>ENA-OSJC01002357-OSJC01002357.1-marine-metagenome-genome-assembly--contig:-NODE-2357-length-14344-cov-39.707997_pt1 | contig 14344 bp, 15 predicted proteins | sample MGYA00237885_ERZ534234 | MGnify/ENA primary metagenome ERZ534234 (study PRJEB26413, sample SAMN06343907) | marine metagenome | isolation source: coastal waters | place: Atlantic Ocean: West Antarctic... | reverse complement strand
TTTTTACCTGCTACCATCGTTCAATCCATAAGTTTTAATTTTATAAATATTGAGAAAACTTTAGATTAAAAATAAATGAAATCAATCAATAAAATGATAAATTAAATTAAATATTAATTATTATTGACCATCCTTAGACTTTGACAAACCCCAACTTTCACTGATAACAACGTCTAATATTTTAATATAATTTCAGCAAAAATGAGAAAAAAATGAGTAGTACAAATAAAAAAATCAAGATTTCAGAGCTTACAACAATATCACATGAGAATGTACTATCATTTGATGCAACAGACCCCTTAGCAACACAAGCAGAAAAATTTAAATTACCAGACAATCTTATATACTTAGATGGGAATTCTTTAGGAGCTATGCCAAAAGCGGTGCCAGCATACATAGAGGACGCACTTCTAGATGGATGGGCAACGCAGCTTATTACAAGTTGGAATAATAAAGGTTGGCACAATTTACCTTTTACGCTTGCTGATCGCCTTGCTCCAATGATGGGGGCAAAGAAAGGTGAGGTCTTATTAGTGGATTCTACCTCACTGAATTTATTCAAAACATTAGTTGCAGCATTAAAAATGCGACCAAACCGCTCAACAGTTATTTCTGAAAAATCAAATTTTCCATCAGATATTCATATCGTGCAAGGCGTATTAGATAATTTTTTCCCCGAAAAAAAGTTAGAATTATCAAATACTGGTGACGATGAAATAATTTCATTGATCAACAACCAAACTGCGGTAGTGACCCTTACACACGTAGATTATAAAACTGGCGAAATAAGGAATATGCAAAAAATTACTAAAGCTGCACAAGAGTTTGGAGCATTAGTAATTTGGGATTTATCACACTCACTGGGAGCACTTCCTTTAGATTTAAATCAGTGCAATGTTGATTTTGCGATAGGCTGTTCATATAAGTATTTAAATGGAGGGCACGGCGCACCAGCTTATTTGTTTGTTGCAGAAAGACACTTAGAGCATTCAAAAAATACGCTAACAGGTTGGATGGGACATGCTTCACCGTTTGGATTTGATATAAATTATGAGCCTTCCAAAACCATAGAAAAGTTTCGTTGCGGAACACCGGCAATCTTATCATACCTTGCTCTAGAAAAAAGTTTAGATATATTTGAAACAATTAATTTCAAAGAATTAAGAGAAAAATCACAAAACTTATCACAATTATTTATTAAATTAATAGAAGAGAAATGTGCTGACTTTAACTTAAAGCTTATTAGTCCACGCAATCCGGAAATGAGAGGCAGCCAGGTTTCACTAACTCATCCCAATAGCTGGGAAATAATGCAAGCGCTCATTGACCATAATGTCATTGGAGACTTTAGAGCACCAAACATTATAAGATTTGGGTTCACACCACTCTATACATCCTATGAAAATGTATGGAATGCAGTAAAAATACTACAAGAGATAATTGAAACGGATATTTGGAAAGATCCAAAATATGCTGTAAGAAAGTTAGTAACTTAAATTATGTAAATAAATTTCTAAATTACAGTATAAAAGAGGTTTTATGGACGCCCCAGAAAAAGTTTTAAAAGGAAAAAACAGACCCTTCACTGGCAAAGAGTATATTGAATCGCTTCAAGATGATCGTGAAATTTATATTTATGGGGAACGTGTAAAAGATGTTACCAAACATCCTGCCTTTCGAAATTCTGTGTACTCAATTTCAAGGTTATATGACGCTTTACACGATAAAAAAACAAAGAGTTTGCTAACGACACAAACTGATACTGGTTCTGGTGGTTACACACACAAATTTTTCAAATATGCGAAAAGTAGTGATGAATTATTTGAGCAAAGGGATGCTATCGCTGAGTGGGCAAAAATGTCATATGGCTGGATGGGTCGAACCCCAGATTACAAGGCAAGTTTTACAAATACTCTTGGTGCTAACGCCGATTTCTATGGAAAGTTCTCAAATAATGCGCGCCATTGGTATAAAAGAACACAGGAGTCTGTCGCATTCGTTAATCATGCGTTGGTGAACCCACCAATCGACAGACACAAAATCGCAGATGATGTAAAGGATGTATATATCTCTGTCGATAAAGAGACTGACTCCGGTATTTATGTTTCTGGAGCCAAAGTCGTAGCCACGTCATCAGCTCTTACTCACTATAATTTTCTGGGTCAAAATATGGCTGCTGAAATAAATGATGAATCAATGGCGGTCATGTTCATGGCTGACATGAGAACACCAGGAATTAAACTCATATGTAGACCTTCTTATGAATTGAGTGCCGCTGCTACTGGGTCTCCTTTTGATTATCCATTAACAAGCAGGTTTGATGAAAATGATGCAATTTTCATATTCGATAATGCATTCATACCATGGGAAAATGTTTTTGTTTATCGTGATATTGAAATGCTTAAAGCCTTTTATCCTAAATCAGGATTTGTAAATGGGTATACGTTTCAAGGAGCAACACGGATGTCTGTTAAACTGGATTTTATGGTTGGCCTGCTAAGTAAGGCACTCAAGGCTACTGGCAACGATAGCTTTAGAGGCGTTCAGGTATTATTAGGTGAGGTTGTAGGGTGGCGAAATCTTTTTTGGTCGATGACCAATGCGATGGCTGGCGCTCCAGATAAATGGTCAGGAGATGCGGTGCTTCCAAACGCCCAAGCAGCCTCAGCATATCGTATTTTTTCAACCGAAGCATACCCTCAGATAAAAGCAATTATCGAGAAAATTGTTGCATCAGGACTCATTTACTTACCTTCAAGTAAAAATGACTTTGAAAATCCTGAAATTGATAAATACCTTAGTCAATACGTCCGAGGATCAAATGGAATGGGACACCGTGAACGAATAAAAATCATGAAACTTTTATGGGATGCAATAGGTACAGAATTTGGTGGACGACATGAATTATATGAACGGAATTATGCTGGAAATCATGAGTTAATAAGAATGTCTGCATTATTTAGTGCTAACAGTTCAGGTGACATGACTAAAATGGAAGCCTTTGCACAAGCTTGCATGGACGAATATGATGAAAATGGTTGGAAAGACCCAGGATATCATAATGGAGAAGATATCTCGATTCTTAAGGATAAACAAAAATGGTAACTACTTCTAAAACTCTAAGTGAAAAAGCCAAACCAAGAGGGAAATACCCCCACGTGAAGCGTGCTGGAGATTTCCTTTTTATATCTGGAACTTCCTCGCGTCGAAAGGATGGTAGTTTTCGTGGTGCTGATCAAGATGAGATGGGCAATGTGAGCTTAGACATTCAAGAACAAACCCGAGCAGTAATTGAAAACATTTCTGACATACTGCAATCCGAAGGCTCAAATTTAAGAGATGTTGTAGACCTCACTACCTTTCTTATAAACATGAATGATTTCAAAGGATATAATGAAACTTACTCCGAATATTTTAATGAAAATGGCCCAGCACGTACTACTGTTGCTGCTCATCAATTACCTCATCCACTAATTTTGATTGAAATAAAAGTAACAGCATTTGCACCAATTTAACCTGTAGAGCATATTTAGGAGATCATCTCTATGTTACCACCTTTCAACCTAAAAAAATGGGTAGAAAATAATGCAGACAAATTTACCCCACCAATTGGCAATCATCAATTGTACAAAGAGCAATGGGAAAACCTTTTAATAATGGTTATTGGTGGCGAAAATTATCGACCAGATTATCATGATGATCCGGGAGAAGAATTATTCTTTCAAATCAAAGGAGATCTAATATTGAGAATAATTGATCCCCTTACGAAAAAGCGTAGCGAAGTTATGGTGAACGAAGGTGAACTTTTTTTATTACCGTCTCACGTGCGTCACTCCCCACAAAGGGCAGAAGGAACAGTTGGTTTGGTTATTGAAAGATTTAGACAGCCAGGTGAAATAGATGCCCTAGAATGGTATGATGAAGATGGAAGTTTAGAGTTTCGTGGAGAGTTTAAAATTGAAAATATTGAAACTGATTTAAAAAAAGTACAAATAGCATGGGAAAAATGGATGCAAGAACCAAATAAAACAGTGCCCAAACTTTGGCGGGTGGGGGAGCCCATTTAAAAAGTAATTTTTCTAAGACCTGAAAACAAAAGAAAGTATTAAATTGCACAAAAGCACTGATTGGAAATCCCTAACTAGTAAAGACCTGGAGAGAGAGTATAATCCCAGCTCAGTCATTGGTGGTGATTACCGTCCATACGTACAGCAATATATAACCCAAAGCCAACTTTCAAAAAAGAACTCAAAATTAATTGAATGTAAGTATGGCCCCAAGCCCACCAATACCTTGGATCTTTTCATCCCCAAAAGTGCATCACAAAAAAAGCCCTGCCCTTTGATGGTTTTTATTCATGGCGGTTATTGGCAAGAATTGTCTAAAAATGAGTCTCAATTTTCAGCATTGGACTTTGTAAACAATGATATTGCATTCGCAGCAATCGATTATACCTTATGTCCAGAAGTAAGTATTGGCGAAATAATAAATGAATGTAGGGCAGCAATAAATTGGCTACAGCGCAATTTTAAAAAATATAATTATGATCCTAAAAACATATATATTTCTGGCAGTTCGGCGGGGGCGCATTTGGCAGCCATGTGTTCTTTAAAAAATTGGAATAATAAAGATCAGAGTTTAGCTAAATTAGCTGGCGTTATTTTAGTCTCAGGTATTTATGACCTTGAGCCACTCATATCAACTACAATAAATAATTCACTTGGGATGGACAAAAACTCTGCGGTGGAGGCCAGTCCATTATTTAAAGAACTTAAAGACTTTCCAAGTGCAATTATTACCTGGGGCCAAAATGAAACTACTGAGTTTAAAGAACAAAGTATTATATTTTCTAAAGCTTTGATAGACAGTGGGGCAAAAGTGCAAACTCTAGAAATACATAATCGCAATCATTTTGATATTATCTTAGGACTAGGTGACGATGATGAAGATCTAGGTAAAAAAGTAATTAAAATGATCAAAGATGGAAGAAGCTAGATGCCAAAATTTAAACCATTTAACATACAAATTGTTGACCCTTCTGGAGTAAATACGTCGATTGCCGCAAGACCAATGGAAATGGGCTCAGACGAAAGTAGAGATAAAATTGTTAAAGAAACTAGTGGAGAGCCTATTGTAGACTATTTAGGAAAAACCAATCCTTACATTGACTATCAAAGCATCGATATTCTTCTTTCTTTGCAACATCCACGAAGTGATGGTTATGACGAACATTGTTTTATTATAATGGGTCAAGTTAAAGAAATGTTATTTAAAGGTTTTCACTTTGAATTAATGAATGCGCAAATGCAAATTCGTAATGACAACATCAATAATGCAATGGAGATCCTAACACGAGCAATAGCCTATGCGAAATATATAGCAGATACATGGAATGTATTATCAACAATCTCAACAGAGGGTTTCAGTGAGTTTCGCAACAACCTAGGAACAGCTTCTGGTCAACTTTCATTTATGTACAGACATGTTGAGTTTGTTTTAGGAAATAAAAGTGAGAAACTAGCAACAGCACACAAGAATGTTGCGCATGTTTGGCCAGAAATTGAAAAATCATTAAAATCACCAAGTCTATATGATGACGTTATTGCACTTTTAGATCGTAGAGGATTCAAAATCGATCAGAAAATGCTGGAGAGAGATTGGACCCAACCTTATGAAGTTAATATGTCTGTCGAAGCAGCTTGGCTTAAAATTTACAAAGAAGCATCACTTGAAAATGACCTGTATAATTTGGGTGAAAAGTTAACATCCTTAGATGAAAATTTTTCAATATATAGATGGCGGCACTTTTTAACTGTGCAAAAAATAATTGGATACAAGCCTGGCACAGGCGGTTCTGCTGGTGTTGGATGGCTCGAAAATGTAACGAGCCATCGATTTTTTCCTGAATTATGGTCTATTAGAACAAATCTTTAATTTTAAGTAGGGGCAGAAATTCACCACCCCTATTTTAGTATAAGAATATTAGTTCATTGAACCCGCAGGGATAGCCACACCCTTCTCTTCATAATACCTTTGCGCTCCAGGATGTAGAGGCATTCCACCTTCTTGAACAGCATATTCCAATGTTATATGCTTGAGCCACGGCGTTGACGCCCTAGCACCCTCCATATTTTCCCAAAATGTTTTTGTTATTTTGTAAACATCATCATCGGACATATCTGCTCGCGTAACTATTCCTACAGCAGCTCCTCCACTATATATATCATGCGACATAACTACATTATCGCCATAAACTCCTTGAGGTATAATACCAACCTCTCTGCCCGGCAAACTTTCAAGATATTTTTGGATGGCATCGTTACTCTCGAATTCTGATTTACTCATACCAATTAGACGCATCTTATTTGTTAAACTAAGTTGTTCGACCTGAGGAAACGGAGCTATACCACCATCAAGCCAAACCAAACAGTCAAACTTGAAACCCAAATGTTATCAAAAACACCCCAACCACCCACATAAAAAGCTAAAATACTTAATGCTATCGCAAAAATATCCGCAATTTTAGCAAAACTTTTAATCATTTATAAGATTCCAAAATATGATTACTGTGATTTGTTAATTTTTTTAATATATGCAAAAATTGTTCGCATTCAGATTTGGTTAAACAATCAACAGCTATGTCATTTCTGCTTTTTGAAAACTTTAACATTTCAATACTAAGCTTCTTTCCTACTTTGGTAACTCTCAGATCTATAGCTCGACCATCAAGAGCTGATGGACCAGTTGATATATACCCACGACCAACCAAAACCTTAACAGATCTACTTAGTTGTCCCTTATCCATATCCAGGGTCTTTTGAATCATTTGGAATGCAATAGGCTGGTTAGCTGCTGTTAATCCTAAGATTCGCCAATCATTAAGACTTAGATTAAATATTTTTTTAAACCAATATCCACCCAAACTCTGATTGATAGCGGAAAACCTAGCCACCTTAAAACTTAATAAATCTGTTATTGAAGAAACAGCCGGATGGTTGGAATTTGATTTCAAATATTTTTTGTAACTAACATTTTGCATGGTTTCCCCATGGATCACACTACTGATAATGTTGATTAGGTCAACAAAAAGCTTTAATAAAAATAGAAATGCTTGAATTAGATTTTTTATTCTGGAAATCATATAGGGAGCATCGAATAACTAACTCAGCCTACCCAATACTGAATACACTCAGTAAGTAAAACATAAATTTATTTTAACACTTCAAACTATCTGTTCATTTTTATTTGATTCGAAGAAAGAACTTCTAGATCTGAACCCATCCTCCTTAAAATAAATCTACTAATTGTATTTGATCGAAGTAAAATAAATTTGTAAGTTAACTTGACTCATTGAATAGATAATTGAAAACTCTAACAATTATTAAAATGCGACTCTGGGAGTAATTAACATAAAACCTCCAGTATCCCGTTAAATTTTAAAACTAGAAGGAAACTATTAATGAATTTTTATGCAAAAAAAATAGCAACAACCACTGCTATACTACTGAGCTCTGCGATTATTTCGCATGCTGCACAAACAGACATTACTATTGGTATGCAACTTGAGCCACCAAACCTTGATCCAACAGGGGGAGCAGCTGGCGCCATAGACCAAGTTGTTTATGCAAATATTTTTGAAGGATTAACACGTTATCAAGCAGATGGGTCAATAGCACCAGCTTTAGCAAAAAGTTGGGACATCTCTACTGATGGGTTAACATACACTTTTCATTTAAATGAAGGTGTTAAGTTTCACGATGGTAGCGCAATGGATGCAGAAGATGTTAAATTTTCATTAGATCGAGCCAGGAGTGAGGAAAGCACAAATGCTCAAAAGGCTTTATTTGCTGGTATAGCCTCTGTCGAAGCGGTTGACGCAGCTACTGTGAAAGTAACATTATCTAGTCCAAATGGTGGTTTTATAACCAACATGGCATGGGGAGATGCCGTAATTGTTGCACCAGAGACCATTGCTAACGCTGCTACCAATCCTGTTGGTACAGGCCCATTTGTCTTCTCAAATTGGGTACAAGGTGATCGAATAGAAATATCAAGAAATGACAATTATTGGGGATCCCCAATAGCACTTGAGAAAGCTACCTTTAAATTTATCTCAGATCCTACAGCTGCTTTTGCAGCAATGATGGCTGGTGATCTAGATGCATTTCCTGGTTATCCAGCCCCAGAAACTCTTCCTCAGTTTGCCGCCGACCCAAGATTCACAGTAATCGGTGGAAACACAGAGGGTGAGACTATTTTGTCTACGAATAATAAAGATGAGCATTTCAGTAATTTAAAAGTTAGAAAAGCACTGGCCCATGCAATCAATAGACAAGAAATAATCGATGGAGCAATGTTTGGTTACGGAAAACCAATAGGCACACACTTTGCACCACATCACCCAGATTATGTAGACTTAACTGCAAATTCAAATTATGACCCAGAATTATCAAAAAAACTATTGGCTGAAGCTGGGTACCCTAATGGATTTGAAACTACTTTAAAATTACCACCCCCATCATATGCTCGCAGAGGTGGTGAAATTATTGCAGCACAACTTAGAGCGGTAGGAATAAACGCTGTAATAAGTAACCTTGAGTGGTCTGATTGGTTAACGCAAGTATTCAAAGGTAAGGATTATGGATTAACAATTGTTTCTCATACTGAACCTATGGATATTGGTATTTATGCAAGGCCAGCATATTATTTTCAATATGATAACCCTACTTTTCAACAACTCATGACTCATTTTAATGCAGAAAGTAATCCTTCTGCGCGTTCAAGTTTGCTCAAGTTAGCACAAAAAATTATTTCAAATGATTATGTGAATGGGTATCTTTTCCAACTAGCCCGAACATCTGTGATAAATTCAAAAATCAATGGGATGTGGGAAAATTCGCCAACTCAAGCGACAGATTTGACAGGCGTAAGCTGGTCAGATTGATAACATTAATTTAAGAAAATGGCATGCCTTGGGAAAAGCCCTAGGCATGCCAGTATTAAAAAAATATAACATTTAAAAATTTAATTAATATTGGCATAATGGCATGCTCCACTTTGCGTTTACTCGTCTTATATCATTGTCGCTTAGCTTAATCGCAGCGAGCGTAGTCATATTCTCAGTTATAGAAATCATCCCAGGTGACCCAGCATCTTTTATGTTAGGAATAAACGCTCAACCCGATACAATTGCCGCACTACGAGAACAACTTGGCCTTAATGGTTCTTTACTTTCTCGTTATTTTAGCTGGGTTTTTGGAATGTTAACAGGAGATTTTGGGATTTCCTATACATACCGTGTTCCAGTTTCTGAACTTATTTTAGCTCGTGTTTGGATAAGCTTACCATTGGCAATTTATGCACTTGTAATTTCAACTTTAATTGCATTTCCCGTAGGGTTAATTGCAGCTGCAAACCGAGGAAAGCCAATTGATCTTGCTATAATGGGAACAACTCAACTTGGTGTAGCAATACCCAATTTCTGGTTTGCAATGATTCTGGTACTAATTTTTTCTATAAACTTACGTTGGTTTTCCGCTGGTGGCTTTCCAGGTTGGGATGAGGGACTATTAATATCAATAAAATCGTTAACTCTTCCAGCAATTGCTTTGGCGTTACCACAGGCAAGCATATTAGCTCGGATAATGCGTTCAAGTGTTTTGGACACCCTTGATCAAGATTATATTAGAACAGCCCGCGCAAAGGGTCTTAACCAGCGTCAAGCAATTTGGCGACATGCTTTGAAAAATGCTATGATTCCAGTTTTAACAATCATTGGCATGCAATTTTCTTTTTTGATGGCTGGAGCAATCATTATAGAAAATGTGTTTTTTCTTCCAGGACTAGGGAGATTAATATTCCAAGGGATTACTCAACGCGATCTTGTCGTAGTTGAAAGCGTGGTAATGCTTTTGGTCTTTGCTGTCATCACAGTAACGTTTATTGTTGATCTTACCTATGCCGCAGTTGATCCTCGGTTAAGAAGAAAATGATTAAACTTCCTCGCACATTAATTTTTGGTGGTATATTATTTTTTACTTTTCTGATTGGCGCCTTAATATCATTTTTGTGGACACCTTCAGACGTCGAAATTTTAAACATTACATCTCGGTTTAAATTACCATCAACAGTTAACTGGTTTGGAACAGACCATTTTGGGCGCGATATATTTTCAATGATAATGGTGGGTGCGCGCACATCAATTGCAGTCGCTGTTGTTGCTGTAGGGATTGGCATTTTAGTTGGTTTGCCACTTGGTTTATGGGCAGCATCTCATCATGGGCACTGGGTGGATGATTTGATAATGAGAGGGAATGATCTAGTATTTGCTTTTCCCTCACTAATTATAGCTATTTTAATCACTGCTGTGTTTGGCCCTTCTGCATTTAATGCCATAATAGCAATTGGAATTTTTAACGTTCCTGTCTTTGCAAGGATATCAAGAGGCGGTGCGCTTTCCATATGGACGTTAGATTACATACTATCTGCGCGCGTCGCAGGTAAACGCACATTTAGAATCTCCGTGGAGCACATTTTACCTAACATCGCGAATCTTTTAATTGTGCAAGGTACGATCCAATTTAGCCTAGGTATTTTAGCTGAGGCAGCATTAAGTTATGTTGGTCTTGGTGTTCAGCCTCCTACTCCAAGTTGGGGCAGGATGTTGGCTGATAGCCAAACTATGATCTCTTTTGCACCACATCTGGCATTATTTCCAGGCTTTGCAATTATTTTAACAGTACTAGGGCTCAACTTGATGGGAGACGGTTTGCGGGATATTCTGGATCCTCGGATAAGGCGAGCCCGCGGATGAGTTTATTAGATATAAAAAATTTAAATGTATCCATTCACAATACAAAGATTTTAGAAAATATTTCGTTCAGTGTAAATGAAGGAGAGATTTTTGGTATAGTTGGGGAAAGTGGGTCTGGCAAATCCATGACTGCTCTTGGTCTAATGGGATTATTACCAGATGGTGCCAAAATAACAGGTTCAGCAATCCTTTCAGAAAAAGATTTATTGAAGATATCAGAAGAAGAAATGTGTACATTGAGGGGCAATGCAATTGGCATGATTTTTCAAGAACCAATGACCGCGCTTAACCCCGTTCAAACCATTGGGAACCAGGTTGCAGAAACATTAATTATTCATGGTCGTGCGAAACGGACTAAAGCTTTAAAAATTGCTCGGGAAAAGTTAAACCGTGTTGGCCTAACTGAAGAACAATTTCCATTAGATAAATACCCACATGAATTGTCTGGAGGGCAAAGGCAGAGGGTTGCAATTGCTTTAGCAATTGCAATGAGACCCAAGATTTTAATAGCTGATGAACCTACTACTGCTTTAGATGTTACTACTCAATCGCAGATACTTCGGTTATTAAAATCATTGGTTGAAGAAGAAAAAATGGCATTAATTTTAATTACTCATGATTTAGCAGTGGTATCAGGATTGGCTGATAATGTAGCAGTAATGCAAACTGGAAAAATAGTCGAAGCAGGAACAACAAACGACGTATTTAGCCAGATGAAACATGCGTATACTCGGCAACTGTTTTCCGCATCAAATCATATACCAGTTCGCAATCCAAAACTTGAAGAAACTCCTCTGTTGGAAATTAAAAATGTAGTTAGAAATTATAAATTGCCCCGAGAAAGTATATTTGCGCGACCAAAGTTCTTCCATGCAGTACGTGATATAAGTTTTATATTACGTAAAGGTGAAAACCTTGGTTTAGTTGGAGAAAGTGGGTGTGGGAAATCAACTTTAACGCGAGCAATACTTGGATTAGAGGAACTGCAGGGAGGCGAAATTATACTTGAAGGGGATATTGTAAAAGCAGGAAAAAAATTAAACTCAAAAATTAGACGAAAAATGCAAGTAGTATTTCAGGATCCATTTAGTTCTTTTAACCCACGTCATAAAATTGGTCGCTTAATCTCTGAACCATTTTACTTAATGGAAGATAGGCCAACAGGTGCAAAACTTAAAAATGAAATAAATGATGCTCTGACAAACGTTGGATTAAAAGTAGAAGATGCTGATAAATATATCCATGAGTTTTCAGGTGGGCAACGTCAAAGAGTAGCAATAGCGAGAGCATTAATAATAAAACCTAGTTTAATCGTATTAGACGAAGCTGTTTCCGCTCTTGATGTTTCAATTAGAGCACAAGTTCTTGACTTACTTGCTGAACTCTCTTCAAAGTTTAATCTTTCATACTTATTTATAAGTCATGATTTATCAGTGGTTCGAAATATCACAGATAGAGTATTAGTCATGAAATCTGGTAAAATTGTTGAGAGTGGCGACACTCAAAAAGTTTTTGACAATCCTCAACATGAGTATACCAAGGAATTAATTGCAGCCACACCGCAACTACCTAAACATTTAAGCAGAAAAGTATAATTAACAAAATTCAGAATTAGCTACGACGTATTAATGCAAAAATATTTGAGATAATAAATAAAATAGCTGCAAAGCAAACTATTGTGGGCCCTGTTGGCGTATCAAATGAAAAAGAAAGTTGTAATCCACCTAAAACTGAAACAGTACCTACTATCATAGCTCCAATCGCCATTTTTTCTGGCGTATTCGCCAATCTTAATGCTGTAGCTGCTGGAATAACCAACATTGAAACAATCAAGATAACCCCTATCACCTTTATAGCAACAGCCACAAATAGTGCCAAAATAATAGTTAAAATAAGTTGCTCTTTTTTGGGTTTAATGCCACTCGCATGCGCAAGATCTGTACTCATGGTTGCTATCAATAGTGGTGACCACCGCCAATAAATAAGCGCCATTACAACTAATGAACCAAACCAGATTAATAATAAATCTTGTTTATTAACTGCTAAAATATCACCAAAAAGAAAAGCCATTACATCAATTCGAATGCCAGATATAAATGAAACAGCCACTAAACCAGACGCTAATGCTGAATGTGCCACAACGCCCAGTAACGTATCCATTGCATATCCCCGACTACTTAAAGAAGAGACAATAACTGCCATCACTAATGAGACTAATAATGCCCCATAAAATATTGGTGCTGAAATGGCTAATGATAATGCAATGCCCAATACAGAGGCATGTGCAGTAGCTTCACCAAAATATGCCATTCTTCGCCAAACTATGAAACACCCCAATGGACCGGCAGCAAGCGCAATGCCAATTCCCGCCAATGCAGCTCGAATAAGAAAACTATCCAACATTGTTTTCTTTCAAATTATCAGATCCATGCGAATGATTATGTTCATGTCTATAAATTGCCAACGCTCCTTCAGTACCACTTCCAAAAATTTCTTTATACTCTGGTGCAGAAGCAACAATTTCAGGTTTACCCTGGCAACATATGTGTCCATTTAAACAGATCACTCTATCAGAAGCGCTCATGACAACGTGAAGTTCATGACTAACCATAAGAACAGAGCAATTTAACATTTTTCGTAATTGTTCAATTTGCTGATAAAAATTTGCAGATCCCGGCTGATCTAAGCCTTGTGTAGGCTCGTCTAGTAATAAAATATCCGGTTTATTAATTAAGGCTCTTGCTAGAAGTACCCGTTGAAACTGTCCTCCTGACAGCTCAGTCATTTGCTTATCAAACAAATTATTTATGCCTGCTTGCTTTGTTGCTTCAGTTAAATCATTGATTGGAACCCGAATGGGTAGATTCAAAAATCTTTTCACAGTTATTGGAATAGTAGGATCAATATGTAGAGATTGGGGGACATACCCAATACGTAAATTTTGTTTTCTTTCAATACTACCCTTGGTGGGATTTATAGCACCAATAATTAATCTTAGTAGTGTTGATTTTCCTGAACCATTTGGGCCAACAACTGTTACTATTTCTCCCTCAAATAATTTCAAATCTATGTCATGCAATATTTTTTTTGCACCAAGGTCATAGCCTAAATTTGTTATCTCAATTAAGCTCATCAGAGTGCAACTTCTTTACAATTTGGACAAAGACCTTCTGCTTCCAAGACAGCCTCTTCTATTACAAAATCAGCTGTTAAAGCTGTCTCGTTTAATATTCCTTTTGAGGTAATTGGCAAAGTCTCTGCGACTGATGCACAAAGACGACAAATTAAAAATGCTGGTGAATGTTTCTCACCCACATGGGCGCAGGCAATAAAGGCATTAAGTCTCTCAATTTTATGTGCAAACCCATTAGAAACTAGAAAATCAAGTGCTCGATATGCAATTGGAGGCTGAGAACTAAACCCATCTTCACGTAAAATATCCAAAATTTTATAGGCTCCTAGTGCTTGATGCTCTTTTAATAGAATTTCCAAAACTCTTTTACGTACTGGAGTTAAAATTAACCGAGCATT
>ENA-OSJC01002356-OSJC01002356.1-marine-metagenome-genome-assembly--contig:-NODE-2356-length-14347-cov-4.034408_pt1 | contig 14347 bp, 15 predicted proteins | sample MGYA00237885_ERZ534234 | MGnify/ENA primary metagenome ERZ534234 (study PRJEB26413, sample SAMN06343907) | marine metagenome | isolation source: coastal waters | place: Atlantic Ocean: West Antarctic... | reverse complement strand
AGGTTTTGATCTATGTCTACGTCTTTAGTTGCGGCACGACCTAGATTGTCTGCAATGTTTTCCATGTGTTTTAATAACCGCTTTTCACTGCCTTTAGCAGCTACGGTCAACGTATCATCACCAGACTTTGCTGCGCCTTTTAGTGAAGACGCTACAGCTTGAACGTCAATGTCACCACTGTCACCAGTGCCACGCAGCCAGCTTAAATCTTCCATAATATTTTCGTGGTTTTGGCGTAGCCTATCAGAAGTGCCAAGAGTTTTTTCTTGTATGGCTTGCTGACGCCCAACCAGACTTGGCGCACCAAGAGTATCTAATGATGTTTTGTAACCTTTTTTTACGTCACGGCCCCTAAAAGTTTGAGCAGCCAAAATGTCTTTTACTTTTTCTTCTGAAAGTTTATTTCCAATACGACCAGAACCTGTAACAACGTTAAACGTTTTAGCAACTACCGCGCCTAGACCTTCAAACGTACCAGCTATTAACGCTTCTTTGCCAATGTCTCGCAGAACCTCCCCAGACTCTTGCGCCTGTACGCCCTGTAAGCTCTCTGTGCCTTCTTCTATGGCCTTACCACCACCACCCCCAACCGCAGCGCCAATGATGCCACCTATGGGGCCACCCAGAGCCGTACCAGCTATAGCGCCAGTAACACCACCGCCTATGACTGTGCCAAGTCCAGTAAGATCGGAAAAGTCGTTTTTGCTGAACCCGGTTTCGTCTACAAGAACAGGCTTGTCAGTTTCCAACCCGAACACTTGTGCGCCTTGTGGTGTAAGAGCAAGTCTACCCCGGCTATCTCTGGTGTACTGATCTTCGGTTAGGCCAAAGCCTTCACGTAATACTTTTTCTTCGTCTTCAGGCGTATCTGCCCGACCTAACATACGCCGCAGCTTACCGTCCTGAATACCTGTTGTGGTATCAAAGCCAACGTCAAAGCCTTTAGACTTTGTTTTAAATTCGGCAAGTACGTCTTCAGGCACATAAGCCTTGGCGTTGTATTTTATGTCATCAAGTTTAAACTTTTCTTTAATAGTGGGCTTATCACCCGCTATAGTAACATCTATTGGTCCGTACTTTGTGTCTACTGTTACAATGCCCATATTGAACCTTTAGCCTGTTTTTGAAGGGGAAGTATATTTAAGTTGACCAGAATCACCTACAGTTATGTTAGGATTAACAAGTGTGTTGTCAGTATTCCTAAACGGCGCGATTGTTGCTAGGTCTAAGGACATTCTGCCGCCTTCACCGCTTGATGCCCTTGATGGAGGTTGAACTCCAAAAACTTCTAATTTCTTTAGAGTATTATTATAATCTTCTGTATTTAAGTACATATCTTCATTATAGAAATCTTCAATAAATGGTTGTAATGCACTTCTTTTAGTCATCATATAATCCATCATTTTATCAATGGCCGCATTTGCTTTTTGTGGTGAGTCCATAAATCCGACTTCGCCAAATGATGCAAACAACGTGGTTAAATCTAAGTTTGACACTTGGCTTTCTTGAAGTATTAGTTTTTTAAATGCGTTGATAGTTGCTTGTTGATATACTTTAAACTTGTCTGCGTCAGAAATTCCTCCTTCACCAAACATAGTTTCAGGGTCCGCTAAACCAAAGGTTACGGCAAGTGTTCCTGCTGAATCCTTCAATCTTTTTAATGCCCCGCCGCCTTGAGCGGCAGCAATGTTATTTAACGCTTCGGTCATAACGTCTATATTGTCTAAGCCGTCTGTATATTTTACATACGCACTACTTATATTGGCAGCGTCTTGTGCAGGAGTAGTAAACACAAGTCTGCCATCTGTCCTAGCTAGGCCAAGTTTTAAATCTTTGTTACCACCAACCGATATTCTTTCCTTTCCATCATCTAATTTACCTTTTTTGCCTTCTTGTTTTAGCTCTTCTAACTTGTATTGTTCTTCAAGTTTATATTTTTCTAAAGCATAAGCGCGATTATGAGTTCTAAGTTCTTTTGCAAATGCTGCGGCTGACGCCTCACCAGCCTGTATTCTGCCAAGCGCGTACTTACCCGCAGAGGCAGACGCGGCTTTAGCTTCTGACGCAGCTTTCGCTACATACGGCATGGCTTTCTCGCCAGCATCGCCCACCGCGCTTAACATATTGCCAATGTTAAATCCTTTACCTGCACGGTTTTTCATCATGGACAAACCCATAGCCATTAACGCTTGGCTGTTGTCGGGCTTTCCGCTTACGTCAATACCAGTAGCTTCAGAAAATTCTTGTTTGTATTTTTCTAACAAGTCTTCACGACTTTCAGCCTTGGGCTGTTCTTTGCCTTGGGCTGCATTCCCATCAGCCATTGCCTGCATAAACAAATCCACAGTAGGTTCTTCACCGCTGTAGTCGCCCATAGGGTCATTTTTTCTTGCCTGTTCTTTAGCAAATGCGGCGCGTTCGCCCTGTTGTTCGTTGGTTTGACCTCGCCCTTTGCCACCACTAGCCGTTAAAGCGTCTATTGTTGATTGCAATTCGTAGGCACTTTGACCTGTAAGTTCACTCGGAACCACATCGTAGCTACTAGCAGGCGCACCCGCAGTTACGCTTTGTTCTTTAATAATTCTATTTTTAAAGTCTTCTTTAGATTCGCCTTCTTTTCTTGTGAATGAAATGTTCGGCTTTCCTGATTGTAGTGATGAATCAACACCCGCATCAACTGTCCCAATAAGATTAGCGTTTTTTAAAAATTCTTTTTCGTCTTGAGATAGTTGTAATTCTGCTTCATTAAACAACTGGTCTCGCCGCTCTTCTTCTTTATAGTTAAGGGGAATTGAAAACTGGTCTACAAACTCATTGCCGCGACCTAATCCCTCTCTAAAATAATTTCCTGCGCGGTTGTAAAGTTCATCAGATTGAAGGTTTGTATCTGCTGCAAATTCTTCATTGCCGAGATAACCACCAATATTGCCTAAAGCGTCATATATTCCGCCACCTAAAAGGTTATATGCACCCATTCCATACCCACCAAGAGTATCAGAAAGGTTTTGCCCAGACGCTACATCAGCTTTAGCGTCTGCTAATGCGGACCTTCTAGCCTCTTCTGCCCTAGCTTTTACCTGCTGTCCTGCCGCTAAAATTCCTTGGCCTGCCATATCAAAACCCTCAAGTACGTTGTTGATTGATACCCGAAAGGGCTGTGTACGCGCCTATGCCAGCGATAAACGGGTTGGTTCCCGGCTGGGCAGGGGCGGTTGTGTATTGATTAGTAACACCCGCAGACGGTGTACCAGATAGCGCACCGTAAGAATAGTTCAGCGGATACAGAGCTTGCTCAGTGGGTCGCATGTCTTCCCTGCGCTGGTTCGCTATTACGCTATCATCATACTGACGCTGTGTCCCACCAAGACCGTACATAAAGCCCATATCCGCAGGAGTCATGGCGCTATAAACGCGGCCCACATCTGCGCTAGTTCCGCCGAGACTGCCGTAAGACGTTCCAGCATCTACCAGTTTAGAACCAAGACCTCCGACTGTTTGGCCTAAACCGCCTGTAAGTCTTCCGCCTTCTAAGTTGCGCTTTTGTTCGGATTCAAACCCCGTCATCGCTGCGCCTAAAGACTTGTCGTATCCTTGAGCCATCATGTTTGATATTGTTCTGGCCCTAGCGTCTTGAATGTTGCCTTGCGTTTCGGCTGCTTGCACACCCGCTCTTGAACCACCAAACGCGCCAGCCCCCACTGCCTGTGCATTCATCTTTTGCATGGCCTGTGCGCCCTGCTTGTCGATCTGCTTCATTGCCTCATCAATGACGCTTTGCTTATATGGGTTCATATAGTTGGCAACGCCAGTAGACGGGTCAAACGCTTCTGTACCGCCTGTAATATAGCTTTCGGCATCAGGGAAGTAATCGGTTATCGCGCCTTCAATCTTATTAACGCCAGTATCCATTGTGGATTCTGCGTCTGGAAAGTATTTAGCTGCACCTGTTTCATCCATGAAGTACGGCTGATACCTGTCCATAAACGCTTGACGTTCTTCGTCAGTGTCAAACGTGTTGTAGATAGATTGCTCTAAATCTGTTTCAGGGGCAATTTTGTATTCTGGTATTTTAAACAGGTCTGGATACGCTTCTGCGTCTATCAGACCGCCAGTGTAAGTGCCGCCAGAGGACGTTCCGAATATCTTGTCTAGTAGGGCTTGCTCACGCTGCTCAATATATTCCGGGCGGCGCTGAATGGTTTCATAGGTTTCACTCATGTTCTAGCCTTTTGCTCTAACTGGTTCTGCATGTCATATGCTTTCGCAATACCTTGACGTTGGTTGCCACCACCGAGTCCGTTTATCGCGTCTTTGGTTAAGACAAACTCACCCGCCATTAGCATAGCAGGTACATCATCTTTTGTTCCAGTGCCTTCGCTTGGCATTATACCACCGTTTCTACGTGGGAAATAGTCTGGCGTTGTTTCGCCACCTTCAGCTAAAGACCTCATCGTGTTGATTGAGGTCGGCATGCCATGACCAAACGGACGGTTGGCTCTTGCAATTATGCCAGCGCGTCCATCGTCTTCTTCATCGTCACCTTGCATTTTAGCCAACAACTCTGCGCCTAGACCAAACACCAGTGCTTCGCCGCCCTTGGTGTTTAGTAGCTTGCCCAGAATGCTGCCTTCGTCTTTTAGGCTTGGAAATACGGACGATCCCAACTCGCCAATACCCATAAGGTCTTCTTTAAATACACGTTGCGGCAGTGAAGCTACAGAATCAATGCCGCGACTTTTTGCAGATTCTTTAAGCACATTTGTAGGACTGTAACCACGATCTGTAACTGCTTTTCCTACCTTTGAAGCTACGTCACCGCCGCCCCCTCTGAGCCGTGAAGCTGCCATGTCTAAGTTAGCCTCAGACGCCATAGACGTTCCACCACCAGCGCCACCAAACAAGTTGGCTATGGACGTACCCTTACCCATAGCACTGCCTATGCCTTCGCCTAGAATGCCGCCTAACAAGGCTTCACGCAGCCCAGCCTTTTTACCTTGTAGCTTGCGGATTGCTAAAGAACTCAACGCGCCCTTAACAGCGTTACTACCAAGAGCCGTTGCAGCAAAAGAAGCTATCTGCGGCAAGAAAAACTCTGGCTGACCTGTGTTTGGATTCATACTATTCTGCGGTGTACCAACCATGTATCGTCTAGGGTCAACGCCCTCTGATGATATAGCTGACGCAATCCCTTGCGCCATTTGCGGATTGTTTTGCATGACCTGACGCGGAACAACCATTTCGCCGGGAGCTACATGCGCCATGCGTGTGTCGCCGTATCTGCCCATGTTTTGCATGCTGTTCATCATGTCATCACCTCAGTTATTTGCAGTTCTACCACACTAACCCGAACATTTGTAGGGGTTAATGTGTTTTTTAAAAAACCTAAATTGTTCGGGTTAGTAAACATTTTTAGGCATTTCTTCTAAGTATTTGGGAACGCAGTATGCCACAACCCGATCTTCAAGTGTAATACCGTGTGTGCTGTATCTCTTAACGACTTCTTTAGCTACATTATTACAATGATCTGCACGGTAAAAGTACATATTTTCTTCTAACAAAACACGGCCGTCCCCATAGCCTATATAGACCATGAGGACAAATACGTGCATATCACAGCATTAGCTCAAAGTGTGGGGCATCAATGAACGGTCTGCGAGATTGTGAACGGCGTGTGTCGATATAGCTGTTCATAGCATTTTCAGCAGTTCCTTCCCATAATCCAAGATCGTCAATTGTCCATGCTGCGCCCCATCGTAGTTTTACGCCCACTGCTCCCGCAGCTTCTTTCATGGCGTCTGCAATTTCGTCGTACAGGTTAAGTTCCCATCTCCCACCATCGCAGTAGGCCATAAGATCAACAGCGTTGCCGTCAATGTGTTTACTTTTCATGGTTTGCGAAGCACCCTTTGCAACCAAGGCGCGTTGTTCTTCTATTGTTCTCAATCCACAGATGCAAGAAAAGTCCTGTTTTGTTACACCGATAGCGTACTTAACAACGGCTACCATTCTTTCGTCTACGCCTTCTAGCCTAGACAAACTCCGTTTACTTAGCTTGTAACCCATGATTACCTCTTTCCAAGAAATTGTTTAAAGCCACGTATTCCAAATGACGCGCTTATAGCCGTTAAAAGTGCGTACATATACCAATCTGGCGCTTGCTGAAGCTGTTCAAAGCCATGATGGACAACACCTTCCATGCCCGGAATAAAGCATAATATCATGGGGATAGACAGAATAATTACAAACCATTCGTCCTTCCAAGATGAGTCACTATTCTGTGCCATGATGCGTTCCCAATCGGCAACGCTTGTCTTTTCTGACAACATGATCTTAGACTTTGCTTCCGCTTCAGTTAGCTTCAGCCTTGCTTCTGCATTGTTTTTATCTGTCTTGCCTTGTAGCCAACTACTAGCCAGACTACCCAACGGTCCTATTAAAGCCTGTATCATTTTTCGTGACTCAACCATACGGCGAACGCGCCCGTCATGGCTCCCGTAACAACAGATATAAGACCAGCTTGCTGTGTGGACAGGTCAGGCATGGATAGCGCCCATTCAATACAACGAACATAAACTATCGTCATTACGAACATCATAAATCTAGGTAAAATTTTGTATTCTAGTATTTTTCCAAAAGCCATTGTCATCGGTTACTCCTTTACATCACTGACATTAAAAAATAAATCCCACCACCAAGCACACTGATAATACCCAAAGACAGGCCACCTATGGCGGCATTGTTCTGTATTTGCCTCTTTGCCTCCATTGCAGCGTACACGGTTTCTTCACGTTCTTTGCGTATCTCTCTGCGCATCTGCAACATATCATCATAGGTAGAAGGGCCAAACCTCATGTTTAGCATGAACTTAATTTCTTTTTCTTTTTCAAGTAATGTTTTTTTGCGGATGACAATATCCATAGCCTCTTGCTCTATGTTGTCAGTTCCGTGGGTCTTTTTGTCTAGCCAAGTTGGGTTTTTTCGTTGGGACTCAGCGCGAGTTATATCCGCTACTGCGCCATACCAAGCTCCTAGTTGCTGTGATACGTCCTGTATCTCACGGCCAGCGCCCACAAGCATTTTAACCCCTTTAAAAGCGGCATTAGCGGCGGCAAAAGCTGTAAGTGGGTCGATCATTGTAAAGCAAATCTCCTAACCCATTTTTATAAGTATGGTCACAAGCATTAACATAATCGCTCCTGACGCTGCCATCATTGTTGTTTCTATTCGCTTGACCCGAACAAATAGCTCTTTAAACTGAATGCGAACTTCTGTTTGTAGAGCCACCATGTCCTTCTCCAACTGGTCAATTCTATTATGTGCGGTTTTTAATGTTCTGTCATCCATTATGTTGTCACCGTTACTGAACCAACTAAGCCTGTAGATACATTACCACGTAAGGCACTAATATCAGCAAGCGTTATTTTTACATAACCCATCAAGCCGTCAGAGTTAGCCCCTTGGTATAAACTTCCCGGTTCTAAGCCTTGATCGTCCGTCTGTAAGTTTGTTAAAACTAAAGCTGTATTTCTTCCCTCTCCGGGGTTTTGCATTTGATCTAAGTACACGGCAAAAGACCGAATAACTTCGTCAAAGTACCGCTGATCGTATTCCTGCGGCGGAATTGGAAAAAACGGGCGGACTAGATTCCTAGACATTAGCGTCTGCCATCTGGCCTAATCTCGACTCTAGGGGTTCCTAAACGCCAAGTGGTTTCTGTCGCAGTGCTTTCAACCTTTAAGTTAAATGACCGTCCGCGCAACCGCGTTCTCACCTCAGTAGTAAACTGTTCAACAGGCGTCGATGCAGTCTTTGATACTACATCTTCGTCGGTATGTAAGTATTTACCGCCCGGAAAGTTTCTAACACCCAGAGTAAACGTAGCTGTCGGTGTATTGGCAGTGGAGTCGCGGAACGTAATGTCGGGTATTATTCTTGACAAGAAGGCAAACTGATCCCCGTCACCTAAATCTATTTGGCTACTTTCTATGTTTGCAGCTATAGCACTAGCTGGAGATGTGCTGCCGTCATCTAAGCCGTTTTCGTGTTCATACAAGTAATGATCCGAACCTGCGGCTAATGGCAATGCGTCAACGCCACGGTCCACCCAAACTGTTCGATCTAACGTGCCGTAGTACCAGACTTTTTGCTCATAGTTAAACACGACGTATCGGTCATTTTCTTCGCTGTTTGCAGACGGATAAAACCACCATATTTCCGAGAAAGAACTATTGTTTGCAGCAGTTACCTTTTGGATTTGTTGTTCGTTAAAGTCTGAAAACACGTAATCTTTGACCGTACAGGGTAGCTTGTTAACGGCACCCGCATACACATAGAACTCTTCGCGTCCCATCCAAAACACGTTGTCATTCACCGCAATGGCGCACAACGGGCTTGCCGTAGTAATGTTTTCAGAAACGGTGTTAATACCAAACGTAAACGGCGGTCCAAGAAATTGCATGGCGTGTAACGATACGTCTGTAAACACTAGAACCTGTTGTCTGGTTTCAACAGCGGTTACAATCTCAGAACCAGAGCCAATCCGCAAATCACCCGCTGTATTAGTGGCTTTTGCCGACCAATCGGTCAGGCTTTCTTGACTGCCAAAACGAATAAGCAATGGGTCTTGTGTGCCAATGTCTGTTTCAGGATCACAACCAAAAGCTATGATATGCCTGTCTTTGTCTGAAACTAATACCTGCTTTGCAATAGTCGGAATGTTATCTGTTGCGACACCCAAACTTGCAAGAGACACCGCCCGTGTTGTCAGGCCATTTGTTTTATCCCAGTAAAATATACCTTCATCTCGGACATTCATTAACAGGTCTTCACCAAAGTTATCATGGCTCCAAATACGAAGAGTGCTGCCGCCAGCCGTAAGGTTTGAGGCCGAGTCCCAAGTTCCGCGTCCGTAAGTGCCTGCACCCCAGCCCGTACCTTGAACAGAAGTATCCAGACCCGTGTTGATTTGATATGCGCCTACAGAAGAACCGCCGCCATTACCGTTGTCGGTAGTCGTAGCAAACACAAATGTTGGGTTTAATCCAGACGTTGTAGTTATTTCAGCAATAGTTGCTACAGCCCTAGCTTCTACTTGAAACACTGTTGCGCTAACGACATGCGTAATTTGATACTCTTGGTTAAGAACTGCCGCCGTAATAACATCACCTAACGTTGCGGCCCCTGAGAATGTCACAAAGTCATTTTCTAACGCGCCGTGACCATCAGAATCAGTGACTGACAAGGTGCAACATTTAACGGTATCATTATTGGAATGGGACGCTGCGGTAGTTCCGTTAACACCGCGTTCACAACCTGTAAGGGTGGCACTCGTAATAGCCCCGTAGGTTATTTGCTCAGTGCCAATTAAAATGCGACCGCCGCCGGTAGGAAACCCAGTGGCGCTATCCATAACAATAGACTGCGCGGTAGCACTAATTGCCCCGTCTAACACATCAGCACCCGTTGCAAACGTGACCGCAGAGGACGCCACCCGTAGTGGCGTAATGTCTTTATATGCACCGCCTTCGCTAATATAGTATTTTAGACCCGTACCTACACCAATATATTTTTCCCCTGACAAAGCCACCCAAGGGTGCAGCGCACGGCACGTTCCAAGAAAAGCGTTGTCTGAGTTCTTAACCCAACCGCCTATTTTTTCAGGAAAGCCCATGCGAAACCGTATTTTATCACCATCAAACCAACCGCCCTCGTTACTATACGAAGTGGTTTCTCGGTTAATTCCGGGCTTAAACTGTAGCTTTGTTAATGGCATAAAACCTCACTATGTTTTTATACAGTACATCAGAGCTACGTTGCGCGGTCGAGTTTCTGTACCGCCAGAACCGCCAATATGCTGCCCATCAACATTCGCTGGTGTTCCTGTAAAGGCTGCTCTGTTTGCTTGATTGGCGTTACTGTCTATCATTATGCCACCGCCATCAGCATTGCTAGTAGCAGTTTGCGTAACTCGCCTTGATGGGTGTCCGTGCAGCTTAAATTCATCACTCTGCGACGTACCAATGTCACGACCACTATCAATGCCTCTGGAATTATCCCAACCTCTTGGAAACTCACCGCGCATGTCTGGAACCTTAAACGTTGATGACCCATCACCAGCCCCATAGGTTGTGCCTATCGCGCTAAAAAGGGCGGAATAAGTAGAACGAGATACCGCAGCGCCGTTACATTCAAGCCACCCAGAAGGCACCGTAGACATAGCAAAAGGCATAACGGCACCCGCAGGAGTTAAGGACAGCGCGTTTATCTGAGTTTGAATAGAACTTGTAACACCGTCAACAAAATTTAATTCTGTAGCAGTAGCAGTAACCGCCGTTGACCCAAGGGTTAATTTGCCGTCAGGAACAACAATCCCAGCAGCACCACCCAATATCAAGTCATCGGCACTAGCATCCCATTGCATAAAAGCACTAGCCGTGTCTCCAAAGAATTTTACGTCATAACCCGTGTCATCGACGCCCACGGTGAAAGTTGCGTCGAGTTGCAACGCGCCGTCAATATCAACAGCGCCTGATATATCTAACGTTGCCGCATCTAACTCACCCGTAATAGTTAAATTACGCAGACTTGCTACATCTTTATTACCATCCGCTGTAACAGTCTTACTGGCTACAACAGTTCCAACTGCGGCCCCGGTGTCGTTGTAATTTAATTCCGCAGCGGTTGACGTAACGCCCGTTAAAATATTTATCTCTGCGGCACTAGCTGTAACGCCGTCCAATATGTTTAATTCCGCGCCTGTGGACGTAACTGTTGTGCCTGCCAGTTTTAAAGCGGCAATAGCTGTAGTTCCAGCTAGGTTAGCGTCTGTCAACAGGTCGTACACAATGGCGTCAGAACCACCGCCATCCGTAGCAATCATCTTCACTTCGCCAATCAAAACAGCCACGTTAGCCCCTGACCCTTGAGTGAAAGTCAGCGTTGCATTTGTCGCGTTTTCGATCATCCAAACCTTGGACACAGTGTTGGGCGCAAGCGTAACCGTGCAAGCCTGACCACCGCCAGTGCATTTAAGATAGAAAGAACGTGCTTGGTCCGAAGTGCCGTCAGCTAAAGTAATGGTGTGTGTGGACGCATTCGCTATGGACTCAGAACCGTAAGAAAACGCCTCGCCAATAAGCTCAAGATTAGCGTTGGTCTTAGTACCCCACGTACCAGACGCCTCGCCAGTACCAATCTCTTCTAACCGTAGATCGTTTACATATGTACTAGCCATGTTGTTATCCTATGCCGCGATATTCGTCCAAGACGGTGTTTGTGAGGGAATTATTTGATCCCATTGAAAGACTTGCCCTACGGCGCTTGTTCCTACAACACCCGTAGGTGATATAAATGCAGTACCTGTTGTCGTGACTGACCCTACCGCGCTTGTTGCAGAAAATCCAGTCACTTGAATGGCAGCATCTACTGAAACCTCTCCAACAGCAGAAGTCCCCGCAACGCCAGTTACAAGAACGGAAACAAAAGTGTTGCCAAAACCAGCAATAGTGGTGTCAGCTAGTGGGGCAAAACCTAACATTACGTCACCTCAATCCAGCGTGTTGTATCTTCATCCCAAGTGTAACTTTTGTCATCACTAGGATACGCAACAGGTGGCTCCCACAGACAGGTTGTTTCGTTTAAGGCCCAACTTGCGTATGGTTGTGGCGCATAAAAAGCATCTCTTGTGCTATCATATACCATACCAAGTCCCGCATAGTTTTTACGCAATGCTTTTGATTGATCTTCAGAAATCTCATCCGTATTTGGTTGGTAATGCACACCACTGCGAGTATTGTAGGATGTTTGCACCCAAGTTCCACCTTGAGCATCAATGAAATCTTGTTCAGCAACAATGACTTGCGTGACAACTTCACTTTCTATTTTTGCAAAATGTGCCATTACTGAAACCTGTATCGTATAATTACAACGCCAGAACCACCATTACCACCAGAACCAGCACTATCACAACCGCCTCCGCCGCTACCTGTGTTAGCAGAGCCAGAACCACCATTGGCTCCGGTAGATGACGTACCATTACCACCACCGCCAGAACCGCCAGAGCCGCCACCATTATCCCCACCACCGCCGCCGCCACCTGATCTTGTTACAGATGAACCTGTGATAGACAAAGCTAAACCTGCGCCACCTGCGCCACCGACTTCACCATTAGCAGTAGCGCCAGTGCCCGAAGCTCCACCACCACCACCGCCACCTGCTGTGCCGCCAGAGTTTCCGCTCCTAGATGTACCGCCATTTCTACCTTGGTTTGCAGTTCCAGCCCCTCCAGAGGTACTGGCTCTGCCACCGCCACCGCCACCAGAGCCACCACCCGCGCCAGTTTGTTTATACTGGCCACCACGCCCACCGCCCGCTGAAGTTATTGTGGTAATTCCAGATCCTGAGAGTGCTGATGTTCCACCCGACGCAGCGGCTCCCCCACCACCTCCAACAGAAACCGTGTAGGCCACTGCGCTAAGTGTAAGTTCTGATTCCGCAGAACTGTTTGCACCAGAAGTTCCGTTGCTAGTGCGGTAGCCGCCAGCGCCACCACCACCCGTTCCGTTTGCCCCAGAGTCAATAGCATTACCAGCACCGCCGCCGCCAGCTATGACTAGGAAATCAGCGACAGGGTTGCTGCCCGATTTAGTGACTGTAAAAGTCCCAGAACTATTAAACGTATGTACCTTAAAATCGCCATCAGTAGTGACGGTGCCACCAGTAGCTTCTGTAAAAGAATCCCTGCTTGGGAAACTGCCAAACCCACTAATGTTAAACCCAAAACCTGTCATGCGTCATTCGCTGCGTCTGTGGTGAAGAACAGTTTAATGCCGAGCAATCGCGACACCCCACTAAATGTATCGCCACCCGCATTTCCATCTCTAAATATTTGGAAATAAGTTTGCGTATCAACCGCCGCATTAGTAATAGTCACTGCCCCGCTTACGGGAGAAACTTGTTGGTCTTCCACCGTACCTATACCTGCGTCTGTAACCGTTATGGCTGTACCGTAAACAACATCTATAGTCGCACCATCGGCAACAGAAACACCCTGTAAACCCCAGATACAATTATCAGTGTTTGTGCTACTCGGCGTCCAAAATACTTGAAACTTCACCGTGCCTTCATTCCAACTTTTGGGAAATCCTATTGAAAACTGAGCAAAATCATCCGCCGCCGCTGCAAAATCTAATACCATTAGGTCAGGTCGTAGTGCGGTTGTTTCAACTTGCGTTAGAGCAGAACTCCCGTTTGTTGTTGCTGGATACATAGCTGTGGCAGGAACCCAAATGGTTTCTAAACCTGCTGTTTTGGCTACCTTTCCATCTAATTGATTTAATTCCGCCGCAGTGGATGTAACCGCAGTCGAGGCTAGGGTTAGTTTACCATCAGGAACAACAAGACCCGCTGCGCCACCAAGAATTAAATCGTCTGCACTTGCATCCCACTGCATAAACGCGCTGGCTGTATCTCCAAAAAACTTAACGTCATAACCAGTGTCGTCAACACCCACCGTTAAGGTAGCATCTAGTTGAACTGCACCGTTAATGTCCAACGCTTTGTCAAACTTAACGGCTTCTGACGAATTAGTTGTAACAAACGTCATGTAAGCATTGTTAGCTTCTTCAAAAACTAACGAAGCGGCGTTGTTGTCCAAAATCTTAACAGAACTTGCAGCACTAAAATTTAGTGCGCCATCTGCCCCAGCGGACAGAGTTAAGTCCCCCGCAATATCTACAGCCCCAGAAAAATCACCCGTAGCTGCGTCAAGCTCACCAGATATGGTTAGGTTTCTACCGCCCGTCAGGTCTTTAGCACCGTCTGCAATTACCGCGAGGCTTGCGGAAATTGTACCTGCGGTTATGCCGTCTAAAAGATTTAACTCGGCACCCGTCGAGGTTACTGCGGTTCCACCGTAATTTAGATTCCCCGCAGCAATTACAATCTCGCCCGTACCCTTGGGAGTTAGAGCAATGCCGATATTTGTATCACCGCCCGTAGCTGCAATAATTGGATTGCTGCCACTAGCGTTATTAGTAATTTCTAATTCATTAACTGCCGAACCCGTTGTTTGAAAAACAATAAGCTGATTACCGTTAGCATCCGCAATGAAGCCGCCGTCAGCAATCTTGGGCGCGGTAAGCGTTTTGTTTGTAAACGTCTGCGTTGCAGCAATACCCGCAACAGTATCTGTAGTAGCAGGAAGTGTTAGCGTTACATTTCCGCTAAACAATCCGTGGGCAGGAGCCTGTAGTTGTGCATAGTGTTCGTTGTTCGACTCGCAATAGAACCTAATATAAGACTGCGCCCCACTGTTCTTTAGACTAATGGCACCTGTTGCAATATCAAC
>ENA-OSJC01002355-OSJC01002355.1-marine-metagenome-genome-assembly--contig:-NODE-2355-length-14347-cov-5.078346_pt1 | contig 14347 bp, 14 predicted proteins | sample MGYA00237885_ERZ534234 | MGnify/ENA primary metagenome ERZ534234 (study PRJEB26413, sample SAMN06343907) | marine metagenome | isolation source: coastal waters | place: Atlantic Ocean: West Antarctic... | reverse complement strand
TGCTGATAAGGACCGACATCAGATATATTTAGAGCCTGAAGGTTTAAATGACCACACAATATACCCAAATGGTATATCAACCTCACTTCCAGAAGAAGTTCAGCAAGAAATATGCAATAATATCAATGGTTTAGAAAATGTTAAGATAATCAGGCCAGGTTATGCGATAGAATATGACTATATTGACCCTAGAGAGCTCTTTTTAACTCTTGAAACTAAAAAAATAAAAAACCTTTACCTTGCCGGACAGATAAACGGGACCACAGGTTATGAAGAAGCTGCAGCACAAGGATTAATAGCTGGAATAAACGCTGCTTTATCTTTTAAGAATGAAGAGCCCTTTATTTTAGACAGGTCTGATGCTTATATTGGAGTCATGATAGATGATCTAGTGACGAAGGGTGTTGCTGAACCTTACAGAATGTTTACTTCAAGAGCAGAATATAGATTAAGTTTGAGAGCAGATAATGCTGATCAAAGACTAACAAATAAAGGCATTGAGATTGGATTAATTTCAAAAGAAAGAGAGTTCATATTTAAAGATAAAGAAAATAAATTAAAAATAATAACAAAAAAAATGTCTGAATCGTTAATATCCCCAACAAAAATTAAGATATTTGATGTAAAAATAGCAAAAGATGGAGTATTAAGAAAATCCAATGAAATATTAACTCAAAAAGGAGTTGATATGAAAAAAATCAGAGAAATTTGGCCTGAAATACCTTTTTTCGACAAAAAAATAGATGAACAGATTGAAATAAACGCTCACTATAGAGGATATCTTAAAAAACAAAAAGCAGATATATTAGCTTTTAAAAGAGATGAAAATTTAATTATTCCAGATGGAGTTAATTATAATGATCTTTCAGGACTCTCAAACGAGGTAAAATCGAAATTTAATCAAATAAAACCAAAAACTATGGGACAAGCACTTAGGATAGACGGCATAACTCCAGCTGCTGTTTATATTTTGTTGTCACATGTAAAAAGAAAGTCTATTAAGCTTATAGCTTAATGGAAGAAATTTTAAAAAAATACCCACTACTAAAAAATAAAAATGTTCCACGTGAAACATTTATAGATTTTGAGAGATTTCTAGTTATGCTTAAAAAAAGGAATGAAGAAATAAATCTTATCAGCAAAGAAACAGCAAAAGATGATACGATTAGAGAACGCCATATAGTAGATTCTGCACAAATCATTGATTATGTTGATTTAAATAGCAATATTATAACTGATATAGGTTCAGGTGGGGGAATGCCAGGGATAATAATATCAATTATGACTAAAAACTTGAAAAACTCACCAAAAGTTAATTTATATGAAAAAAGTCACCATAAGAGTGCTTTTCTTAGAAAAGTGTCTAGAGAATTAAAATTAAATACAGAAGTTATTCAGGAAAATATTTTTGAGACACAAAACTTAGAGTCAGGCACTATAATGGCAAGAGCATTTAAACCTTTGCCAATAATTTTAGAATTAGTTTACAAAAATTTTATCAATTATAAAAATTTAATCTTGTTCATGGGAAAAAATAGTGAAGAAATTTTAGAAGATACTTTAAAAAATTGGGACTTCGACTTTGAAAAAATAAAAAGTATTACGAGTGAAAATTCATTTTTACTAAATATAAAAAATATAAAAAAAAAACTTAATAACTAGGATGCAAATAATTTCTATAATAAATCAAAAGGGTGGGGTTGGAAAAACAACAACTGTAATTAATCTTGCAGCCGGTTTAGCCCAACAAGAAAAAAAAGTTTTAGTAATTGATCTTGATCCACAGGGAAATGCTACCACAGGACTTGGTTTATCTAATTTAGAAAATTCTACTGAAACAATTTATGGTGTACTCAATGGAACAAAGTCAATTTCTGACGTAATTAGAAAAACAGATTTTAAAAATTTAGATATTATAACTTCTAATGTTGATTTATCTGGGCTAGAGGTTGAAACTGCTGATGATGTTAATAGAGCCTTCATTTTAAAACGCGAATTAAGTGCTTATTTAAATGATTCTAGAGGAGTCTATGATTATATGCTTATAGATTGCCCCCCATCATTAAGTTTACTTACAGTCATGGCTTTAGTCTCGTCTGACTCACTTGTTGTACCATTACAGACAGAATTCTTTGCTCTTGAGGGCCTAACACAGCTAATGAAGACTATAGAGAGAATAAAGGTTAGCTTAAATCCTGAGTTAGAAATTAGAGGAATCCTTTTAACCATGTATGACAAAAGAAACAAGCTTTCAGCACAAGTTGAAAAAGAAGCAAGAGATTATTTTAAAGAAAAAGTTTATCTTACTATTATACCAAGAAACGTAAGACTGTCAGAAGCTCCGTCTCATGGTATGCCAGTTTTAATTTATGACAAGTCGTGTCCTGGAAGTAAATCATATTTTAGTTTTACAGATGAATTTATTAATCAAGAGGGAATAATAGGGAGCGCAGCATGATGGACAAAAATAAAATAAAGAAGGGTTTAGGTAGAGGACTGTCATCTTTAATAGGAGAAACAAAAATAGAAATTAATATTAATAAAGTTTCCATAAGTGACTTAGTAAGTAACAGGTTCCAGCCCAGAAAAATTTTTGATGAAGAAAATTTACAAGACTTAACTAATTCAATAAAAGAGAGGGGTATCATTCAACCAATTATTGTTAGAAAATCAAATGATGGTAATTCGAAATATGAAATAATTGCAGGTGAGAGAAGGTGGCTTGCAGCACAAAAAGCTGGGTTAAACGAAGTACCAGTTGTAATTACAGAAGCAGACGATTTAAAAGCATTAGAGTTTGCTATAGTTGAAAATGTTCAAAGACACGATCTAAATCCAATTGAAGAAGCAGAGAGTTATCAAAGGTTAATTGATGATTTCGCTTACGATCAAGAAAAAGTATCAAAATTCATTGGAAAAAGCAGAAGTCATATAGCTAATTTTTTAAGACTTTTAAGTTTACCAAAAGAAGTTTTAAATCTAATTAAAAGTAAGGAGCTAACTGTTGGTCATTCTAAAATATTAGTAGGCCTTGATAATGCAATATTCGTAGCAAAAAAAATTATTGAAAAAAAACTCTCAGTTAGACAGGCAGAAAATTTTGTTAAGATTTTTAAAACAAAAAAATACCCCTTTAAGGCACCTAAAGATGCAAATTTAAAGGAATTAGAATCTTCAATTGCCGAAAAAATTGGATTAAATGTCTTGATAAAAAAAAAAAATAATAAGTCAGGATCTTTAGTGTTGGAATATAAAGATCTCGATCAATTAAATAGATTAATAGAAATAATTAAATCTAATTATTAATTTTTTTAGAATTATTTATTATAAAATCGAAGAGTATACTCTTACCTACATTAGAATTTTTTTTAATCAAAAATTCAATTTCATTAGTTTTGTAAATTAAATTTTCTAACTCATTTCTTCCCCAAGCCTTTATTTGTTGTGTTACTAGTGGTTTATCTTTCCAAAAAATTGGAGGTCTCAATAATGAGATGGCATTTTCAAAATTATTTTTTTCATTAATTAACTCGTAAATTTTAACTAGTCTTTTTAGCTTAGATAATAGGGTCCTTATAATTATTATATTATCTCCATCAGTATAGTTGTTTTCATTTAAAATAGTGACAGTTTTACGAGTGTTTTTAGCAAGAGAATGGTCAATAAGCTCCGATGCTCCATAGTTGTCTGCAAGATTAGTTAACTTAATTATTTCTTGAAGATTTATATTTTTTTTATTTAATAAAAAGCTTTCAATTTTTTTTAGCTCATTATTTAGATTTTTTCTGTCACCCCTACTTCTTTCTATTAAAATATTTATTAATTGTTGAGAAGTAGGTATTTTTTTTTCTCTAAAAAATTGACTGATAATAGAATTTAATGTTTGATTATTATCTTCGTAAAATGGACTACATATAATTGTTTTTTCTTTTTCAAAAAACTTTCGTAATATAGATTTTTTTTCAAGGTTCTTAGAATTTAATATAAACTGAATATTATCTGGATTTTTTTCTATTAACTCCTCAATTACATCTTTAATTTTATCAGTTGCTCTATTTACAATTATGAGCTTTTCATTATCGAAGAATGATTTTGTAAGAACAGTATTAAAAAAATCATTTTTATTATCTAGTATTTCTTTTTCTTCATATCTATGAATTTTATTTAGATAGTTTTTTTCAAAAAGATTTTTAATTATTTCTTCTTTTAAACCCTCATTATCTCCATAAAAAAGGTAGTAATTGTGATTTTTTAAATTTAATTTATTTAGTTCAAATGATTTTAGAATCATTTAATTTTTAGAAGCTGTATAATTAATCTTTTAGATATAGAGGTGGCAAAATCCTCTTTAATTTTATCTTCATAATTTTTTTCTTCAAAATTATCTTCAAAATTTACCATAGAGATTTCTTCTGTTAGAGTAATTGTTTTATTAAAATCTCCTGACGAAATGTCAAATATTGAAACTGCACTTAATTGATATTTATCAATTACTCCAGCAGTATTTTTTGATAAATCATTTTTTTTATAACTGGTATTTATTTTTATTTTAAACAATCTTGCTTTTTCGTCACTATAAATTCTAAATCTTGACTTTATAACTGAATTTAATTTCGAATCCCCCTCGTAGTTAGTAATCTCAATATTAAGATTCTGACCATTTTTTTTAGAATACATCGGTGAATACCCACAGCTTGATAAAAATATTAACAAAGTAAAAATAAGTGATATTTTTTTTAGCATATGCTTATATTATAATGTTCATTAGTTTATTGGGCACAAAAAATTTTTTTTTAATTTCAATATTTTCTAAATATTTAGATAAATTTTTATCCTCTAAAATTTTTTTAAGCAATATATCCTCGTTTGTCCCACTTTTTGCTTGAATTAAACCCTTTTTTTTACCATTAATTTGTATTACAAATAATACTTTCTCATCTATTGTTAATTTTTCATCAAACTTTGGCCATTCCTTTTGTCCTGTAGTATTAATCATCTGTAGACATTCATTAACAAAATGGGGAATAATCGGCATCATTGTAATTAATATCTTTTCATAGTTTTCTAATAATATGTTTTTTTTATATTCTTTGTTAATTTCCTTCGAAAAAAAAGAATACATTTCATGCAGGTTTGCAATAATTACATTGTAACTAAAATTTTCTAAATTTTGAGTAATTTTTTTTATAAATTTATTAGTATATTTGCTAATTTCATTATCTTGATCATTTTCATCAATGATTTTTTTTGTATTCTTTACTTCAATAATTTTCATATGCAGATTCCATAATTTTTGAATAAATTTATATGATGAAATTATTCCTTCCTCAGACCACTGAACATCTTTCTCAGGTGGGCTATCTGACAAAATAAATAACCTTACAGAGTCTGCACCATAATCTTTAATTATCTTTTCTGGATCAATTGTATTTTTTTTTGATTTAGACATGGACTCAGAAGCTCCAACTAAAATCTTTTCTTTTTTATCTTTTTTAAGATATTTTTTACCATCTTCTGTAATTATTTCATCTGGGCTTAGCCAGTTATTATTTGAATCTTTGTATGTTTCGTGACAAACCATTCCTTGTGTAAATAGACCTTTAAAAGGCTCGGTTATATTCATTTCATCGTTCTTAAATGATAAAGCTTGCATAAAAAATCTTGAATAAAGAAGATGTAGTATTGCATGTTCTACTCCACCTATGTATTGGTCAACAGGCATCCAATATTTTATTTCATCTAAACCAAAGCCATAATCACTTTTGTTTGGGGAGCAAAACCTTAAAAAATACCAGGATGAGTCCACAAAGGTATCTAATGTATCAGTTTCTCTAGTAAATTTTTTACCATTAATCAAAATATTTTTCCATTCTTCTGCACTATCTAGTGGGTTACCTGTTGGTTCTAATTTATCAATTTTGGGAAGTTCTACAGGTAGCATTTCTTTGGAAATTTTATGAGGTTTATTGTTCTCATCATAAACTATTGGAATCGGACACCCCCAATATCTTTGTCGAGAAACCCCCCAATCCTTTAGTCTAAAATTTATTTTTTTTTCTCCTAATTTTTCTCTCTCAAGATGTTCTATAGTTTTGATAACTGAGTCTTCAGGGCATTTTAATCCATTCAAGAAAGAAGAGTTAAAAATATATCCTGGGCCTGTATATGATTTATCTGTAACTTGAAAAGCTTGATCATCTAAATTAGGCGTTACAACCGTAGTTATATTTAAATTGTATTTTTTAGCAAAATCAAAGTCCCTTTGATCATGAGCAGGGCACCCAAAAACTGCACCAAGTCCATAATCCATTAATACAAAATTTGCAAAATAAACAGGGACTTTTATGCTTTCATTTAAGGGGTTAATGGCAATTAAATTGGTTTTAAAACCAATTTTTTCTGCATTAGCAATTGACTCTTCCGTAGTACCAGTTGTTGAGCAATCTTTTTTAAATTTTAGAAAGTCTTCATCATTTTCATATAGTTTTGAAATAGGATGATCTACAGAGACAGCTAAAAAAGACATGCCAAATAATGTATCTGGCCTTGTAGTAAAACATTTTATTTCTTTAATATTTTCATGTGCTTCAATTTTAAATTTTACCTCACATCCAAAAGATTTACCTATCCAATTCTTTTGCATAATTTTAACTTTATTAGGCCATTCATTAAGTTCATTTAATCCTTCAAGTAGCTCTTCTGAAAATTTAGTAATATTAAAAAACCATTGATTTAATTTTTTTCTCTCGACAATAGCCCCAGATCTCCAACCCTTACCATCAATAACTTGTTCATTTGCTAGTACAGTTTGATCTACAGGATCCCAATTAACATACTGCTCTTTTCTATAAACCAAGCCTTTTTCATAAAGTTCTAAAAAAAATTCTTGTTGATGTTTATAGTATTGAGGACTGCAAGTTGATATCTCCCTATCCCAATCTATTGAAAGTCCCAATTGTTTCAATTGATACTTCATATTTAAAATATTTGATTCAGTCCATGTTTTAGGATCTAAATTATTTTGTCTCGCTGCATTCTCTGCTGGCATACCAAATGAATCCCAGCCCATGGGATGGAGGACGTTGTATCCCTGTAGTGACTTATATCTGGCCAATACATCTCCAATTGTATAATTTCTGACATGCCCCATATGAATCTTTCCAGAAGGATAAGGAAACATTTCTAAGCAATAAAATTTTTTTTTATTTCTGTCACTTGGGGCTTTAAAAGTTTTGTTTTCTTCCCAAAACTTTTGCCACTTATTTTCTACTAATTTAAAATTATATCTTTGCACAAATATTTTAGATTTAAAATCTACTCCTTATTCTGAGTATATATATGGTTTTACTTTTTTATCTGGATTATTTCTTGAATATAAAGTTGCTTTTTTTAAAATTTCTTTTTTTAACTCAGCAACTAAGTCCTTATTTTTTTCAGAAACAACACATTGATTTTTAAGATTACATTGCTTGCTAAAAACTTTGATATCAAGAGCGTCAGATCTAATTTCATTAGTTAAAAATCTAATTGAAATTTTTATGTTTTCATTTGTACTAGAGTCAGCAGAGTACCAATCAGTAATAATAATTCCACCACTATAATTAACAGATGCAAGTGGAATAAAATCTATTGTATCTAACGAAGCTCTCCACAATTCATTAGAACTTGCAAATTCAAAATTTCCACCACCATTAGATTTTTTTCCCATATCAGAAAGTCTAAAACCACGTCCTTCCTCAAGATTTTTGGCCACCCTAAGTTTAGGGTCGGGTGGAAATTTTTTAGCATCTGCGCCAGGGAATTTTCCACAAGAATTAAGAATTAGAGAAAAGATTAAAAAAAATACTGTAATTTTTAAATTATTCATAAATATATGCTGTTTTTGTATAAATTTAGTTTCTTATATATTATAAACTCAAAATGTTAAAAAAGTGATTAAAAAGTGGTTTTTAAATGTGATAAAATTACAACACTCCTAAATTTATTGATGAAAAATTTACTAAAACAGCAAATATTAATGAATAAATGGTATTCCTAGTCTGTTTAATATTAAACAATAAACAATAAACATAAGGAAATAATATGAATAACTTAAAGAAAATAGGATTATCAGCTTTAGCTGGTTCTCTAGTAGCATTTTCTGCACAAGCTGGTTCGTTAACAGCTTCAGGATCTGCTTCATTAACGTTTTCGAACGCTGATGATAAGAGTTTAACACATGAAGGTAACCAGTTCACTATGGGTGATTCAATTACTTTTGCTGGATCAGGCGAAATGGACAATGGAATGACTATCAGTGTATCATACGAACTTGATGGTGATGCTGCGGATACTGGTAGTGAGTTTGACTCACATAGCATGACTTTAGACACTAATGGCTTTGGAACAATTACGTTCGCTGGTCACGGTGGAGATTCTGCAATGAGTAAGATAGATGATGTAACTCCAAATGCTTACGAAGAGTCTTGGGATATAGTTACTGGTGCTGATACTAATATGGTTAATGGTTTATCTGGGAACAATATGTTCACATACAAATCAGAATCAATTGGTGGTGCAACGTTTACTGTTGCTTACCTAAATGCATCTGATGCTATTACTGATGTTTCATACATGGATATGGCTGTTGAAGTAAAACCAGAAATGGTTGACGGTTTAACTCTAGGTTATGGAATGGGAGAAACTGAAGAAACTACTGGTACTGTAATTGATGATCAAACAATGTACGCAAAATACGTATATGGATCATTCACAGTAGGTTACCAACAGTCAGAGTCTGATGGTTCTGCTTCATCTAGTGATTTAACTAACACTATGATGGGTGTATCTTATGCTGTAACTGATAACTTAACTATTGCTTACAACCAATCTACTCAAGACATTGGAAGTGATTCTGATGACCAAGAAGCTACTGGTATTTCAGCTTCATACACTCAAGGTGGTATAACTATCGGTGGTGCTATGAATGAAGTAGATAATGTTGGTTTTGACGCAACTTCTGATTTAGAAGGTTACGAGTTCAATATCGCATTTGCATTCTAATTAATTTAGAAACAAATTATAAAAAGGGCCCCATTTTATGGGGCCTTTTTTTTATTGGAAAAAACTGATACCTGCAAATCCGTTACACTTTACTAAATTTAACAATTTTAGTTTTTTTTGAGAAATACCTCCCAAAGCAACAATATTCGTTTTACTTAAAGCAGAGAATAGATTGAATTTATAAATGCCCAAATAGTTTTTACTTTTTTTAAATAAAGAAGATAAAAAAATTGATTGAACATTTTGTAATTCTTTGATTTTAATTTCATAAAGATTATGTGCAGACCCCAAAAGCATAAAATTTTTCTTGTAAGAATAAGAAAGGTGTCTTTTATCTGTATTAAATGATGGAATGTAGGCACCATCTAAATTGAGGTTTATTGCCAATTTTATATTATTTGAAAGTAAGAACTTATTGCCTTTTTTTTTACAGTAATTTTTTAACTTTAAAATTAATATTGGATTAAGTTTTTGATCATAATTTCTATAGATAATGATTGTTTCTTTATTCTGTTTATCTATATGACTTTGATCAAATTTATTTATAAAGTAATATTTATTTAAAATTATATTATGCATAACACAGTTAAAAATTTAATTTACATCGAAGAACTCATTAAATCAAAAGCAAATGATATAAATATTGATAAATTGCCTATAGTCATTGCTGTATCAAAGACCCATCCTATTGAAAGTATTTTACCATTAGTAGAGCATGGACATCTTCACTATGGTGAAAACAAGGTTCAAGAAGCAATAGATAAATGGGTTGAAGTGAAGCTAAAAAATACTAGCATTAGACTTCATCTGATTGGAAGACTTCAAACAAATAAAGTTAAACTTGCTTTAAAGATATTCGACTATGTTCATTCGCTGGATAGTGAGAAGTTGGCAAAAAAAATTGCAGCTGAGCAAATAAATCAAAATAAAAAAATAAAAATATTCATCCAAGTAAATATTGGAAATGAAGACCAAAAATCTGGAATCAACATAAAAAAGTTAGCTGATTTTCATAAATTGTGTAAAGAATTAAATCTAGATATTGTTGGCACAATGTGTATTCCCCCAAATAATGAAAATACAGAAAGTTATTTTTCTAAAATGAGTAAAATTAATGCAGAGTTAAATTTTAAAGAATTAAGTATGGGGATGTCTGGGGATTACTTAGATGCTGTTAAAAATAACACTACATACGTCAGAATAGGTTCAAAAATATTTGGTAATAGAGATTAGCCTAATTTAATTGTAGTTTTATTATCTATAAGTTTTAATAAAATTTCAAAGTCTTTCTTTTTAAGAGCTATGCATCCTGCTGTTCCTTTGTAATTATTGGTTAAATGAATAAATATAGCACTCCCTAAATTAGGTGTTTTATTTTTATTATAATTAATTGAAATTACATAATCATATTTATGATCAGCCCTGAATAAGCTTTCTTTGTAATTTTTATTTACCGTTTTAATTTCCTCATTATACTTTTTATCATTAGGGTCATCACACCAAGCCATATTGTGTTTAATAATTTTTTTTGGAATTTTGCATTTTGGAATTCCAACCCTATCTTTCCTAAAGTATAATTTTTCTAAATTAAATAACCCTTTTGGCGTAGAGAAATCACCTTCAATTTTATTAGAATTGAAGCCTTTTTTTCCAATACAGCATTTGAGTTCAAATTCATCAATTATAAGGGTGTTTTTATTTTTTACATGAATTATCATAAGCTATATTAAATATGATTAAGCAAAATGTTTTTATTATAAATTTCAATTCATTATATGAAATCTTAGATGAGATTAAAGAAAATTTATCTTTTAAAATTGTAAAATTTGATAATGAAGAGGGTTTTATTAAATATTCTAATTCAGATATACTAAATTGTTTAATAATCTCAAAGTCTAATCAGAACTTATTAGTAAATAAGAAAATTACAGAAAAGAATTTATTAAATTTTACCAATTTTCCCATACCACTAAATAAACTATTAGAATTAATTAGTATTCAATTAATTAAAATAAAATTTAATTATAAATCTAAAATTAATATTAAAGACTATGAGCTAAATATAAATTCTAAATTCTTTTCCAAAGATGATAAAACCTTAAAGTTGACTGAAAAAGAGATTGAAATTATTCTATATTTAAATGAAAAAGAAACAAAACATGATGTTCAAGATTTAAAAAAAAATATATGGGGATATTCACTAGATATGGAAACCCATACTGTTGAAACACATATTTATAGGCTAAGAAAAAAAATAAGTAATAAGTTTAATGATGACCATTTTATATTAAGCCACAAAGATGGCTATTTCATTGACTGAAATGAGGTTAATCAAGTCTAGCACCAACTTTTTGAATTATTTTTGAAGACATTTCTGTGCCTTTTTCAAGACACTGTTTTTGTGAAAAATTATTAATACAACCATGAAGAAACCCCGCTGCAAATAAGTCTCCAGCACCCGTTAGATCGATAATTTTTAAATTTGATTTACTATTGCATTCTGTGACGTCATTATTTTTAATAGCAACACTTCCTTTTTCACCACGGGTGATTACTAAAAGTTTTCCTAACTGCTTTCCGAATGCAACAATCTCTTCAAAATTCTTTGTATTGGTTAATGATTTAATTTCTTGTTCATTAGCAAAAATAATATCAAGTTTATTTCTAACTAAATCTAAAAAATTATCTTTATGTCTTTCAACACAAAATTGATCTGATAAAGACATTGCTTTTTTACTAGAGAGCAACATTGCTTTGTTAAAAGCAGACTTTGGCTCACCTTCATCCCATAAGTAGCCTTCTAAAAATATCATTTCGCTTTCTTTCACAGCCTTTTCGTCAATATCTTTTGCATTAATTTTACCCGCAACTCCCAAAAATGTTACCATAGTTCTTTCTGCATCAGGTGTGATCAAGATTAAACATGTTCCAGTTGGTAAATCTTCTTGTTTTTTGTCATAAAAGTATTGAACCTTTTCTTTGATTAGACCTTCTTCATATTTCCGGCCTAGATCGTCAGCATTAATTTTACCGATAAACCCAACTTTATTTCCTAATTGAGATAGTCCAACGATTGAATTTGCAACAGATCCACCAGAGATAGTTTCTTCAATTTTTAAAGTTAGTAACAATTTTTTAAATTCATGTTCATCAACTAATTTCATAGTACTTTTTGTTAATTTATTATCTACCAAGTATTGATCCTCTACTTTGCATATAACATCAACAATTGCATTTCCGATTCCTAGTATTTTCATATTATGCTTTTTTTATAATAATTGGATTTTTGCGATTAGGATAACAAGTAGTACAAATTTTACAAGTCAAACCATAACACTCTCTGGCTTTACAAAATTCTCTACCATAATAAATTATTTGTAAATGTAATTTACTCCATGTTTTTATAGGAAATAATCTTTTCAAATCTCTTTCAGTTTGAATAACATTTTTACCATTTGTTAAACCCCACCTTTGAGCTAGCCTATGGATGTGGGTGTCGACTGCAAATGCTGGTATACCAAAACCTTGAGACATAACTACACTTGCTGTTTTATGGCCCACCCCGGGCAGTTTTTCGAGGTCTTCAAAGTTTTTTGGGACTTTACCATCATGCTTTTCTATAAGTTGTTTTGACATCAAATAAATACTTTTTGACTTAACTCTAAAGATACCAATACTTTTGATTAATGTTTCAATTTTCTTTCTACCTAATTTTACAAAATGATCTGGTTTATAGTATTTTGGATATATATTTTTAGTTACATTGTTAACATTTAGATCTGTACACTGCGCTGATAACAGAACTGATATTAAAAGAGTGAATTTGTTTCTATGATCTAGTGGGATAGGGGCCGTGGGATAAATTTTATTTAAAATTGTAAGTATTTTTTTTGCTTTTTCTTTTTCATTCATTATTCAAAGTTCAATAAGTCTCTCATTGAATAAAGTCCAGGCTTTTTATTTATAAGCCATTTTGCAGCAGTTAAAGCACCATCCGAGTATAGAGCCCTATCGAATGCCTCATGATTTAATCTTATTATTTCTTTACCACTAGAAAATGTTACCTCATGTTCACCAATGATTTCACCTTTTCTAATTGAGTTAAAATTAATTTTTTTCCCATAGGGAAAATATTTTTCATTTAAAAATTTTTTCCCAATTAAATCATAAAGATTTTTATTTTTTCCATCAGCAACACCCTTTCCAAGCATTAATGCGGTTCCCGAAGGGTAATCTTTTTTATGTTTATGATGAGCCTCAAATATTTTACTTAAATATTCTTCACTTAGTGATTTTGAAGCAATTTCAGTCAAATACATTAATAAATTAACACCTAAACTCATATTACCAGCCTTTAAAATAGGAATTTTTTTAGAAAATTTTTTAATTAAAAGCTCTTCTTTTTGAGTAAAACCAGTTGTTCCAATGACTACTCGTTTTTTGAGTTTTAATGCAATTTTAAGTATATCAAGTGTGCACTTTGGAACCGTAAAGTCCACTATCACATCAGTTTTTTTAAAAGCTAGTTCAGTATTTAAATCAAGGTTAATACCAAATATCTTCTTATTGATAGGTTTATTTTCTGTGAGGGCTACTAATTTAAAGTTTTTATTTAATCTAGAAGATTTAATAAGCTGTTGACCCATTCTTCCAAGACAGCCAGAAACGGCTAAATTAATTTTTTTCATCTAGGAAAATATTAACCCTTTTTGGCTAATTAGTCTTTTAGTTTTTCCAAAAACTTTTGGCTTTTTGGAAGAACTTTTTAATACTAGGGTTAGACTTCTCATTCTCAATTTCTCGAAATTTTTCAAGCAGTTCTTTTTGTTCTTTGTTTAGTGAAACAGGAACTTCTGTATTTACTTGAACATAAAGATCTCCATTTCCACTACCACGCATATAAGGCATTCCTTTACCTTTTAACCTGAATTGTTTTCCACTTTGAGTTCCATCTGGAATTTTGATTTTTGCTCTTCCACCATCAATTGTTGGTATCTCAATTGTAGAACCTAATGCAGCATCAGCTATAGAAATTGGAAATTCAAAAAATAAATTCTCATCTGACCTTTTAAAAAGATCGTGAGAATGAACGTTAACAAATAAATATAAATCTCCACTAGCCCCACCTTTGCTTCCGGCCTCACCCTTACCAGCCAATCTTATCCTTGTTCCATCATCTACACCCTTTGGTATAGTAACAGATATTTTTTTTGAAGCTTGCTTATTACCTTGACCGTTACAATCAGTGCATGGGTTTGTAATTTCTTCTCCACTTCCAGCACACTGAGGACAAGTTTGTTGGACA
>ENA-OSJC01002354-OSJC01002354.1-marine-metagenome-genome-assembly--contig:-NODE-2354-length-14350-cov-3.183423_pt1 | contig 14350 bp, 13 predicted proteins | sample MGYA00237885_ERZ534234 | MGnify/ENA primary metagenome ERZ534234 (study PRJEB26413, sample SAMN06343907) | marine metagenome | isolation source: coastal waters | place: Atlantic Ocean: West Antarctic... | reverse complement strand
CCAGTAGAATTAGCTTCTAGTCAGTTAGAATATAAGTTCAACTTAATTGGAAACAATATTGCTATTATAAGTACCAAAAACTCAATAACGGATGAGGGATCAGCTAAAGCAATGGTGAATGATTTAAAAGTAAAAGGATATAAATGCAACTACTTTTACCTTCCTGAAAACTCAAACCTTTCAGATGAGATTTATCAAGTATTTATTGGTCCTTATGAAAATGAAGAAGAAACTAATCAATGGGCTAAAAACCTTGAGGCTGAATTCAATATTATTACTTTATAATTCTCAATAGATCATAGAACAAAAAACCCACTCAATGAGTGGGTTTTTTATTACCTAAATATTAAGTATTACTTAGCGTAACTTATAGCTCTTGTTTCTCTTATCACAGTTACTTTTACTTGCCCTGGATAAGTCATTTCAGTTTGTATTTTATCAGAAATCTGAAAAGCTAACTCTGATGCTTTTTCATCAGTAACTTTTTCACTCTCTACTACAACTCTAAGCTCTCTACCTGCTTGAATAGCATAAGACTTAAGCACCCCAGGATATCCTAGAGCTGTTTCTTCCAACTCTTTAATTCTTTTAATATACTGATCAGTCATAGCTCTTCTTGCTCCTGGCCTTGCTCCTGAAACTCCATCACATATCTGTATTAATGGTGAAATTAATGAAGTCATTTCTACTTCATCATGATGAGCTCCAATAGCATTACAAACCTCAGGCTTCTCTCCATATTTCTCTGCAAGTTTCATACCAATAATAGCATGTGGTGTTTCTGCATCATCTGCTGAAACTTTACCTATATCATGTAACAACCCAGCTCTTTTTGCATATTTAGTATTCAAACCAAGTTCAGCAGCCATAGTCGCACACATATTAGCTGTTTCACGAGAATGCTGTAATAAATTCTGACCATAAGAAGAACGGTAGCGCATCCTACCTACCATTTTAATAAGTTCAGGATGTAGACCATGAATTCCTAAATCAATAGTTGTTTTTTTACCAATTTGAATAATCTCATCTTCAATTTCATTCTCAGTTTTCTTCACTACTTCCTCAATTCTTGCAGGATGTATTCTACCATCGGTAACTAGTTTGTGTAAAGACAAACGCGCCACCTCTCTTCTTACAGAATCAAAACAAGAAAGTATAATTGCTCCAGGAGTATCATCTACTACAATATCAACACCTGTTGCCGCCTCAATAGCTCTAATATTTCTCCCTTCCCTACCAATAATTCTACCTTTTACAGCATCATTATCAATATTAAAAACTGATACCGAATTCTCAACCGCTTCCTCAGTTGCTATTCTTTGGATAGTTTGAATAACAATCTTTTTTGCCTCTTGCTTTGCAGTAAGTTTTGCTTCTTCAATAGTATTATTTACAATAGATAAAGCTTCAGTTTTCGCCTCATCCTTTAAGGTTTCTACCAATTGTTTTTTTGCCTCATCAGCTGAAAGGTTTGAAATTTGTTCTAACTGTTCAACTTGTAATTTATGTGATTTATTAAGCTCAGCTTGTTTTTTATCTAACACTGACCTTTGTTGATCAATTGTTGCTTTATCTTTTTTAAATTCAGCATCCTTTCTGTTTACTTCAGCCAACTTTTGGTTAAGCGTATTTTCCTTTTGCTTTACCCTTTGGTCAGCATTATTAATATCATTATTCTTCTTATTAATAACCTTTTCATGCTCAGATTTTAACTCGATAAACTTTTCTTTAGCCTGTAAAATTTTCTCTTTCTTTATTTGCTCAGCATTCTTTTGTGCTTCCTCAACTATTAATTTTGCTTTGCCATTATTTTTGCTATTTACAACAAAAAAAGCAATTCCACCTCCAATTAAAATCCCAACTACTGCTATAATTATTTCTATCATTTTCTATTATTTATTAATTAAAAAATCCCGTACTAAAAACTGAAAAACTCCATTCAAACATGGATAGGGTTGCTAACGTATTGCAAACTTCCACTGTCTCAAATTGAGAACCCTTTCGGGTTGAGGCCTGTTTTTAACACATTAAGTCAATCCCCAATACTTTAAGTGTTGAGTTTAACAATAACATTAATACGGGATTAAATTTATTTTATTTAAAAGAACTATTTATATATCACTAGATAACAAAGCTTCAATTTCAGCTAATTTTTCGCTTAAACCATCATCATCAACTACCTTTTTATTACTTACAGATTCAAACTTTGAAGCATATTCAATAAGGCACATAGCAAGTAAATCTTGTTTGTCCTTAATTGCGTAATTTTCTTCATAAAACTTTAGTCGCTCTTCAATTTTCTTAACAGAATTCCTAATGAACTCTTCCGACTTCCGCTCAATTTTCATTGGATAGATACGATTCGCTATATGTAATTTTATCGATAACTTATCCACTGTGCTTGATTCTATTTATTTAATAATGCAATACATTTATCAATCTCCCGTACATACTCATTTATCTTAAGTTTAGTTTCCTTAACCTCTTGTTTTGAGGCATCAACCGATTTTGAGATATTCATGAGCTTTACTTTTTCCTGCAAATTTAAAATCTCTACTTCTTTCAACTTTAAACTTACAATGAAATCCTCATTTTCTTGTTGTAATATCAACACTTCTTGCTTAATTTTCTGATACTTATCAATCAGCTTCCCAAGCTTAACTTCTATTTTGTTTACAATATTCTTCACTTGAAAATAATTGTTACAAACTTAGGGATTTTAAATATACTTTGAATATAATTTTGCTGTTATATTTACCGAACTTTTTAACTATCCATCAAATCCATTTTTAAATGAAATTAATTTCATCCTTATTATTGATAATCATAATTTTAGGAAGCACTTTACTACAAGCACAGGACTACCAAGCCCCACTTGATTTTAGAATGTTACTTTCAGGTACTTTTGGTGAACTAAGGGGTAATCATTTTCATGCAGGTATTGACATTAAAACGCAAGGAGTTGAAGGACAGAAAGTATATTCTATTGCTGATGGATATATATCAAGAATAAAAGTTTCTACTTGGGGTTACGGAAAAGCAATTTACATTACTCATCCTAAAACAGGACATACTTCAGTATATGCCCACTTGAAAAAATTCAGCACTAAAATTGACAGTATTGTAAAAAAGGAACACTACAAAAAAGAAAGTTTTGAAATTAATTTTTATCCAAATAAAGATGCTTTAACTGTAAACAAGGGAGAGGTTATTGCACTTTCAGGAAATAGTGGAGGAAGTGATGGTGCACACTTACATTTTGAAATAAGAGATACACAAACTGAAAGACCAATAAACCCTTTACAATTTGGCTTTAATATTTCCGACAACATTGCTCCTACCTTAAAGAAAATAAAAATATATGCTTTAGACACCACTCTTATTGATGGATACAGAAAAAGTAAAATCATTACTATAAATAAGAAAGATGATAAATATTCAATTGACGAAACACCTACTATAAATGGTGCTTTTGCTGTAGGAATTTTTACGTATGACAAGTTAAATGATAGCTATAACAAAAACGGAGTATATAGCATAAAACTATGTGTAGACACTAACATCTGTTACCAATTTAAGGTTGACGTATTAGATTTTAGCACCAGCAGATATATTAATGCACATGTGGATTATAAAGAAAAAAAAGAGAGTAAAAATAAATACCATAGATGTTACATATTACCCAATAACAAACTCACAAATTACAGCAACTTAATAAATCAGGGGATAATAAGTATTAAAGATACATTAACGCATTCAATTTCCTTAGAAGTAGGCGATATTTACGGCAATGTATCTGAGTTGGATTTTAAAATTAAATCGACCAACAACCCTTTACTTAACAGGTGCCCTATACCAAAAGACAGCATAAGTATCCCTTTTAGCTTTAACAAAGTAAATATCTTTAAAAAAGAGAACATTGAACTTCATATGGATGAATTCTCATTATACGAACCTTTAATGTTTCGCTATAATACTACCGATTCTGTTGCTGGTGTATTTGGAGAAATTCATCAAGTTCATTTCAATAATATACCAGTACATAAAAAATACACTCTCTCAATTAAAGCAGATATTGCTGACAGCCTTAAAAGCAAAACTTATATTGCAACCACTGATATGAAAGGAAACTATTGGCACATAGGAGGGGTTTGGGAAAATGGCTTTCTAAAAACAAAAGTAAGAGAGTTTGGGGATTTCTGTATTGTAGCTGACACAACAAATCCTGAAATTAAAGGAGTAAATATATTTCCAGGGAAAGTATTTAATACCCAAACCACCATTAAATTAACAATAAAAGATAAGCATTGCGGTATAAAATCATACAGAGGAGAAATTGATGGCAAATGGATACTTATGGATTATGATTACAAGCGTAATCTATTGAAATTTGATATTGAAAAAAACATCAGCAAAGGAAAACATATTTTTACTTTAAAGGTAATTGATAATGTAGGTAACACAACGGACTATAAAGCTGAATTTACTTATTAGGGATTAGTAAATAAGAAGCAGGGATTTTTACCCAAGTCAATTTTCATTATTAAAAAAGGATGTAAAGTAAGTAGCTAACTCATCTCTTACGCCAACATATACTTTTAACTGTTCTTGCTCAGTACCTGTTGCATCAGCTGGATCAGTAAAACTATGATGTATTAATTGTTTTGCTTTAGGATATATTGGGCAAATCTCTTTTGCGTTATCACAAACAGTAAACACATAATCAAAATCAATATGAGCATATTCATCAGCATGATTAGAAATGTTTTTTGAAATATCTATTCCGATTTCGGCCATTGCCTTTACAGCAAAAGGATTTACTGTTTCGGGTTTTGTTCCTGCACTATACACTTGCATTTCAGGGAAAGAATTACTAATTAAACCTTCTGCCATTTGTGAACGACAGGAGTTTCCTGTGCATAAAATAAGTGTTTTTTTCATATTCAATTCAGTAGTATTTTTTTCAATGTTAATCTATCGCTTTAATTCTCCAAACATAATCAGAATATGCCTGTTTCAAGCATTTGAGTTTACTATTTATTTTTTCTCTTTTAATTTTGCTAAAGATTTTATTTTTCTGCCAAAGCAAACCTTTAGCTGTGGCAATCTTTCCTATAACTGCTCTCCTGCTTTAGGGGAGCTGTCATTTATGAATAAGAGGAAGTTGTCATTCTGAACAAATGTGAAGAAACGCATTTTGTTCGACAAATTACTCAATTATCATTTTCTTCTCAACTGTACCATCACTATAAATATAAAAGAGCAAACAACACCAATAAAGCAGCAAACAACACCAATAAAGCTAAACTAATTGCTAATAAAATCAACAGTAATACTGCATGCTTTCAGATAAATATAATAACTATTAATTTTTAGAGTTATTTACACAACATAATTCTATTTTTGCCAATATGCACAAAGGGCTTTTACTAACTTTTACTTTTCTACTTTCCGTTTTAGGATATAGCCAAACTATTACTGGACTTATTACTGATGAAGAAAACAATATTTTACCTGCTGTTAACATTAGTGTTTTAGGGAAAAGTATTGGGGTTATATCTGAATCTGATGGTTTATATAGTTTAACAATTCCTGCTAACCGATCAGTAGTTATTGGCTATAGTTTTATTGGTTATCATATTGAAAAAATAAGAATTCCAATGCTAAAGAAAGGGCAAACTTACACCCTTAATATTCAACTACAATCCTCCTCCACCTTACTAGATGATGTAATTGTTACCGATCAAAAAAGCAGAAAGAAAAGCTTTAGCCGTATAAAACCAAAACATGTTAGTGTTCTACCAGGAAATAGTGGCGGAATTGAGGCAATACTTAAAACCCTACCAGGAGTAAGTTCGGCCAATGAACTAAGTTCACAGTATTCAGTAAGGGGTGGTAATTTTGATGAAAACCTAGTGTATGTAAACGGAATTGAAGTCTATCGTCCATTTTTAGTGCGTTCGGGGCAGCAAGAAGGTTTAAGCTTTGTAAATACTGATATGGTAGGAAGTATTCAGTTTTCAGCAGGAGGTTTTGAAGCTAAGTATGGCGACAAGATGTCATCCGTACTAGACATAACCTACAAACGCCCAAGAGAAACAGCCGCTAGCTTACAACTAAGCATGTTGGGAGGTTCAGGACATATTGAAGGTATAAATAAAAACGGAAGACTCTCCTACTTGATAGGTGCAAGGCATAAAACCAGTAAGTATCTTTTTAATGCTATGGATACTAAGGCTGATTACACACCCAAATTTTCTGACCTGCAAGCTTTTATCAATTATGAATTAAATACGGATTGGCAAATGAGTTTTTTAGCAAACATTAGCAAAAACGAATACACCATGATACCCGAAAACAGAGATACTGACTTTGGGACTATTAATGAAGCTCTAAAACTCAGAATCTATTTTGAAGGACAGGAAGTTGATAAATACGAAACATTTTTTGGAGCACTAAGCACTACCTACCAGCCAAGTACCGAGCTAAATTTACAATTTACCACCTCAGCTTTTCAAACCTTTGAGCAAGAAAATTTTGACATCCTTGGAGAATATTGGTTGTATCAATTGGAAAATAATTTAGGTTCGGATGAATTTGGTGATGTTGCTTTTGACCGGGGAGTTGGAAAATACATCAACCATGCAAGAAATAGCCTTAACGCTAGAGTTCTTAATTTTTCGCACAAAGGAAACTACAATAAAGAAGCAATAAAAGTGGATTGGGGTTTTAGAATGCAAAAAGAAGAAATTGAAGATAAAATATCTGAATGGAATTTAATTGATTCAGCTTTTTTCAACTTTCCACATCCGGCAGATAGTATTGGCAACCCTACCTCCAACCCTAACCAACAGATAGTGATGAGTGAGCTTTTAAAAACTCAAATCAATTTATCATCCTATCGAAATTCAGGCTATATGCAAGTATCTAAGGATATTGGCAACCTTACTGTAAATGCAGGAACAAGAGGAAGTTATTGGACTTACAATGAAGAGCTATTACTTAGCCCAAGAGCATCATTAGCTTATGCACCAATATGGGAGAAGGATGTTGTTTTTCGTGCTGCAAGTGGTATTTATTACCAATCACCTTTTTACAAAGAATTACGAACTCCTGAAGGAACGCTTAACTCCAATATAAAAGCTCAAAAATCAACTCATTATGTATTAGCGGCCGATTATCTTTTTTACAAATGGGGACGACCATTCAAGTGGATAACTGAAGTATATTACAAGGATTTGGAAAATCTAATTCCCTATAAAGTGGATAATGTCCGCATACAATATCTAGCGAATGATTTGTCGAACGGTTACGCAACAGGAATTGATATAAAGGTAAATGGAGAGTTTGTTCCAGGAGTGGAAAGTTGGGCAAGTTTATCCGTAATGAAAACAGCTGAAGACATAGTTGGAGATACCAAAATAGATGCAAACGGAAATACAGTTGAGGCTGGCTACATTCCTAGACCTACCGACCAAAGAGTAAACTTTTCCATGTTTTTTCAGGATTATATACCCGGAAAACCAAAATACAAAATGCATTTGAATTTAATATATGGTACAGGCTTGCCTTTTGGCCCTCCTAACGGAAAAAAATACCAAGATGTTCTTAGAATTCCTAATTACAGGAGAGTAGATATTGGTTTTTCGGCAGTACTAAAAGCAGCTGATAAAAAGAGTAAACTTAAATGGTTAAATACTTTTAATAGCATTTGGGTAAGTGCAGAGGTTTTTAACTTACTGGATATTAACAATACGGTTTCCTACCTTTGGGTAGCTGATGTTAGCGGGCGTGAATATGCAGTACCCAATTACCTTACCGCACGACAACTTAATGCTAAGTTGATTTTTACTTTTTAGCAATTAAACACTAATTATTATCAACAGATTACAACTAAAGAATTATTAAACAGATAAAAAAAAAGAGTATTTACTCAGATTTAAGTTCTAATAACCATTCTCAAATCTATTTCATTAACTTTTCAGCTAATGAGTTATTGTAAATTTCCTTGTATTCAGCAACCATTCCAAAATCTTTATCATCAACAACTAATTTACCTTGAGTAACATGTCCTAACAACATAAATGGTGTTTTACTATCTTTCAAAGCATCTAAAAAAGCATCTTCTCCTGTTTCAGTAACTGAAACAACAACTCTTGATGGCGCTTCACCAAACAAAAATGCATCCTCTCTTACCTCTGAACTACTGATAATTTCGAACCCTAAGTTATTAGTGAATGAACTTTCTAGTAAAGTCATAAACAAACCACCATCAGCTACATCATGTGCCGACTCTATCGTTCCTTTACGGATAAGGCTAATAAGGGTTTGTTGCATATCATATTCAATATCTAAATCAAACTCAGGTGTTGATGACTCCTTAAACCCATGATATGACGCTAAATATTCTGATGAAGAAATATCGTTTATACTATCTCCTATCAAGTAAATTAAATCAGACTTGCCTTTAAAGGCTAAAGAAGTAATGTGTTTTTTATCTTCAACAATACCTAACATACCAATAGTTGGTGTTGGGAATACAGGTACTTCAGTACCTTTAATAGCCGACTGATTATAGAAACTTACATTACCACCCGTTACAGGAGTTTTAAATTTCAAACACGCTTTACTCATTCCTTTAATTGCACCCACAAACTGCCAGTACACTTCAGGATTATAAGGATTACCAAAGTTTAAACAATTCGTAATTGCTGAAGGCACACCACCAGAACATACAATATTACGGGCTGCCTCAGCAACTGCCATTGCACAACCTTCCTCAGGGTTAGCATTTACCATACGGGCATTACAATCTACTGTCATAGCCAAAGCTTTATCTGTTCCTTTTAGGTTTACAATAGCTGCATCAGTTGGGTAGTTAGTACTCATATTTACTGTACCGACCATAGAATCATATTGCTCGTAAACCCATCGTTTTGAAGCAATATTTTCGTGTCCTGCTAAGTATTTCGCAACCTCAACTAAATCAGTAGGTTCTGCTATACTATCAATGTTAAATTTCTTCCACTGCTCAAAATAAGCTGGTTCAGTATACTCTCTGTGATAAACTGGGGCTCCACCTCCTAATACTAAATCATCACAAGGTACATCCGCAACTAATTCTCCGTACATATAATATTTTACTCTTTCTCCTTTTGTAACCACACCTATTTCTTCACATGACAAATCCCACTTATCAAAAATAGCGTTTACAATATCTTCTTTTCCTTTTTCTACTACAACCAACATTCTTTCTTGCGATTCTGAAAGTAGGATTTCCCAATCTTTCATATCATTTTGACGAGTAGGTACTTTATCTAACCACAATTCCATACCGTGCTTGCCTGCTGCTGACATTTCGTTTGAAGAGCAAGTAATTCCTGCAGCTCCCATATCTTGCATTCCAACCACTGCATCCGTCTTAGCAAGTTCCAAAGTAGCCTCTAATAATAATTTTTCTTGAAATGGATCACCAACTTGAACAGCTGGCAAATCATCAATTGAATCTGCTGATATATCTTTTGATGCAAATGAAGCACCATGAATTCCGTCTTTACCTGTACGAGAACCTACAATAAATACTGGGTTACCAACACCTGATGAAGTAGCAGAAATCATATCCCCTTTCTTCATAATACCTGCTGAAAATGCATTTACTAAAGGGTTTGTATTGTAACAATCATCAAAGAAAACCTCACCACCAACAATAGGAATACCAAAAGCATTACCATAATCACCAATACCTTTAGTTACTCCTTTCACTAACCATTTAGTACGGTCTAACTCAACATTACCAAACCTAAGTGAATTTAACTGGGCTACTGGACGAGCACCCATAGTAAATATATCGCGGTTAATACCACCAACACCTGTTGCAGCACCTTGATAAGGCTCCAAAGCAGATGGATGATTATGCGATTCAATTTTAAAACAACATGCTAAACCATCACCGATATCAACCAATCCTGCATTCTCCTCACCTGCTTCAACGAGCATATGAGGTCCTTCCTTTGGTAATGTCTTAAGCCAAACAATTGAATTTTTGTACGAACAGTGCTCAGACCACATTACACCAAAGATACTTAGTTCACAAAAGTTAGGAGTTCTTCCTAAAATCTCAATAATTCTATCAAATTCTTCTGGACGTAAACCCATTTCTTGGGCTTGTTCAAGCGTTGATAAAGTAAGTGTATCTTGTGATGACATATTTTATATTTTAGACCACAAAGATAGTTTTTAGAAATGAGTTTAAAGCCACCAAATGTAAAATTCAATGAGGGTTTTCAACATTTTTTCAATACTCTTTTTTAAAATATTTTAGGATTATAATATTCAGGTATTTTTCCTTTTACATTCTCATATTTTTCTTGAATGAAAAGCATGTCCTTTTCAAAATCACCACAAGGCATAAATTCACAGATAGTCCCCACTTCCTTAGTTTTATAATCCATTTTAATTAATAGAATAGGTACATTAGCTTTTACTGCTATATGATAAAACCCTGTTTTCCACTTTTCAACCTTGGTTCTTGTTCCCTCAGGAGCAATCCCAATGTTAATAGCATTACTACTATTTATCATCTCCACCACTTGGTCAACTACATTATGCTTGGCTTTACGGTAAACAGGAATACCCCCATTCCACTTAATAAGCGTTCCTAAAATAGGTAGGAAAAGTTCACTTTTAATCAGATACTTAGGATGTATATCAATAACATATGCATAGCATCTGCCAATAAAAAAATCCCAATTGGAAGTATGTGGTGCAGCTACAATCATACATTTTTTTGGATATGTAGATACACCTATAATTTTCCAACCATATATTTTGAAAATTAATTTTGAGAGTAATCGTTTCATGATAAAATTTTTTACAAAGAAAAAACATTTTATAGTTATATCAGCAAAAATTGTAAATTTGCATCACAAAAATAATTACTATGAAAGCAAAACAGATTGCACTTATACTTATTCCTTTAAATATTATACTCGCTTACTTTGTATATAACAGCATAAACAGTGAAGTAGAATTTCAGCAAGTAGCTAAAGTAAGAATAGCGGAAAATGTACAAAAACTAAAAGATTTAAGACAAGTACAAATTGCTTACAAAAAAGTAAATAACACTTATTCAAATAACTTTGAATCTTTAATTGATTTCTTAGAAAACGATTCTATGGCTATTGTTAAAGCAATAGGAGAAACTCCTGACACTTTAACTGATGCACAAGCATTAGAACTTGGAATAATTAGCCGTGACACAGCCTATGTATTGGCTAAAGAAACTGTGTTTGATGATGCATACCTAACGAGTAGGAATGAAAACTTTCCTTTGGATTTATCAGCATTAACTAATGTACCACATTCTAACAAAAATTATTCAGTAGATGCTGGTATGGTTGAAAAAGGAAAGGTAGTGGTACAAGTATTTGAAATTTCAACAACTTACGGTGCTGTTTTTACAGGACTTGATGCTGAAAATAAAAGTTTTGAATTAGGTAACTTACTAAAAGTAGGATCAATGGATGAAGCTTCTTTAAATGGAAACTGGGGAGAATAATCCAATTCATATACAAACAGAAAATTTTAATATTGGCTTAGCCAGCAGCTATCATCTGTCCATACAATTAGGGATTCACCATTTTTCGTATTGTTTATTAAACACCACTACTTTTACTTACGATTATGTAAAAAAGTACCCGCTAACTTCCAAAGACAATACAGCAACAGAGATTACTGAAATCATTAATAATGACGCTATCTTAAAAGCTGAGTTTTCCTCACAGTCAGTAGCATTTGTCAATTTCCCTAGCACCTTAGTACCTAGTAAACTTTATAAAAAAGAGGAAGCCGAAACCCTATTAGCTTTTAACACTAAAGTTAACGGCACTGTATTAGCTGACAATATAGTTTCGCAAAAGGCTCACCTTATCTATTCAGTTCCAGAAAGTATTTTAACTATAGTAAGCAACTTTTTTCCAAAGGCAAAATACAAATCTCAGGAAAGCATACTTATACAACAGTACAGTCAGTTAAATACTGAAAAGAAAAAAGCATACCTATATTTGAACGAACAAAAAGTAGGTATTACTATCTTTGACGGTGATAAACTAATATTTAATAACTCATTTAAATATACTAGCAAAGAAGATTTATTATACTATGTGCTTTTCAGTTTTGAACAACTAAAGCTTTACCCAGACAGTATTGAAGTAACTGTATTTGGTACTATTGAAGATACAGATGAATCATTTAGTTTAATGTACGAATACATTAGAAATATAAAGTTAGGAAAAAGACCTCATCAGTTTACTTTTCCAACTGAATTTAACCCTTTAGCCGATCATAAATATTTCGGTTTATTTACACAGATACTATGCGTATAATCTCAGGAACACATAAAGGAAGAAGGTTAATGGCACCCAGCACATTACCTGTACGCCCAACTACCGACAGAGCAAAAGAATCACTGTTTAATATTATTCAAAACAGGTATTACTTTGAAGAAAAAAACGTGTTAGACTTGTTTTCAGGAACAGGAAACATAGCATACGAATTTGCCTCAAGAGGTAGTGATAAGATATTAGCAGTCGACAATAATTATAATTGCATAAACTACATTGAAGAAACCGCCAATAACTTAGGCTTCAATATCGCAACCATTAAGTCCGACTGCCTTAAATACCTTAAAAATTGCAAACAAGAATTCGATTTTATTTTTGCTGACCCACCTTATGATTATGATAGTTACCAAGAATTAAAAAACTTAATTTTTGAAAATAAACTAGTAAAGAAAGGCGGACTACTTATTATTGAACACGATAAAGAAACCCAATTTGAAGGCGATAATATTGAATTAAGAAAATACGGCACTTTACAGTTTAGCATTTTCTCGTTTTAAATAGAAAGGCAATAAACTAAATACACCCCACTCCTTTAGTATTGAAAATAATAAGTTTAGATCAAAATTTCATACACTTAGCGCAAGCTAGTTTTTTTTACTACTTTTGAGTATGTCAAAAATCGCAATATTTCCTGGTTCCTTTGCTCCCTTTTCAGTTGGGCATCAATCAATAGTGGACAGGGCACTACCTTTATTCGATAAAATAGTTATCGCTATTGGAATAAACTCAGAAAAGAATCAATATTTTTCTATTGAAGAACGCTTGGAATGGATAACAGCTGTTTACGGAAAAAATCCTAAAATTGAAGTAAAACGATATGAAGGCTTAACAGTAGACTTCTGTAAAAAAGAAAAAGCCAATTATATCCTAAGAGGGCTTAGGGATTCACACGACTTTAAGTTTGAAAAGAATATTGCTCAAATGAATAAAGAACTTAATACTAATATTGAAACTATCTTTATCTTAACCCCGCCTGAATTATCTTATATCTCCTCATCCCTTATTCGTGATATCAAAAAAAATGGTGGTGATGTGAAAAAATTTATACCAAAAGAAATTGACCTTTAAAATTATAAAAAAATAAAATTAAATAATATATTCATACTTCTATCTACATTTCTCCCTTTGATTGGATTGGCACATGGTGTACCTGAATCAACAATCAAAGCAATGACTAATGCCTCAACATTTGATTATATTTATTTTGGAGCAACGCATATGCTTACAGGATATGATCATATATTATTCCTAATTGGAATTGTGTTTTTTATTTCAAATTACTTTGATATTATCAAGTTTATAACTGCCTTTACCATTGCACATTGTATCACCCTAATTTTCGCTACCTTCTATGGCATTACTGCAAGTGCTTATTTAGTGGATGCCGTAATTGCATTTAGTGTTATCTATAAAGGGTTTGAGAATTTGGATGGGTTTAAAAAGTATTTTTCTACTCAAGCTCCGAATTTAGTTTTAATGGTATTTATTTTTGGATTGATTCACGGATTTGGCCTATCAACAAAACTACAAGAAGTAGCTGTTGCTACAGGAGTTACTTTATCTGTATTGCAAATCCTATCCTTTAATGTAGGTGTGGAATTTGGACAAATTGCAGTTTTAATACTTGTTTTCCTAATTACCAAAATGATTAAAGCAAAGCTGTTTGACAGAATAGCCAAATTCTCTAATTGGGCATTAGTTATTGCTGGTACATTTTTATTTATTTTCCAATTGCATGGCTATATTACTAACCACTCACATCAACATACCAATTATATAGAAGCTGAAGAATTACATAATGAACAACATAAACATGGAGAAGAGCACGAGCATGTTCAGCCCCGTACGCACTAAATATATCGGTATAACACAGAGAGTTTATTATACGTGCAAAAAACCAACTAATTTCTCAACAGCTCTTCCTCTATGGCTTATTGCCCCTTTTTCTG
>ENA-OSJC01002348-OSJC01002348.1-marine-metagenome-genome-assembly--contig:-NODE-2348-length-14363-cov-4.407812_pt1 | contig 14363 bp, 23 predicted proteins | sample MGYA00237885_ERZ534234 | MGnify/ENA primary metagenome ERZ534234 (study PRJEB26413, sample SAMN06343907) | marine metagenome | isolation source: coastal waters | place: Atlantic Ocean: West Antarctic... | reverse complement strand
ATAATATCTGCACCAGTTGCAATAGTTACGTCTGCTGCAAAGTTTGCTGCTCCGTCTACGTCTACTACGTCTAGGTTGGTTGTACCGTCTACGTCTATGTCACCAGAGATGTCTAATGAAGCAAAGACAGAGGTGCCTGTTGCTGTAACGGTACCCGTGATGTCTACGCTTGTGCCAGTTATTGCTGTACCTGTAATAGCCGCAGCTGATGCTCCGCCAATGATTGCGCCATCAATCGTACCAGAGTTAATGTCAATTCCCGTAACAGGTGTTGTCCCATCTAGCAGATTATCAACGCTATCTAAGTTGGTGTTTATCTTTGTACCCCAGGTATCTTCAGACGCGCCAACTTCTGGCTTTACTAAGCTATATGTCGTTGTTGTAGTATCAGCCATGTTAATCTCCTATGTGGCGCTCACCTTATGCGGCGTTAGACCAAGTTTCACTGGTTGCCTATGAAGCTGTCAATTCCATCTATGTAGGGGAAGTGGCAGACCAATCATTGGCTGCGTTGGACACATCTTGCCACGTTTTGTCTGTCTTTTCAAGAGCCGTCCATGTTTCTGGTGTTATTTCTTCAACTTCCCATTTTTCAATTGCATTACAAGTAGTGCTGTTTAGAGCGCTAATTAAAGCACTATTAAATTGAACACGATTAGCCGTCAGTGTCGCGCTGATTGCGGTAGCGATCTGTGGGGCAACTGAAACAATTGTAACGCATCTGCTAGTAGCGGAAGATGTTAAGTTAGAAAGTGCGCTACCGCTTCGGACACGTAATCCATCAAACACAACACTTGCAGATGTGTCAATTGCACTATCAATATTGCGAATACGGCCAGCATTAGATGTTACGCTTGCTAATGCGCTTGATGCGGACAGGACATCAATAATGCGGACAATGTCGCCTGATGTCCCTGCGGCAACAGAGCTAGTAGCAGATGCTTCCCGAACCCTAGTTCCGCCAACAGTGTTACTAGAAGATGCAACCGATATTGATGCTGTAAGGCGAACCCGCAATGCTGAGGACGCTGTAGCGCTGACAATTATTATTGTGCCTGCGCCTTCAGTGACAAAACCGTCTAAACCAAAGTTATATGATCCAAATGCGCTTTGACCGTATCCGCCTCGATATTCAGCCATTAGTCTAGCGTAATATCTAAATCACCAGCGGGAACGCGCAGAACATCTCCAGTATCAATTGCTTTGCTTGTTGTTAAAGCCGCGTATGCAATTAAATTACCGCTAGTTGCTGCGTCAAACACTCCAACGTGAGTTACTGTGCCGTAAGGAGCTGTTGCCGTGGCATACTCAAGGGCAGATGTATTAGAAGCTGTATTACCGCTAATAGTAAAAGCAACAGATTGCCTCGCATATGCGCCCCCAGTAACTTCAGTACCACCGCCAGTATCATTAGGCGCGGCAGTGTATAATGCCAAATGCCAAGCCGTTGGGCGTGTTGCGGATGACGTTGAGAAAGCCCAAGTCAATACCGTTGTCTCAAATGTATTAGAAAAACTCATTTTAATATGCCCTTATTTTCATGCGACGACCTGAGCCGCCATATTTAGCTTTTTCACTCGCAGTATTTATAGCATCAAATGCGCTTTGATACAAAGCCGCCCAGACTTGTATGCGGGCGTCATCTTTTAAATATGGTGCTGAGTGAATTAAAGCGCCATATAGGTATGTGTCTGGAAAATGCTCCAGAAGCCAATTTGTGGGGTTACTATCACTTAACGCTGGTAATTTAGAAAAATAATATAATTCAGATGTGTATGTTCCATCTGGCACTGGGTAAACTTCTAATTCTCCTGCCGTAACAGCATAATATGCTGGTTGTCCGCTTGTATTTAAACTTTTAAATTTTCGATCAAGTAATTCTGATTGTGAAATTAACTCAAGTGGGCGGGTATCACCGCTGGTTATATAAAAACGTATAGGTTCAAGCATATCTGCTGGTATTGCGCTATATTGCGTATCAATTTCAGCAGTGCTTCGCTTTTCCTGCCGCCAATGACGTATATTTCGGTTTAAATCTGACTCTGCTAGCGTAATAAACGTAGCTGATACAGATGCTAAGTCATCTCTATTGAGAAAATCAGCAATTGTAGTCTTTAGCTCTGCAAATGTTGTAATTGGCATTAGTTATATCCACCCATTCCTTTAACTAAACCAGGATAAGTTTGAAAAAACAGCTTTTTTATACGTTCCATTGTATTTGGATCGCTTTTTGCAAATTCAACTGTAGATGGGCTAAATGTATTTAAAAAATTGTAAAACTGATCTTCTGCGGCACGGGATTGTTGTTCTATAGCACCATTACCACGACCACTGCCAATTGGTGCATCAATACCTATTTGATTTGGGTATCCTTCAAACTCTGGTGGGGGCGGGGAAGTAATACCTATTTGATTTGGGTATCCTTCAAACTCTCGCGGTAATGGGTCTGGGCCGTCCATACCTTCAAAATATTGCGTTTGCAAAGAAGGGCCTGGTCCATCCATACCAGCGTAATATTGTGGCATTTCAGAGTTTGACATAACAGTGCCATCAGGCATCATGTGATTCATTCCGCCCATAGGGGGTATCATGCCTTCTTGCTCACCTTTTTGGTTAGATGCTTTGCTTAGTAAACCTTGTGGCCCAGATGTCATCTTTGATTGTAGTTTAGCTTTCATTATATCATTTGCAGTAGAATTTGCTTGACCTATTGTCCCATAAGAAGCTTTGTCTCCTATGCGATCCATTGCCGAAGTTCCGTCAGCATTAACTAATTGTCCGCCTCGATATTCCATTTTATCGTCTGGAGTAAGGAAATTGGCCAAACCTTCGGCAAAACTGTTACTTTTGCCAGCTTCACCCTGATTTATCATATTTAAGAAGTTTAAAAAATTTCCACTAGCCATATTTATGCCTTTTCATTGATTTAAGACAAAATATGGCTCAAATCTTTCTTTTTATAGATTATTGACACGTTATCACAATTAATTAAGATTATCCAGAACCTTGCGCAACCTATCTGATAACTTCCAAGTCCCAGCCCTCCAACGAGCGGCTGATTGAGCGTCCTCCAGCGATAAGCCCTTCGAAATATACATCTTTATCCATCTAGTCATTGTTAAATTCTTTAATCTTGGGGATAATTTATTAAAAGGTATTTGTTTCACGCTATTCCCTTCAAATTACGCTTAATTGACTTTTTCCATGTAGACATTGAGCCAGATAATGCCGTAGCCGCGTCTGAAGCCATAGTTAAACACAGTGCGTCAGCTAAATCAGGCGATTTTAGGCCACGTTTGCGCATTTCGTCCTTGCTTTCAGCCTTCATTTTGCCTGACGAGGTAAATGAATACCTAATTGCGGTTAATTCTGCCAGCAATTGGTCATCTTTAGGTAATTTACATGACCTGTCCTCTAACCAACCCTTTGCCTTAAACCAAAGCTCTGACCTCAAGTTCATATAAGTATTGCCCATTGAAGGTGCTTCACTTACATTAATTCCACGTACTGGAGCGCCTAACTCACGTAATCTATCAACAACACCGCCGCCAACACCAATACTATCAACTAATATTTCGCTAGGTTGGCTGCTTGGGGGTAAACTTTCGTATTCGGCCATAACTCTGCCAACTGTCTGCATTAAGTCTAATCCTTGCCATGCACGTATTTCCGTAACTACATTACCATATCGCTTACATAACGCAGTCTTGTCTGCACCAAAGCGCGCAACATCTAAACCCCAAATTGGCTTAATGTCAGGCGTAATTTCAATATCACGGTGAATTGCGCTATCAGCAAGGTGAAACGGAATAATCGTATCATCATCAGCTAATGGGAACTCGCCAAGTACACGTATGCGGAACGCGTTGCTATCCTCACCATATCGCTCACGCATTTCATCAACAAACTCTGTTGACACAAGTGGACTATCCACGCACGACCAACGCCGTGTCCACCATGATTTAGACAAACGAGTTTGGCTTTCAAAAAACGTGCCAGATGAACGTGTAGGGTTAGATAGCAATAACGTAGTTGCGCTGTGACCTGACATAGAACCAGCCGCAGCTTCGAACACTTTCTCTGGCACACCAGATGCTTCATCTACCACCAGAAGAACATTCTCGGAGTGAACACCAGCTAGGGCTTCGGGCGTTTCGGCGCGTGAAGTTCTAGCTGAAATAAATGCCTCAGAACTAGCTGACACTAACTCAACGCGGTCTGACTTTGGATTAAGTAACGGCTTTAGGTGCGGGGGTAGCTCATTTATCCACCGCTTGAGTTCCGCAAACAATGCGTCAAATAACTGACTTGAAGTCGGCGCAGTCACAACAACCTTATTTGGAAAGCGTAGTAAAACAAACCAAAGCATCGCCCAGGACGCAGATGTGGATTTACCAGTACCGTGGCCAGAACGCACACTCATCTTACGCTCCCCACGAGCTATCGCCTCAAGAAACTCCGCCTGATAATCGTAAGGCTCTGCGCCAAGCACCTCCCGCACAAATAAAACAGGGTCATCCTTATAACGCAACACAAATTCATTTAATGGGTTATCAGTCATCCGTCACATCCTCATAATCTGCGTCAATCGTTTTTTTCTCACGAGCCTGATCTTCTTTATGAATTGCCGCCAAATCGGAATTTATTTTTCTCAAGGCATCTAGGTGCATATCACCCACTGAAATATTAACATTGGTTTGAGGCTTATTTCCGTACCGCTCTTGGTTATACGAGCCTGCCATAAATTTACGCCATTGCACCTTTTCACGCGTGGCGGCAATTTCGCTAGTTGTGCTTAAACCATCCAGCCTATCAACCATACCCAAGCCTTCCTCAACAAGAGCATCGGCCGCCTCTCCTCGTGCTTTAGCCAGCATATTGGAATATTCGGGTATCGAATTTATTGACGTGCTAAAGTATTGCCTGCTACACCCATATTCCTGCGCAAGTTGGGTTAATGTCTTGCCCGAAGCGATCTGTTCAAACAGGTAGTCTGCGCCACCCCGATCCTGTACTTCAGATAATATCTTCTTGCGTAACGCTCTGCCTGCCATTTGCTCAACTCCAATTTTTTAAATTTTACGCCAAGTAGGGGGTGTAATGCAAGGGCGGGGGTAGGGGGGGGGCTTCAAGTATGTGAAAGGGTAAATAATAATAACACTACCGAAAAAATGCCAGGCGGGGGGGGGGCAAGCAAATCTAAGCCAGCCAAGGTAAATCACATCTGAAAATTAACATAATGTTTATTATTGGTTGTGTTGTGGTATCAATGTACCCCCCTGCCCTACCCTGATAAATATAATAATGATGCATTTGGCTATGATTGACATTATTTTGTGATCACATTACACGCACGCACCCGCGCCGTTGTGTCAATCAATGTTCAGTTTGTCACGTTATGTTATAGTTATGTTATAGTTATGCTAGAATTATGCTTATGCAAAACAATGCAAAACAATGATAAGCAACAGCTTAATATCCGTATCACTGCAAAGCAAATGCATTGCTTGCACATTAGCCACCAGAACAACACCCGTTTAATTCAATCCAATTCCGACTTTAAAACAATTCAGATGCGTTTTGCTTATTTTAAATTTTACGTTACTTTTAGCTTGCATTAATTACGTATTATTATTATTTATTGAAAATAAATAATAATAATACGTAATTTGATTATTGCCTGTTTATATTAATATCTCATATTATTAAGGCGTAATTATATGCCAGCAAATAGATACGTTGTGTGTATTCGCTAGCTATTATTTAATGAACAAAGGTATTCATAAATTGGCACTACGTTATAAGCCTTTGTGTTTACTTTGTCGGCCAATGATTTATTGAATGTTTCAAATAATATTTCATTAGTTTTTTTTCGTATTATTACCCAACTTTTACTTTCAATCATGTCCACGCCCAAAAAATAACAATGCAAACTATTATTGCTGCGACCATGCAGGCTAGCGCTAACGCGTCCAGCATCCCTAATAATATTAATTCGTTTCTAATCTTTCGCTGGCGTTTAAATGTTCTTAATTCCCTATTTTTCATCAAAATTCCTCCTTAATAATCTTTTTTACTTTTTTATAATCCCTATTACATAAAGCATTGCTTAGATTTTCGTTATCTAGCGCAATACCTGGATCAATACTATTTTCTAAACATATTGCTATAAATTCATTTTTAGTCATTTGTTTTATCCCTCTTTAATTTTGTTTAAAGTTAACGCTTATTGGTTCTGAAATTTGTGACCATATGACGTTAATAGATTCAATAGGGTCCTTGTTGTAAGCTGCTAAAAACTTTTCTTGTTCTGTTTTAGTAAGCTTATAAAAACCATTGTCTAAAGCTTTTCTTAAATCTGTTTTTTCTTGATTAGTCATTTGTTTTATCTCTCTTTGTTTTATTTATACATAATAATTAATGTATATTGTATATACTGTCAATACATTATTATATATTTATTATATTTTATTTATATATTACCTATTGACAGTATATACAATATATATTAATAAGGTTATATAAACAAATATAAGGAAATAAAAAAATGCAAAAATATTCAATAATCACAAGCCCGCAAACTTTAAACAATAGATATACTGTCAAATGTTTTAATAGTTCAAACGCTATGAACGTTTTTTTAAATAAACAATATGATAATAAATGGAGTGTAACAGAATACCCATTTAAAAAATCTGGCACTTACTTTTCGCAATATTGTAGTAAAAACGGCCAGCGCTTTATTAATACAAAAGAATTAATTTGCTAGTAGGTTGATTTTAACATTAGCATTTTTTAAAATGCTAATTGTAGAATTTACTTTAACCAAAACAAATAGGGAATAAAATAATGCAAAATGAAATTAAACAAAACATTATTCGAGATTTACAAGGCGATGTATTAAGCGGGGATCATTACACGATTAATATGTTTTCTTGCTGGCTCGATGGTTCATACTTAGGCGAGGCACATTATAGAAAAAATCTTGCATCTATTACAGAATGCAACGGCAACCGCAAAAAATTACGTTCATTCGTCATTAATGCTTTCACAAGTTACATTGCACATGATGCAGCTTGTTCATATGGATACGCGCAAAAAGTATTAGTTGAGTTTTTAGGCCTAGACACATTAAACAAGCTTAACGAGCAACTAATAAATAACGCAATAGAATTTCATTCAACAAATTGCGAGGTGGCATAATGTTAAAGGATAGGCGAAAGCAATGGCAAAAAGATTGCATTAATTATTCCTGGTCGCGTTGCGGCACTGTTGCGACTGAGCGCAAGGATGAAAACCCCACACGCTTAAAACGCGCTAAATCAATGTTAAAATCTGGTGATTATCCAACTTTGTTTTCTTGGCGTGGTTGCGCGAAAGAAAGAGGCTACGTTATTACATGGGACAAATTTAATATTTATGCATAAAAAATCACGTATGACAAAACCTTGTTAGGGTTTTGTCATACGTAAAATATTATAAAATTATGGAGCAAAACAAATGATAGTAACCCTATCGCGTCAAGATTTAAGTTTATGCAAGCAAGGCGCAACTTTACGCTGGCAATTGGCGCGATTGAGTGGTGTTGTAAACCAGCGCAAAGATAAAAACCGCTCGGATCAAGATTTAGATATGTTAGGATTAATGGCCGAATTGGCCGTCGCTAAGGTTTTTAGTATAAAGCACAACCCGTTCCAAATGGGAGTGGACGATGGCAGCGACATGTATTTAGGCAACATATCAATTGATGTTAAATCAACATTTTACCCTACGGGAAAATTGTTGTTTAAATCAAAGGCCAGCTTTAAGTCTGATTGCGCTGTGTTGGCCTGCAAGATTGCAAAAAACCAGATTAATGTTGCTGGCTTTATCCCAAGGTCAATATTCCTGGATAAAGCAATTGAAATAAATTTAGGGCATGGCAAGGGATGGGCGATTGAACAAAACCAGCTCATGCAGCTTGGCAAGCTTTGGGAAACATCTGTAAAACAAACTTTAAAATAAGGAATATATTATGACAACCAGTAGTATTATAATTACACACATTCACGAGAAGGGTTTTGCCTTTGCCTTTGAAACTAATGAAAATGAAAGCGTATTTATTCCGCATCATTTATTTGCGAAAACTCAAGGCGTTGTTATCGGCGATGAATTATCTTGCGTATTAGCACCAAACTATTTGGATAAATCAGACAGGGGTACGCCTTGGCAAGCTATTAAATTATTATCGCCAGCAACATATAGCCCAATATTGGCAGAGGATGAAGCTGATGAAAATGACCAAAATTTTACACAAATTGTTGACGAGCAAGTAAACGATATTTTATGCGAATTAGATAGGGCCTCAAGGGATAGCGAATATTCGGAAGGATTAACCGCAAATCAAATCAGTAAAATGTTAAATAATAAATTTATTAATAAAGCGGTTGTTGTGTCTTCCCTTGATAGATTAATTTCTGGCGGTGGGGTTGAAAAATCTACACTTTATAACAAAAAATGACTTGGTTTAGTGTATTGGTTTTAACTTATTATATTGACGGGGATAATTATGAACCTATGGTTAGTCGCATTATTTACCCAAGTTATAACGATTGTTCTAACGCTATGACCGCAATATATGAAAATCATTTATACGCGCATTATAGGGATAGTATGGCGCAATGCTTACAAACAGATAAAGTTTCATCTGTAAATTTAAGACCAAAATATAGACCTAAAAACTTAAATAAGGGAAAACAAAATGGATAATTTAAAATATATCGACTGCCCAGAATGTGTAGGCGGTATTGTTGAGCGTGAAATTTATGACACTGAAATAATGGAATATACCGACACGTTTGAAGATTGTGATAATTGTGGGGGTAGTGGCCAGATTGAGGCAATGCCAGAAGAAATAAGAACTTCAATTCCGCCATTAAATTCAAGGGGGAAGTTTAAATGATGGGTTTAAAACATGGAGCTGTAAAGCAAATCCGCATGGCAGCAGAACAAGGCTTAACTCAAGCCGAAACTTCAAGGCTTTTAGATATGGAACAAAGCCTATTGTATAGAACACGTAAGAAATTTGGAATTGAATTTATAACAGAACAGGAGAAACGAGCTAATGAACGTAGAAACGAATACGCAAAAGAAATTGAGCGCCAAAGAGGCGTATCTTCTAATGAACCGACTTGCGAAGATGAACAAATTGATGCTAGAGGACATGGAACACAGGGAGCGAGCGACAAAGACGAATTTAGTTTACTTCCTGAAGGAGCAACAAGCATTGATCGAGTTGATACAGATGCGATTGAGGCTTCACCAAAAAACATAAGGCAATTAGCTGATTTGTTGAGTAATGAAGACAAAGAAAATCATTATGAAATAATATATGCCTACAAATTAGCATCTTTTGAAAAAGCTCAAATAAAGGCCAAGAGAAGGCCACCAATTTCTAGGGGATCAAGGCAGAGTTGCGCACATTCTACAGCTAATAGGCAACCTGTTAAGGTTACACGTCCTTATGACCAGTACAAACAAGAGCGTATTCTTAAAGCTGTAAATCGTGGTGGCGAATATACTACATCAATGATTGCTCGCTCTGTGGGTTATAGCGTTTCATTTGTAGCGCCCCAGCTCAATATTATGTTTAATGCTGGCATGGTTAGTCGAGCGAATGTATTGGTTACTGCTTTTATTGGAAGCGGTGAAAGTTTAAGTCGCGGAAAACGATCCTGGCGTTGGGTTTATTATAAAAAAGATTGATTATTATATTGCATATATATTTTATTTATATATAAAAATTATAGGAGATAAAAATGGAGTTTATCATGGATAAGAAAACGCTAATAAGCTTTAGCGATATGCAACATCAAGCGATTGGTGAAGCTGCAAATAAATTGGGTTTGTCATTTACGGCATTTGTGCGAATGGCCTCAATTGAGCAGGCTGTAAAGTCTGGTGTAGAAATTTCGCCGCCAAGGGTTGATTAATATGCTGGCAATATTTGGAGTTGATCCAGGATATACTGGAGCTGTGGCTATATATTACCCAGAAGTTGGCAATCTTGAAATTCACGATATGCCAATAATGTTAAATCATGCTGGCAAGAATATAATAGACTGCCATTCATTGCTGGAGATATTGCAACCTGAGAGCAAAAGCAGCTTTGCAATTGTAGAGCGCGTCAGCGCTATGCCACGTCAAGGTGTTTCTAGTGTGTTTAGATTTGGTGAAGGTTATGGAATGTTACAGGCATGTATTGCCGCCAATAAACACCCAATGCACTATGTGACGCCCCAGAAGTGGAAGAAATATTTTGGGTTAAGTCGAGATAAAGGCGTTAGTAGAAGTAAAGCTATGGAACGTTTTCCAAAACATGCAGACTTATTTAAACGGGCTAAGGATGACGGACGCGCAGAAGCCGCACTTATAGCTTTATATGGGGCAGAAAATATAACTTAAAGGAGAGAGACAAATGACATTAATATTAAGTGATAAGATGAGTAATGAAGAATATCATGCAGATGATGCAATTTCTTCAAGCGATGTTAAGGCTGTGGCGACTTCAAGCTTGGCGCATTGGAAGGGTAAAGTCCGCAAAGAAAGCCATGCTTTTGACTTAGGCACGGCAGTTCATGCGCTTCTATTAGAGCCAGAAAAGAACTTAGTTGTGAGAGGCCCAGAGACTAGACGCGGCAAGGCATGGACTGACGCCAAGGAAGACGCTGAGAAGCAAAATAAGCTACTTCTGACCGAGGTTGACTATGATTTAGCAACAGACATGGCCGAAGCCTGTTTACGCAACCCTATGGGAAGGAATTTGCTGACAAACGAGCAACTACTGGCTGAAGGTTCATTCTTTGTTACATGCCCGCAAACGGGATTAAAACTTAAAACAAGGCCAGATGGTTTTATAGCGTCCGCTGGCGTTGTATTGGATATTAAAACATGCCAAGATGCTAGTCCGCGTGGCTTTGAACGTGCTGTGCGTAATTTTAGATATTGTATGCAGCAAGCTTTTTATCGCTATTGCTTAGAGATTGAAGGAATACCAACGTCAAATTTTATATTTATTGCCATTGAAAAGGAAAAGCCACACGTAACGGCTTGCTATGAGTTGTCTGAAAAATATGAAAAGTTTTCTAGGCAAGAGATGATGCAAACCCTGTTCAAGATTAAAACCGCTAATGAAAAGGGTGAATACACCACTGGATGGCCTGACCTTGAAACGATTAACCTACCATCTTGGCTTGATGGCGATATTTAACTAATCCCAGCATGAGGGTGTCATGCAAAATAAGAGGAGTTGTTTAAATGCAACATATGATAACGAACGTAACTGCCTTATATCCAAGGCTAAATGCAACATATAAATTTGATACTACAGAAAACAAATCTGTAAAATGTGATGCGCTTGATGAGGGGGCAGCTTTTGAGATGTCTTTTAAGCTATCAAGCGAGCAAGCAAAAGAGTTGCACCAGATTTGTTCACAAGCTTATGCTAACGCATCTGCAATGGATACTAAGCGGACATGGCCTGATAAGCCTTCGAACCTTCCATATAAGAAGCATAAGGAAACTGGTGAGATTACTGGTAAGTGTAAACTTAAAGGCTCTTATGGTGGTGATAAAACACAACCGCCAAAGCAAGTTGACGCTGCGCGGAATAGGCTTCCTGACGACTTTATGCTAACGTCAGACTCAAAGGTAAATATAGCTGTTATGATTGTGCCTTATAATACTGGCAGCCTTAATGGAGTTTCTCTGCGACTACGCGCAGTCCAGGTTCTTGAGTTAGCTGAAATGTCTGGTGGCGATGACCCGTTTGATAGTGTTAGTGGTTTTGTTTCTCCAAACACGGATGCAACTTTTAGTAATACGCAACCAGTAGCGCCAGCAACTAATGGTGTGGCTTATGACCCGTTTGCTCCAGTTCCAGCGCAGTCTGTGTCAAATGATGTTTTGGATGATGAAATTCCATTTTAAATAAACAATGCCCCACTGCTCAAACAGTGGGGCATTTACTTTAGCGCATTCATCTAGGAATAAATAAATGATACAAAATACTGATAAAGAAAGCAAGTTCCCGTCAGCATCTTGGGGTGAATTTGGTTCGAAAATAATACAAAGTTTAGAATTAAAGAAGACAGCTAAGGGCGAATTTCACGGGCCTTGCCCCAGTTGCTTTGGTAAGGATAGGTTTTGGATAAAAGAACATAATAATGAAGTTTTGGTTCATTGTAGAAAATGTAATGATTTCAAGGGCATAAAGGATAAGATGAGAGACATGTCGCTATGGCCTAAAGAAAATCATGTTCCTGCTGCGCCTGTTGTTAAGGTTAGCAATATTAATTGGCCTGAGCGAAGTGTGGATGCGAGCCACCCATATCTTCAAAAGAAAAAGTTAAACTTAAATAATGCAATTATAAATGGTGGTGAATTGTGTATTCCCATTATTGATCCAAGTGGCAAGAGGGTAGGCCACCAGACAATAACTGCGGATGGGCGTAAAAAGTTTTCTCATAAATTACCTGTTGTTGGCAACTTTAGCGTGGTTGGTGGTCAAATCGTCGATTTTGCCTACGTTGCTGAGGGATGGGCTACTGCGGCCACTATATTTGAGGCTACGGGCAAGCCATGTGTCTTTGCGCTAAATGCTGGCAATATTCCAGCCGTTGTTGGCAACTTATTAGAGGCCAAACCAGATTGCACCTTTGTTGTTGCTGGGGATAACGATGAGGCTGGAATTAAGGCTTGTGAGCGGGCGCAAGAAGACCATGATATAGAATACATCATTCCAGAAGTTGAAGGCTGGGATTACAGTGATTTATGGCTTGAGCGTGGCCCAATTGCCACCAAGGAAGCATTGAAGGTTGAGTCAGTTTTAAGCCAAGTCTTTTTCCCTGGAGACGCTAAACCCCAGCTATCTAGGAATTACTTAATGAAGAATTGGTTTGGCGAAGGTCAAATGTCGGTTATATATGGGCCTTCCAATGTTGGTAAATCATTCTTTGTTTTAGATTTAGCATGGCACATTGCTGCGAGTATGCCTTGGAATGGAAATAAAGTTTCTGGTGGCAGTGTCTTATACCTTGCTACTGAAGGTGGCATGGCATTTCACAATAGAGTTGTGGCCATGAAGGAACATTATCCAGAACACAAAGACGTTAAGTTAGCTGTTAGACCTTCACCAGTAAATATGCTTGATGCTGAAGTTGATATGAATGTATTGGGCAAATTGTGTCGGGAAGTTTCAAGGATACATGGCCCTGTTAAAATGATTATAATTGACACTTTATCTAGGGCTATGTCTGGCGCTAATGAAAATAGCCCAGAAGACATGACTAAGTTTATTGGTAATTGCGATAAGTTACGTGAAATGACAGGAGCGCATCTTGCAACAGTACACCATAGCGGTAAGGATAAGGCGGCAGGCGCACGCGGACATTCTAGTTTGCGCGCAGCTACTGATACTGAGATTGAGTTGGATCATAATGAAGAAACTGGATTGCGCAGTGCTAGAGCTACCAAGCAAAGAGACATGGAAACTGGCGCAGTTTTCTCCTTTAGATTGAAGGTTGTGGAATTGGGGCTTGATGATGATGGTGACGCTGTTACAACTTGCGTCATAGAAAAGGCTTCAGCAGAAGACGTTGAGGAAGCAAACCGCCCGCAAATTAAGGGTAAAAACCAAGTTCTTATGAAGCAAGTATTCCAGCAGCTTAGGGCTGAGGGAATAGGTAAATCAAACCCATCTGGCGTTGGCTGGCCTGAGCCTAGAACCTTCCATTGCATTTCAGAAGAGACTGTAAAGGATCACTTCATAGGAAAGTGTAGCAGTGCATCAAATCCAAAGGCAAATTACAATCAAACTTTAAGCTCTATGATTAGGGCAGGCCATATGGCGCAGAATGATGGGTTTGTTTGGTTTACAGATAGTGACAATAAAGCAAAGAGAGAGCAAATATAATGACTGACAATATTAGGACTGAAGTTTTACGAACCGCCATTGAATTAATTAATGGTGATGGAAAATTAAAAAAAAAAATATGGTCTATAAGTGACTGCAATATAACCTTCTTTGAAACCAATCTTGTTGGTATCAAAGAGGGAGAACCCTCATCAAAAATAGATTTAAATAAAATTATTTTAAAAACTTTTAAACCTTACCTCCCGTCTGTACCTGGTGGTTTTCAAGCAGATTGTGTAGGGATATGCAATGAACAATACTATGGTAATAAGGAAACACGTAAATCTTGGGTTTATATAAACCAAATTAACTGGGAGAGAAATGTCGAGGCACTCTCACATTTATACTCAAACTTCTGTACTGGTGCTAAAACAGCATTCTAAAGATATTCTTTTTTTAATTATATTTACCT
>ENA-OSJC01002342-OSJC01002342.1-marine-metagenome-genome-assembly--contig:-NODE-2342-length-14398-cov-61.315341_pt1 | contig 14398 bp, 25 predicted proteins | sample MGYA00237885_ERZ534234 | MGnify/ENA primary metagenome ERZ534234 (study PRJEB26413, sample SAMN06343907) | marine metagenome | isolation source: coastal waters | place: Atlantic Ocean: West Antarctic... | reverse complement strand
GCAAGTTTCAATACCTTATGCTAAAGGAAAAGAATCAAAAACTTTAAAAATTAGCTAAATTAACCCGCTCTAGGGTTGTATCTTTAAATTAAATTTCTTATATTAATATAAATTAAAACAGTTATACATGGCAAAAGTGTTAAAACCAACGAATGACCGAATACTCATCAAACCGATTGATGAGGGAGAACAGACTTACGGGTCTATAGTCATTCCCGATATGGGGAAAGAAAAACCAGAAATGGGAGAAGTTCTAGCAATAGGGCCAGGAAGACAATCAGAATTAGATCCATTAAAACTTATTTTAGTAAGATCCTGTAAGGTAGGAGACATAGTACTTGTACCTAAGGTAGGAACTTTACGTATAGATTTTGAAGGAGACGAATACTACTTGGCACAAGATAGAGAAATTATCGCAGTTATAAAAGAAACAGACAATGAATAAGGATATCACATTTTCAATAGATGCTAGACTTGCTCTAGCTGAAGGAGTAGACAAACTAGCAAACGCAGTTACAGCTACATTAGGTCCAGCAGGACGAAACGTTATTATAGAACAAACACAAGGTATGCCAATATCCACTAAGGATGGAGTTACCGTTGCTAAATCTATAGAACTTAAAAACAAAGTAGAAAATTTAGGAGCACAGATTGTAAAACAAGCTTCTATTAAGACTGCAGAACAAGCAGGAGACGGTACAACTACTTCTACATTACTTGCACAGTCAATTCTTAGAGAAGGACTAGATAGAATCTTAAAAGGATCTAACTCAGTAGATATTAAGAGAGGAATTGAAAAAGCAGTAAAAGAAGTTACTGAGTACCTAGAGAGTGACTATTCAAAAGATATTACGGATGAAGAACAGTTAAAACAAGTCGCTACCATATCAGCTAATAACGATAAGGAAGTTGGTGAATTAATATCCACTGCTATGGAGAAAGTTGGCCAAGATGGAGTTGTTACTATTGAAGAATCTAAAACAGGAGAAACCTATCTGGAAACAGTAGAAGGTATGCAATTTAATCGTGGTTATAAGTCTCCTTACTTCGTAACAGATAACTCTACTATGACTTCTGTTCTTCAAACTCCGTTAATCTTAATTACAGATAAGAGGTTAAGTTCTATTAAAGAGCTACTTCCTATCTTAGAAGGTGCATCACAGCAGAATAAGTCTCTTCTCATCATAGCAGATGAAATAGACGGAGAAGCACTTAGTACCCTTGTAGTAAATAAAATGAGAGGTATTTTAAATGTAGCTGCAGTTAAAGCACCTGACTTCGGAGACCGTAAAAAAGATGTCTTAGAAGATATTGCAATACTAACAGGAGGAAAGGTAGTTTCAACTGAAAAAGGTATGAGATTAGATAAATTCGATTCATCATGGTTAGGCTCAGCTCATAAAGTAACTGTGGGTAAAGAAACAACAACTATTATTGATGCTAAAGGATCAGAAGAAACTATTACATCCCGTATTGATGATATCAAATTTCAAATCGAAGAGTCAACATCTCCATATGAGAAAGAAAGACTGCAGGATAGGTTAGCTAAGTTTATGGGCGGTGTAGCAATCGTACATGTTGGCGGACATACCGAAGTTGAAATGAAAGAAAAGAAAGATAGAGTTGATGATGCATTACACGCAACAAAAGCAGCATTAGAAGAAGGAATTCTACCTGGAGGTGGAGTAGCTTTACTTCAAGCATCAACATTAATCTCATCGACAGTCTTGGAAACTCCAGACGAACAGACGGGATACGACATTATTACTTCAGCATTACAACAACCCTTCTATAAGATATTAGACAATGCAGGGTTTAGTAAAGAAGAAGTAGTAACTTTAAAGGAGAAAATATTAGCAAGTGACGATAAGTGGTACGGTTATAATCCACGAGAACAGAACTTCGTTAATATGTACGAACAAGGTATTATTGATCCGACTAAAGTAACAAGATTGGCGTTGGAAAACGCTGCATCAGTAGCAGGTACATTACTTATTACAGAAGCAGTTATTAGCCAAGGAAAACAGAAAAAAGAAAATAAAGAAGGTGGTATGGATCCAAACATGCTATTAGGTTAATTAATTTAAATTTTAAATATGAACAAACAAGAATTATTTGAAGCAATTGAAGGAAACTTTAATGAGCTAGCAGAAAACAACGGACTGACTACTAAAGCATCTCAACAGAGAGCTAGAAAAGCAGCAGGTGAAATCAAGAAATTGATCACTGACTACCGAAAAGCGTCTGTCTTAGAGCAGTAGAGAACTGCGGAGGTGAGAGGGGGGCGTTTGTCTCTCCTTCATCGACGAAGTCGACACGCGCATTTTTAAAGGCCCTTCCCTAACGGCGGGGCTTTTTTAATTGCGTTAAACATCATTATCATAAAAATCAATATGAAACTAAAAAACTATGTAAACGATGTTCCTAACTTTCCAAAGGACGGAATAATTTATAGAGACATACAGCCATTACTTGCCAATCATAATGCATTTACCTATTCAATTAGTGAGATGTATTCGCTACATAGCCAAAAACCGGATTATTATGTAGGTATCGACGCAAGAGGGTTTATCTTCGCGGCCGCATTAGCCAAGACATACGGTAAAGGTCTCAAACTCGTGCGCAAGGCCGGAAAATTACCACCACCTGTCATTAGTACTTCGTACGACTTAGAATACGGTTCGGACGTCTTAGAGGTACAAGAAGGAACCGGCAATGTAACAATCGTTGATGACGTATTCGCGACGGGAGGCACAATGGATGCAACGGAGTCACTGCTTATTAAAGCAGGTTATAATGTAATAAATAAAATATGTCTTATAGACATTGGAATAGTAAAAAATCATAATACTAGATGCCTAATATCTTATTAGTATCCGCAACTGAACTCGAGCATGGAGAATCAGATCTATTCGGAATTCCTATACACATAGTTGGAATAGGGAAAGTAAATGCAGCAGTCAATACAACAAGGCTGATAAAGAAATATAATCCAGATGTAATAATTAATTTTGGATCGTGTGGAAGTGTAAAACACTTCAAAGTAGGAGATGTTATAGAAGTAGGTACAGCTGTTAATGATTTTGATGGCGCAGGGACAGCAGAATTCGACCCTATTGTATTTAATCCAGATGCTAAGGTAAGATGCTTTACTACAGATTCATTTTATCATAAAGACAGTAATGAATACACAAAATCCTATTTAGAGGATATAAAGACTTGCGATATAGTAGATATGGAAATATATTCTATTGCTATTAGTTGCTTAATAGAGAAAAAGTCCTTATATTGTTACAAATGGGTAAGCGATGATGGAGATAGCTCAAATTGGCTTGAAAATGCAGCGCTTGGTTATAATAGATTTAAAGAAATTTTTAAACAGAAACATTTATGATTCAAAGAACAGCGGAGGTAGTATCTCCAAAACACCCTGATAAGTTATGTGATATCATATCAGACGCAATACTAGATTTATTCTTAGAGAATGATCCATATGTTAGATGTGCAGTAGAGACATGTGGTGGACACGGTAAATTATTTATTACTGGAGAAGTTACATATTACGGTAACACAATTACTAACGGAGAGATTCAACAAGTTGCTAGTAAGATTTCTGGCATACCGGTAGATCAAATTATTATTAATATCATTGAACAATCGCCAGCAATCAAAAAAGGAGTTGATACAGGTGGAGCAGGAGACCAAGGAATTATGATTGGTTATGCTTGTAATGAAAACGAAGAGAAAGTACCTCAAGAGTATTACTTAGCTAGAAAGTTAAATAAGTACTTATATAAGGAATATCCATTTGATGGAAAAACTCAAGTTACAGTAGTAGGTAAGAAAGTAAGAGTAGTTGCTTCATTTCAAAATGCACCCACATCTTATTTAGAGAATTTATGTAAAAACTTTTTTAAAGAAGAAAAATACGTAATAGAAGAGCTTCACTGTAACCCTGCAGGAGATTGGGCACAAGGTGGATTTGATGCTGATGCTGGATTAACAGGTAGAAAACTTGCAGTAGATAACTACGGACCAAGAGTACCAATTGGAGGAGGAGCCTTCTCTGGTAAAGATGCTACTAAGGTAGATAGATCAGCAGCCTATATGGCTCGATACATTGCAGTAGATTTATTAGATAAGACTGAAAAAGCTAAAGAAGTATTCGTACAGCTATCATATGCTATAGGACATAATGAACCTATCCAAGCAACAGCAACTATTGACGGTAAGAATATAGAACTCAGTGGAAAAGGATATGCGTTACAGCCACAACAGATTATTAAGTTTCTGGATTTAAATAAACCTGGTTTTGCTTCTACAGCAACTTGGGGGCATATGGGAAGAAACTTTAACTGGAAGTAGTCTATGACTCCAATTGAATATATTAGCACTAGTATAAAATCATACCAGCGAGTTAGCCCGGTACACGGTGTAGGTTTATTTGCACTTAAGGATATAAAGAAGGGGGAAGAAGTCTTCCCTCTTTGGAGGGGTAATACAACATGGTATGCATTTCCATTATCTAGCATATCTGAAGTACCTAAGGAAGTACTAGCTTACATTCTTAGATCATACGGAAGCGAACTAAAAGGAGACGATACATATGTTAATGTATACCTAGTAAAGAGTACCAACTTTTTATTTACAGCACCATTAGCTTTACTAAATACCAAGTATACAAAAGGTAATGTTGATAGTAGAAACGGTATAGCATTAGCAGATATAGAAAAGGATACCGAACTATTCGGAAATTATGGCAATTCAGCACAAGTTAAAACTATATAATTATGAGCGATTCAGTTACAAAATGGCATGATATGCAAGATGACCTTGAAAAAAAAGCACTTATAGATAATATACCTTCAGTTAGACGCATTGAAAATTACATGCCTACTCCAGAAGAAAAAATAGAAGCATATACTATACTATCTAAATACTCAAGTGCAGCAGTTATCGAAGCTGCAAGAATACTAAAATTAGATGGAAGAACAAGTACATTATAGAGTTAAAGTTAGTTCAGTACCAAAAAGTAGACTAAGGGGAGGAACAACTAGTATAAAATTAACCGGAGAAAATTTTAAGGAGTATCCTGGTATTTTAAAAACCTGTATAGATAGGTTTACCTCTGAAGTAGATTGGGACGGTATGTGGACAGTTGAAGAAGCTGAAGAAAGGCTTTCTAATAATCATATTGTTTTTATACTTATAGACAGTACCGACACTATTCTTAGTTTCGTATGGTTTACAGATAACTACCTATATAATGCCTTCTCTCATTCAGATAGAGTAGACGGAGATACAGTTAAATTTATTAAGAGAAGTTGTTCTCAATTAGATAGCAGTATAAAAGATATTAAACTCTATTGTGACGGTTGGAATGTAAAAGCACAGAAAATGTTTAAAAAAGTAGGATTTGAAAGATACACACCTTTTATCTAAATTTTTATCTAAGTCGGATATCAAGTTTATTTTTGAAAATTTAAATTCTTTAAAAGAAATAAGAGACGAAGATAATATATTTAATAGATCTATTTACATAGCAAGAAGAGAAGATATTTTATTCCGATCTTTTTTTAGTAAATGTGACGATGTTTTTTTTAAACACTATAACAAAGAGCTTTTAAGCCATGAACTGTACTTTATAAAATACTATAAAGGAGATTATATCAATAGACATAATGATAATTGGAATACGAAAACTAGTGCAGGCAGGTTATATTCTCTAGTAGCTCAAATGACACCCCCTGATGAATATTCAGGAGGACATACAATTGTATATGGTGATAATACTATTACTCTATCAAAGGAAGTAGGTTCCGGAATAATTTTTCCTAGTTCTACTGATCATGAGTTAACTGAAATTACAGAAGGAGAAAGATTCTCTTTCGTAATTATGTTTAAAGAAAACCTTAACACCCCTCTGGTATGAGTATTTTAATACTAGCAACAGTAAGAAGCGGGTCCAGTCAGCTGCTTGAAGCAGTAGGAAAATATTACAACAAACAGGTAGTATTTGAGCCTACTACTCCAATGTATAAAAAGCCATTCAACCCCGAGGAAGATATAGTTAAGATTGTTTTACAAACTTTAACTACAGTTGAGTTGTTAGAACTCATTAATAAGTTTGATAAGACAATACTTCTAGATAGGAAAGATATAATAGCTCAATCAGAATCATATTTAAACCTATGGAATAATTTAGACGGCAAGTATAATGTTTCTTATGTTAATATAGGTTTTACAGATTATGAAATTCAAGAAACAATTAAAAAGTTTACTCTGTGGAAGAATAAACTAGATACTATCTCGACTAAAACATCTATACCTATAGTATACCTAGAAGACTTAATAGAAGGTAAAGAGATAGGTATAGGATACGATAAAGCATTTTTTGAACCGAGTCATAAATTAAGAAAAAAGAGACCCTCTTTATTTTAACAACTAATATTTATTAACTAATAGAATAACTTAACAGATTAATGTCGAAGAAACCAATTTATTTTTATGGTGATAGCTTTACTGCCGGGCATGGGCTACTACCGCCGCTAGTATATAAAGAACACCCAGAACCAGAAGGATCACAGCATTTTACCTATAAATTAAAAGAATACTTTAAAGCAGATAAAGCATATTACCGAGCAACAGCTGGAAATACTAACGATCATATACTATTCCAACTGACAGAAGACCTACCGCTTATAACATCAGGTAGCACTATAGTAGTAGGATTATCAGCACCAACCCGTTCTTCAATATATTTACATAAAACTAAGAATTCTAGTTTAGAGTATAGTATAATGGCTAAAAAGGGTGTTAATAAAGTATTAAGCAAAAAGTCTAAATTAATACCAGTTAATATACATTTACCAGATTCAGATAATAGTACGTTCGACAAAAAGACGCTTTTAGCCAACAACGCATCTTCAGATTTTATAGAAGCTATGGATATTGCAGGAACATATAACGCACTTGTAAAGGGGCAGTACTTCGGAGAATGGACTATCTACTGGAGAACAGTTATTATTGGAATATTAGATTCAGCAAAAAGATTAGGGATAAACGTAGTACTTTGGGATTGGACATCCTGGAGCTACTATGAATCTTTAATGGATGCTACCGATGGAAAAATTCAAGATTACCACTGGAGCTGGAAAGGACAGTCTGATTTTTATTATGACCTTATCGCCGCATATGAAAAAGATAAATACATATACGATCTATACGATACAGATGTAATAATTAATGTAGAACAACGCAAAGCTAAAGTAAAAGAAATGGAATATAGAAGAGCTAAGTTTATTAAAGAAAACAGCTAGTAGTTGGTTAGTTACTAATTTATTCGTATATTGTAGTATGATTCAAAGCTTACCTTATAGTCCTTCGCAAACAGAAAAAGAGTTAAATCGATTTTTTAAAAAAGATTACTATAAAAAACCTTACGATAGGTTTATGTGGTGGAGAAGCTATACACCTATAAGAAAGCCTTTAACAAATCGTCACCCACTTAGAGACAGGGTACTTAATGGAGACTTTGAAGTAGCACCTTATCTATATGAAGCTCAACTTGTAGAGTATAGATTAAATAAGAGATACGAAGAGATTGGAAACGACCCAGGAAGGTATATGGAGGAAACGGCAGTAGATAAAGCTAGAAGAAAAAGATTGTTAGAGGATTATGAGAAAGAAGAAAACAGAAGACTAACAGATTTAAGAGTAGCATTCGTTAAAGAGTTTAGAATGACAAAAGAACAGTATGATATAGAAGTTCTACGTACTAAAAAGACTGTCATTGACTTCTATTTTCACATGGAAGAAAGGTATGGGGCTAGGGTTAGAAGGTCTAAACCGGTTCCTGGTATTAGGTAATATTTATATATATACTAAATCAATTGTTAATTTAAAACCAAAGTAAAGATGAACACAGTATTAATTATTTTAGGAGTTATAGCGATAGCAGTAATTGCAATCATTATTCTTCAGAAAAAAGGAATCATTGGAGATCGTGATGGAGATTATATTCCAGACGCAGTTGAAGATGGAGCTAAGACAGTTAAAGACACAGCTAAGGAAGTCAAAAGACGTGCTAAGCGAGTGAAGGAGGAAGTTGGCGACGTAGTGGATGAATTAAAAGAAGCTATCGAACAGGTCAAAGACGTTAAAGATGCAGCAAGTGGAAAACCTCGTAGAGGCAGAAAACCAAAGGCTAAAAAATAATATGTATGCAAAATTCAAATGTTGACATTAATCAAACAACTGCAGTTACTTGCGACGAATGCAACGAAATTTATTTCGAACAAACGCTACTCATGCGAAAAGCAAGCGGGCTCCTTACGGGACAATCAAAGCCCTCCTATATACCCATCCCCGTCTTTGCCTGCAAAGACTGTGGACACGTTAACGGAGAGTTCCTCCCAAAAGAAATACGAGACCTGGACCAGGAATAGTTATTCCGGTTTACATGAATATGAATAGAGACCTTCGGGTCTCTTTTTGTTTTTATATCTTGGCAAATACTTACTATTTATATTAGAATACTAAAAGTACCCAATATGAAATTAAGGCTATTATTAATACTAGTTCTATGTATAACATTCAATGCGTCCGGACAGGAACCAAAAGCACTAGGTAAAGAGAAATTTTTTAAATCACTCTATACAGACTTTCTTAAATACGGCACAATATACGCATCAGGAGACATATCTAACTCTATTGAAGCAGCAGAACAGAAGTTTGTATTACGAACCAATGATGATGGAAGTATATATTCTATTCCTAGAATAGAAAATTCAACTGAGAAATTTTCTTACGACTATAGATATAGTATCGGTATTAGAAAATTAGCTAGGTTTAGCTATGAAAGGAAGCCTAAGAACTTTTATGACGGAAATGAAAGTCAATTAGTATACGCAGCACCTACATCTGCTATTCAAGGGTTAGAGTATCAAATACACTTTGAACAAGAAAGATGGAGAGGTGTAAATTTTAATAACCATAGAGTATTTTTAAAACATACAGGTAAATACCATATTGCTAAATTAGAAAGTAGAGCAGTAGGTAAAATTAATCTTGATTATAAATCAGCAGAACTAAGAGGAAGATTACCAATCGGTAAGAAATTCTCTATATCAGCAGGTATTGTAGCTAGAGGACATGATAGAGCATACGGATATAATCCTTTTGAAATATGGCTAAACGAAATGGCACCAGATGAATATGGTACTCCATACTATACTAATCAATGGTACACATTAGGATTTGAGTATGGTTACTCAGACCACTTCACATCTTCTACAACAGACGGAGTTACAACAACGGATTGGATATGGAAAGATATAGACGGTAGTATAGTAGCAAATACAGATTTAGAATTTAGAGAAGAAGTATTTCCATCTATAATTAACAGGTACAATAGAGAAGCATGGGATGTATTAGACACGTTTATAGAAATTGCTCCAATCATTGGATTTGATTTTTATCATTATAAGAATAAGTTTTGGTTACATACTTTCGGAAACCTTATTTTACCTAACCACAAATACATAAAAGGAGATGGAGATTATAGCTATATGAATAGAGATAATTGGGGACCAGGAGGACTAAGAATAGATTCAGAACCATCACAATGGACAGATTTCTCCTTTGGTACAGCAATAGGAATTAAGGTAACTAAGAACTTCGGAGTATTTATGGAGGGTGAATATGCAAAGAACTGGGATAGTAGATTATTTCAAACTTCGTTCGGTATTAACTTTAGTTTTAACTAGAATTAAAATATGGCAAAGAAAGTAGAAAAAGTAGCAATAGGTGTGGATATAGATGGAGATGGGAAACCAGACTTTTCTTTGGACATAAAAACCATTGGTATGTTCGTAGTAATGGTATCAACGGTAGTTGGAATGTGGTTTACACTCCAAAGTGATATACAAGAAGCTAAAGAACTTCCAGTACCCCCTATTGAACGTATGGAGTTCGATATGAAGGATGAATTAATTCGTCAAACTATTATGGATACACAGCAAGATGTAGAAGCAATACTAAAAGAATTAGAAAAAATAGATGATCGATTATACGAGCTACAAAAACAACAGTAATGAAAAAGTTATTTATAGTAGTTTTATTTCTTATATGCTCTTTAAATTTATATTCTCAAGAATATATTAATGACGATAATTTTGAAGAAAAGATAAATCAAAGACATGCCTTCGGTGATGATGAGAATGATATTGTAGTTGTAGAATTTTATGTAGAGTTTAATAAACAAAACGCATTTAAAGAATGGGGACAGCTTAAAGGTATACAGTACTATAGAGTTGATATAGCAACCTCACCACAAGTTAAAAAGGAATATAGAATAAGAATGGCCCCAACTCTTATTATATTTAATCAGGGGAATAAAGAAGAGGTATATAAAGCAGGTTTAGACCTATTATGCCCAGTTACGTTAGAAGAATTACAACAAGCTTTATCAGAACTTAAAACAGCTGATAAGTTTTAAATTTAAAATATATGAAATTCTCAGAACTCTTTAACGACAAAAATGATATAAATGAAAAATCTGTAATTGGATTTGTTGCTTTCGTTATTATGATAATATTTGCATTTGCAGATCTAATCTCAGGAGCACTTGGGCAGCAATTAGTAATTAATGATATTATATACAACTCCTTTGTATGGGTAGTATTAGGCTCATTTGGAATAGCAGAAGCCGGAAAGGCATTCGGTAATAGATCAAAAGAATAAACTAAAATCATTTTAGTGTTTAGTTGGTCTTACTAAATATTTATCGTATATTGTAATAGTTAATTAAATACAGTTAAGATGGATAGGTACTCAAAACAGCAAATTAAAGATACTCTGATAGATAAAGGCTATAAGCACTTCACAGGTGGTGCTCCTTATAATCTAAACATAGTAGGTATTAGAAACTCTGCTACTAAGCAAGTTATTACTAATAAGTTTGATGATACTATGACAGTATCGTATACAGATGAAAACGGAGAAGAGCAGTATCATGAATATAAATGTACTACCGACCCAGGTAAATACTATTCAGAACATATTCTAAACTCATCAGGAGTAGCTATACTTAAACCAGGACAATATAGAGGTTCCCATAAAATTGCTTTACACCAAGGCAAATACGAAGCATTATGTCAAAGAAAACCATTATCGGTTTATAGAGATGCTAATAGAGATGGTAACTATGATCTAGATGAAAATACGATTGAAACCGGTCTATTCGGCATAAATATTCACAAAGCAGGATCAAGAGAAAATGGATCTACCCAGGTAGATAAATGGTCTGCAGGTTGTCAAGTTTTTGCAATTGAAACTGAATTTTATGAATTTATGTTACTAACCCATAGAGCAAAAGACCATTGGGGAAATGGCTTTACCTACACTTTACTGAATTCAAACGAACTCTGTTAATATGAAATTAAAAAACTTACAAGGCTATTTAATGTTTGCAATCCTAGGAGGATTTGTAGCATGGATGGTATTCGGACAAGAACCTATTCAGGTAGATGTAAAGAAGTATGAGGTTAAAATCTCAGACTTAGAAAAAATAGTTGATTCAACATACGTTGTGAATAAAGGACTATCAAATAAGATTGCTATGATGACTATTAGTTTAGAAGAATCAGATGCAAAAATAAAACTACTAAACGGTCGCATTTGGACTATTAAAAAACAAACAGATGAAAAACTTAACTCTATTAATTCTTACTCTGATGATGAACTTATCAGTTTTTTCACAAGTCGATACAGACAGTATACGGATTCCATTGCCAAAGGTAATAGTGAAGGAAGTAATAAAGGATCTAATTAAAGGAGACGCCACTAGTAAAGAGGTAATTGTACTTAGTGATATTATAGCTCAAAAAGGTATTCAATTATCTGCTAAAGATACTATAATAGCTACACTGAATACAAAGATTGTTAACTTTAATACAATTATAAGTAACAAAGATAAACAACAATCTTTAGAGAACCAATTAAACAAGGATTTACAAAAAGCTCTAAAGCAGCAAAAGCGACGCACATTTTTTTATAAAGTCGGTACAGCAGTCGGTGCCGTTACTACTCTAGTTCTCATAGTCAAGTAGATAAAATACTATTTATAATCAAACAAATCAATTGATGAAACGACTTACAAAGGGGATATTTCCAACAATAATTGCTTTATCAGCTTTATCTGTATCAGGTTCTGCTGCATTTTACTCAGTTAGTGGGTTAAGTAAGTTATTTGCAGGAGCATCCACAGAGGTAATAATCATGGCAGGATCACTAGAGGTCTCTAAGCTAGTAATAGCTTCACTACTCTACAACTACTGGGATACATTAAATAAAGCTCTTAGAACTTATCTAACAGTGGCTACGGTAGTGCTAGTGCTTATAACTAGTATGGGTATATACGGATTTTTAAGTGCGGCATATCAAGATACATACAGACAGTTATCTATAAAAGAAAACCAGACTAAATTTTTAACACAGAAAAAAGACTTCTATGAAAAAGACGTGGTACGTTATGATGCAGAACTTGAAAGAATCTCTAGCAATATCTCTACTCTCAGTAACGCAAAATCTTCCTCAATCCAAGTTAAAGACACATCGGTGGTTGGAGGCTTTAGAACCACAATCTCGACTTCAGAGATTAGGATCGCTTCTAAACGAATTGAAGTTGAAGAAAATAATAGAAAGGCTGCTCAAGAGAAAAGAGTAACAGCAGCAGACAGTTTACAGAAGTTTCAATTTCAAATATTAGAATTAGAAAATAATACAGAAGTAGCAGGTGAACTAGGTCCCTTACAGTATCTCTCAGGTTTAACAGAAATACCTATGGATAAAATAATTAATATACTACTGTTAGTAATTATATTTGTATTCGACCCATTAGCTATTGCATTAGTAGTAGCAGCAAACTTTGCATTCGACCAAGCTTATAGAAGAAACCTATACGGTGAATTAGAAAATGATGTTCCTATTGTAGTAGATCAGAGTAAACCTGATTTAGAGCCTAAAGATATGAATTTTGTGGATAATGATGATGAAATAGAATCCTATATGGATTTAAACGTAGAAGTAGAAACACCAGATGCACCTATTAATAAGGAAGAAGAGGTAGAAGCGCCTGTAGAAGTTAAAGAAGAAGAATGGAAAACATTAAATGAAGACGATTCAGAAATTACTGAGCGTAAACAAGTAAAGAAAATCCTTCAAAAAGCTCCTACTAGACAGAGGGTACTGTTTACAGATGGAACCGCAGGTTGGATATCTAATGATAATATAGATCGAAATGACGATAATAAAATTACCTATATGTAAATTTGTAGGCCTGAAAAGTTTTTCGTATCTTATGATATAAACAATAAATAAGTTACATATGGCAATGCCCTGTCCTTCGTGTAAGAATCCACTCGATTTAACACTTCAATACATATTAGATAACCCAGTCTCAGTTTGTCCTCATTGTGAGGTAATAATGAACTTTGAAACAAGTGATATTGCAACTGATACTTTAAGAGAGGGTTTACGAGAGATGGAAAAGATTAAAAATAAATATTCAGATATTGCTAAATTCTCTTAATTAATTATATTAAAAGTGAAAATCTTATATATTTATATTAGTTACAGAAATAAAGGTTTATACTTATCTGCAACATAATAAAGGTTTTCATTTTATTAACTAAACAAACAAAATAAATTATGCCAATTGCAGACCAATTCAGAGGACTTCCTATCGAAGACCTAATCGTATCACCTTTAATCGGAATGGCTAAAGGACAAGCAGCATTAAACGATGTAGCTTGGAATTACATTCAAGAAGTAGCTTTTGAAGCACCAAAAGAAGGTAAAGAAGGAGATGCTCGAGAAGCAAAACAACTTAAGATTGCACTAAATCGTTTTGTTGCAGACCCAAAAGGTGGAGCACCACAATTACAAATAGTTCATTCTCAAATCCCAATGCTACCATTAGTACCAATCCCATCTTTAGCAATAACTAAAGCGGATATCAGTTTTACTATGGAAGTGAAAGAAACAGTAAAAGATCACTCTAAAACGGATATAAAATCAACTGTTGATGTAAAATCTAAAAGTTGGTTTTCCCCAGTTGAAGTAACAGTACATGGTGAAGTTTCAACTACAAGAGAAAATACAAGAGAGACTGATAATTCAGCTAAGTACGAAGTAAATGTACATGCAGAACAATTACCTCCAACAGAGGGTATGTTAAAATTATCTGATATGCTGACAACTCTAATGGATCCTATTACTCAGCCAGCAGCTGGAGGTAAAGGTGGTTCAGGAGAGTAGTAAACAATTAAAAAATAAGTTATGGCAAAATTAAAGATTGAGGAGTTAGTGAGTGGTCTCTTAGAGGCCGCTCTCGTAG
>ENA-OSJC01002341-OSJC01002341.1-marine-metagenome-genome-assembly--contig:-NODE-2341-length-14399-cov-3.614439_pt1 | contig 14399 bp, 20 predicted proteins | sample MGYA00237885_ERZ534234 | MGnify/ENA primary metagenome ERZ534234 (study PRJEB26413, sample SAMN06343907) | marine metagenome | isolation source: coastal waters | place: Atlantic Ocean: West Antarctic... | reverse complement strand
CCTTCCATTGGTGACTGTATTTCACGCCTGGCTTGGGGTAATAGTTTTCGCCGTCTTGGTATTTGGGTTGTCCTAGTACCTCTAAACAACTGTTAAGGTAATAAACGTCTTCCGTAATTCTTGGACTATCCTCTATCAAATCAATAGCGTGTTGAACTTCCCAAGGTAAACCTCCTTCATCTATTCCTTGTTCCCAAACGCTATTTCTATGGTGCTTATAATCTACTGCCCCTGTGCTTTCATTCTTATTGTTAGCATAAAGAGTAGCCGTATGGCAGTCATCGGAGCAGTAAGCTTTATTTTTTTTCCGCCCCTCTTTGATTGGTTCTTCACATCTCACACAATATTTAAGCATTGCCTACCTCCTTAATAATTAGATCTTTATCTTCTTGCCTTAAAATTTCCCACTCCAATTCTTCGTGTGCTTTAGTTATAGCATCTTCCAAAGTTTCTGCTTCAATGTAAACTTCTTCTTCTGTAACAGAAGTCCTTGTTATATAAAACTCTTTTACTTCTGCACTCATGATCTATCCTCCATGATTGCTACAAGTTCGTTATCTGAATGCTTGCAGTCACAAGATAAGCAAAGATAGAAACCGCTTTGCTCTTGTATATTTCTTTCGTCCTCTTGCTTGTCACATAGTTGGCATTTACTCATGACTCATCCTCTATTCCAAATAATCTTTCTGCCACTTCTTCGCTGATTATGTAATCTATATTATCTAAAAGATTTTTTACAATGTATGGTTTTTTTGAGGCTCTGCGTCTGAAACCTTGTAGCACAACTTTTTTGCCATTCATCTCAGCGATTTTTTCTAGGTCAAATTTCTTATCTATGTTGCCTCTCCATTTATTGTTACTTATAAGGTCTTTCATTTCTTTACTCATGCCACCTTTTATTTTTACATTGAAGCCAAACTTTACACTATCATCATCATATCTAGCGTTACCTAAATCTACTTCTAATCCGTATCCGTCTAAGACCTCTATCAGACCTTCGTCTAATATTTCTCTTATTACGTCTACATTCTTTGGGGTCATTTCTGTTATTGCTTTAGTCATATTATTTCCTATAGTTATTAAATTTCCACTCCTTAGATTACAGTATATATCCCATACACACAAGCATTATTTACTTGTTTCGAGTACACTACATTTACTGTGGCACAACCTGAAAAATTATTTTGGCAACAAGTAAGAAAAAACCTTACCGAGTTTTCTTGGATAAGGTTGGAGTCAAGGGTTAATCATGGCATTCCTGATGTTTTAGGCTGTACCAAAGAGGGCATTTATTTTACAACAGAACTCAAAGTAACTAAGAGTAATAAAGTAAACCTCTCTCCACATCAAATTGCATATCATGAAGAGCGTAAAAATTCCTGTGCTTTTATCTTGGTCAAGCGTCTCTTGGAGAGCAACCCTCGTAAATCTACAGTACACATCTATGGAGCGGAACAGGTACGAGATCTGGCAGTCAAAGGTTTGGTCGTCCCAAGTTTATCGTCCTCCGACCCAATCAATTGGTCATTTGTCCAAGAGCAATTAGCGACCCTCGTTCGAGGTAGGACAAATGACCAATTGATTGGGTAGCTTGCTTGTTTTTTCTATCTAGAAACGCTGGCCCCTTCCCTGGAGACAAGCAAGCAATTTAGCGAAGCGTCGTCCGAAGGACAAAATTGCTTGCTTGTCTGTTCTATCTAAATAAAAAAATAGGCCCTGGTCCAGGGGTGATAAAAACACAGCAATAGGTGAGGCACAAAAAAAAGGGCAGCTCCGAAGAACTACCCTTTTCCACCATAGGAGGGTGTTAGATATAGGCCATAATTTTAGCCCAGTTGATTGTTGATAATGGTCGGACCTGTCATGATACCTCGGTCCACTGTTGCAGTCTTGAGGCATTTGCCATCTACATAAAACCTGTATTCCCTTGAACCATCTTCCAGCTTGCGGTGTGTTGTGTAGTGTTTGACAAACTCGAACGAGTTGTTTAGTCCTGTGCCGATACGGATCTCGACTTCTCCAGTCTCCCTGACTCCGTATGATTTGTTTGCTTTGTAGATGCAACTTGTAACTATATTCCAGATTGGATAATTCATATTTTCTCCTATTAGTGATGTAAAGAAACATTATAGGTTATCTCCCATAACATGTCTATCTATTCTTCAAGGGTCTTCGACCCTTGACAAGCAAGCAATCCAAGAATAAAGGCGAAGCCCTTGGATTGCTTGCTTGTCTGTTCTATCTAATTAAAAAGGACCCCTGGGATCTGGGATCCGGGTATAAAAAAAGGGGCAACTTTCGTCGCCCCTTCTTCTTCCCTCTCGTTTAACTAATTCTAAACCCTCCGCATTCCTTGGCAAAGTCTCTGAACTCTCTAACGTTCTCAACTGTAAAAGGATAATGAGGTTCGTCTTCTGCGTAATCTTTTGGGTTAGCAAGAGCAAAAGATGTTTCATACACTTTTGTCTCTCCGTTCAGCAGTTGTTCGCTTAGTACCTTAACAATTATTCTGCATTGTGCATCAGTTATTAAAAGTCCATCGTTGTAATGTCCGCTACTGTGTTCTTCCTCAGATATTATATCGTCACAAGTTTTGCAAACGTAATCCCAAAGAGGATGCCAATACCAAACATTATTTCTGAAGTACGCACCTTTCTCTTTGTCCCTTGGGTTTTCTCCGTATACATCCATTCCCATTACAGTGCCTCCCCTTTTATCGTATCTCCAATTATTAATGATCTTACCAATTCTTCATCCTTAGACTTATTGATAATGTTATCAATAATCTTTTCTATTTCTTTTTCCATTACAGTACCCTCACAATGTCTTTGACCCAAGTGCTCATCTCTGATCCTTTGACATCAATAAGTAAAACTTTCTTTAGTCCTCTGCCTTGCTTAATGCTTTCCATGGCAACAACACTTGTAGGAAACCCTAACTGTTTTGTAATCAGCTTAGTTCCTTTCTTAATTGTTTCTAATTTATCAATCATATCTTTCTCCTATTGGTTATTAAATGTGGTTAATCCACTAACATAGACTATCATACAAGTCCCATATACTCAAGCAAAATGTTGGCTCGCCTTCGGCTCGCCCAAGACAAGCAAGCAACTCATCACTATCTCTAAGTCAAGGTGGAAGTCTATAAGAAACTACCTTTACTTAGAATCAAAGATAGTGATGAGTTGCTTGCTTGTCTGTTCTATCTAATTAAAAAAGTAGGCCCCCTGGCACGGCACCTGGACTGAGGTGGCGTCCACAAAAAAAGGGTGGATAACCTTTCGACTATCCACCCTTTTTGTATAAATACTATATGTTATCTAACACCCCCTCGCCTTCGCAATTGTGACATAAACTCTTAAATAAGTTTTCCTCAGGTTCTCCGACTAAGAACGTGTATCCTTTGCCGTTGCACTTTGAACAGATATTAAAGGTTTTCATTGAAACATTTAATAAGAACTAACTTACCAAGGATGCCGTATTTTAATACGTCATCCATTTCTTTATCTGCTATTAACACTTCGATGAGTGCATTTGCTTCGTGGTGACTTAACATTACTTGCTACCTCCTATATAAAAGAACCCAACAACTAAAACAGTTAGCACAAAGAACGGAGCCATTACTAATATAATTTCAAACATTAGTTCAACCTCTCTTGATTATGAATCTCCATGACTCCATGCTCAGCTTCATGATCTTCAAGCAATGGAGTATCTTCTAATATTTCTCCATTAGCTACGACAACAATGCCGTTGATGATCAGACTAGAACAGTTAGGCTCAATTGCCTTGGCTACTTCTAAACCATTGTTGTTGAACATACTTATCTTTAACTTCATTTTATTTCTCCTATGATTATTAATGAATACAGTTATATTACCATTTGGACTATACAATGTATATAAATAAATACACACATATCCCATATTGTCAACCACTTCCGCGTGTGTCCGTCGTGCCTCGCTTCGCTCGGCTTCGCTCGTAAGGGGGGATAGGGGTATAGATTGAATGTATAAGAATGAAAGTAATAGAATGATACTAATGACAAATAACTACAGACCTGGTTAACTATTTGCATTAGATAGAATCTATTACCTAGAATCTTAGACAATGAAACTATACCCCTATCCCCCCTTACGAGCGAAGCGAGTGAGTTGTTTATATAAGAAGAAAACAGATAGGGAGAGACACCTCAAAAAATTTGACAAAAGTGTTTTAGAAATACAATATATAAAAATTCGAAAAGGATTTACGTATTAAAATTTTAAAATTTTCAAAAAATCTCGCATGAAAATTTGTAGTGACTGTAACGAAAAATTTCCTAATAAAAGTTTTGAAGTAACACATGCCAAAGGAAACTATACACGGAGTATCTGTATCTCTTGCAAGACACAAAAAGCTAATCGTAAAAAATCTTCTTCGCCCAAACAATATATCCAACACCTATACACCCAAGCTAAATCAGCTAGACGCGATTCAGGGAAAGAATGGAAAATTAAAAGCTCACACTTACAAAAATGTTGGGAGCAACAAGAAGGCCGTTGTGCGTTGTCAGGTGTCTTTATGACATGGTCCAAGGACGGTGGAGGAAAGAAAGAGAAGAACATCAGCATAGATCGTATTAGTCCCCATATCGGATATATCCCAAGTAATGTACAATTGGTGTGTAATAGGATAAACATCTTAAAACACAACTTGACAGAAGATGACTTGTATTGGTGGTGTAAGAATATAATAACAATTAAGGAGTTGCCTAAATAATGGAATCGAAATACGATATTAACTTGGAGCAATTAGCCGAGCAATACCCTGACGCAACAAAACAACTACTTGAACTAACAGAGGCTTTAGACGCTAAGACACTTCAGCGAGAGGGGTACGACAACTTCATTCGCTATATAAAACACATGTGGCCAGACTTCGTAGAAGGAGAACACCACAAGATATTTGCCGAGAAGCTCGAACGAGTTGCTCGCGGCGAGCTTAAACGCCTCATAGTAAACATGCCTCCTAGACACACCAAGTCTGAATTTGCGTCAACCTTTTTTCCTTCATGGGTCTTGGGTCGTAATCCTAAGTTAAAGGTCATGCAGATAACACACACCGCGGAACTTGCGTTTCGTTTTGGTAGAAAGGTGCGTGACATTATTGACTCCGAAGAATATCAAAGTGTCTTCCCTGGCGTTAGGCTAAAAGCCGACAGTAAATCCGCAGGTCGTTGGGAAACCAATGGCGGTGGGGAAGCCTTCTATTCAGGAATAGGCGGAGCAGTAACAGGACGTGGTGCAGATCTACTTGTGCTGGATGACATTCACTCAGAGCAAGACGCACTTTCGTTAACGGCTTTGGACAATGCATGGGATTACTACTCTTCAGGACCACGACAAAGATTACAACCCGGCGGAGCCATTGTTATTGTGATGACGCGATGGAGTACCAAGGACTTAACAGGCAGATTACTCAGCAGACAGGTAGAAGAACACGCAGACCAATGGGAAGTCGTAGAATTCCCAGCTATATTTCCTGAAACACACACGCCTTTATGGCCTGAGTATTGGAAGTTAGAAGAATTAGAAGGGGTCAAAGCTTCTATCCCTGTCAGCAAATGGGAAGCCCAGTGGATGCAAAACCCAACCTCTGAAGAAGGTGCTATACTAAAGAGAGAATGGTGGAAAAAATGGGACAAGGACGAAATACCACAGATGCAGTACGTCATACAATCTTATGACACGGCATATACAAAGAAGGAAACTTCAGACTTCTCAGCGATTACGACGTGGTGCGTATTTTATCCAGACGAAGGTTCAAAAAGACCCGCCCTCTTACTCCTAGACGTTAAGAAAGGACGATGGGACTTCCCAGAATTAAAACGTGAAGCGTTTGCACAGTACAAGTATTGGGATCCAGACACGGTTATTGTAGAAGCAAAGGCAAGTGGTCTGCCGTTAACGGACGAACTACGCCTCACAGGAATCCCTGTGGTAAATTATTCTCCTGGCAAAGGACAAGACAAGATTGCACGAGTAAATGCAGTCGCTCCTATGCTGGAATCTGGAATGGTGTACGTTCCAGATACAAGATGGGCGGACGAGTTGGTTGAAGAATGTGCGGCATTTCCTTTCGGAGATCACGATGATTTGGTAGACTCAACAACACAAGCGTTAATGCGTTATCGACAGGGCGGATTTATTGGTTTAGAATCTGACGATGATTTGCAGGATAATTATCCACGCAGACTAAAAGAATATTATTAGGAGCACAAGATGTCTAAGAAAGGTGAAGAGATAAAAGACCAAGGATTCGTACCTTACGCAAAACAAAAAACTGAAGCTACTTCTAAAGGACCAACACCCGGCGCTGGCAAAGGCAAAAGTCGTGGAGCTGGAGCAGCCCTTAGAGGAACTAAGTTTACTGGCGTATATTAAACCGAATGAAAGGCGTTAAGCATTACAAGAAAGATGGTACTGAGCACACAGGCAGCTCCCACAAAATGCCTAATGGTTCTTTACATACGAATAAAGCGCACACCAAAACAAGTGTGAAGTTATTTCATTTCAAAGATTTATCTAAAAAAGCGAAAGTAAAAGCTAAAAAATAAATGGCAGAAAATAATAAACCAACCAACATAGAACGGTTGTCAGATCTTATTGATTTGGAAGTCGAAGATGGCCAAACGGTTGAGATTGAAGAACCAATTTCCACGGACAATGAAATTGCTGTAGAGATTGAAGAAGATGGCAGTGCCGAAGTAAATTATTTTCCAGACGATGAGCCCATGCAAATGGAAGCTCCGTTTGATGCAAACTTATCTGAATATTTATCCGAACAAGATCTAGGAAGAATAGCCAATGACTTGATTGGGGATTTTGAAGACGATCACGCTAGCCGTGCAGAATGGGAAGAGACTTACGTTAAAGGATTAGACCTGTTAGGGTTTAAATATGAGGACAGAGATCGTCCTTTCCCTGGAGCATCTGGGGTAACACATCCTTTATTAGCAGAATCCGTTACGCAATTCCAAGCACAAGCCTTTAAAGAGCTACTACCTAGCAAAGGACCGGTCAAAACTAGGGTAATGGGTGCGGAAACACCTGAAACAGAGGCTCAAGCAAGAAGGGTAGAAGACTTCATGAACTACCAAATAACCACTGTAATGCAGGAATATACCCCTGAAATGGACCAATTGTTGTTCTATTTACCCCTTGCAGGCTCCGCATTTAAGAAAGTTTATTTTGATCCCAGCAAGCAGCGCGCTGTTAGCACATTCGTTCCAACAGAAGATCTGGTTGTTCCATACACTGCCAGTGATTTAGAAACTTGTGAACGTATCACCCATGTTGTAAAGATGTCTTACAACGAAGTGCGTAGTCATCAGCTTGCTGGGTTCTACCGAGACATAGAATTAAAACCAGGTGATCCAACAAACACAGACGTAGCCGACAAGGTAGACGAACTAGAAGGAATCCAACAAGGCAGCATCGACATGACGTACGAACTTTTAGAGTTCCACGTTTCTATGGACGTGCCTGGCTTTGAAGATCCCGAAGGCTACCACTTACCTTTTATAATTACAGTAGACAGAACGTCCAGCCAAGTCCTTTCTATTAGAAGGAACTACACAGAGGGAGACCCCCTTAAAACTAAAGTTCAATATTTTGTACACTACAAATTTTTACCAGGTCTTGGGTTCTACGGCTTTGGACTAATACACATGATCGGTGGTCTGTCGAGAACCGCCACTGGCGCACTGAGACAATTAATAGATGCTGGAACACTGAGCAACTTACCTGCTGGTTTCAAAGCCAGAGGTCTAAGGATCAGGGACGACGAGACTCCACTAGAACCCGGAGAGTTTAGAGACGTGGATGCACCAGGCGGAGCACTAAGAGATTCCATCATACCTCTACCTTATAAAGAACCGTCGGCTACTTTAATGCAGTTGCTTGGTTTTTGTGTAGAAGCAGGACAACGTTTTGCGTCTATCACCAACATGAACGTTGGCGATGGCAATGCAGAAGCTCCCGTTGGAACTACTATGGCGTTATTGGAACAAGGCACACGAGTTATGTCTGCTGTCCACAAACGTTTGCATTACGCACAGAAATTAGAATTCCAAATACTAGCAAGATTATTTTCTCAATCCTTACCCGCTGAGTATCCGTACCAAGTGGTTGGTGGAGATCAATCCATTAAACAAACTGACTTTGATGAGCGCGTAGACGTCATCCCTGTTAGTGATCCCAACTTCTTTTCTATGGCTCAACGTATTACGTTAGCTCAACAAGAATTACAATTGGTGCAAAGCAATCCAGAACTGCACAACATTAAAGAAGCGTACAGAAGAATGTACCAAGCACTAGGTTCTGAAAACATTGAAGCTTTGTTACTTCCAGATCCACCACCTCCCGCTCCTGTGGATCCCGCCCAAGAGAATGGTGCGGCATTGATGGGTGCGCCACTGACAGCATTCCCAGAACAAAATCATGCTGTACATATAGAGGCGCATTTATCTTTCTTGGCAAGTCCAATAGCAATGATGAACCCAATGGTTGCACCAGCTATGGTGTCACACATTTTTCAACACATATCATTACAAGCACAGAACATGGTAGACCAACAGATGCCTGAACAAGAACAACCAATGCAACCAAACGGAGCACCGCAAGAACCTCAACCAAATCCAGAAAAAGATTCGTTGAAAGCACAAATCGAAGTGCAAATCATGAACGAAATCTTGCCACGTCTTGAAGAGATAATGACTCCACCAGAAGATGGTGTTGTACAACTTAAACAAGAAGAGCTTCAAATACGTGCAAAAGAAAACGAAGATGATAAACTTATTGCTGAAAAGAAATTAAAACTGGACGCAGCCAAGTTAAAACAAAAAGATCAATCGGAAGAAGAAAAGTTGAAATCACAAGAAGACATAGCCGCAATGAAAGTTGGCGTCGAGAGAGAAAAATCTCAACAAGATAGAGGGAACAGATAATGTCTATTAACTTTGACTTTAACGAGAGAATGCGTGAAAGAGAAGACGCAAGACCTACGACTCCTGCTTTAGCTTCGCAACCTTACGTAGCACCAGCAACAACTCCTGTAATGATGGACACTGCTGTTGTTCCAACAGGTACGCCAACCCTAGAAGAAGTACAAGCAGCTCTTGCCGCAATGGGAACAGGAATGCCCTCTTTAGAACAAATACAAGCAGCTGTTGACGCAATGGGAACAACTCCTCCAGGAGTAGCCGCCTCCGCCGCAGCTAATGCACCTGTAACGACTGCACCTTTAACTACCCCTAATAATGCTATCTTAGATGAAAGACAATTAGAGCAGATGTACGCATCAGATGAGATGTCAACACAACAAGAAATAGATGAAATGGTTGCAGCAGCCACGGGCGGTGGTCAACCGACCACGGACAAAAATCCTTTTGGATTTGGTGGTGAAAACTTTTATAGCGGAGAAGGTTTTATACCTCCCCCAGAAGGATCTATGAGTACCATGGCTATAGAAAATTATTACAATCCTTCAACAGGGCAAATTTACAGGACCATGTCAGGAGGCTACACAGCTCCTTCAGGTTGGATTAGCGGAACTAAAGAAGACCACGAAGGCAACAAAGAATATTATGACAATATTCTTGCAGGGCAAGGAACAGGAACAGGAACTACGCCTCCCAATTGGTGGTCTGAGTACGGCTACCCAGATGCAGCAACAGCTATAAATTCTGGAGACTTTGTTTTCGATATGGCAACTGGGTGGAACCTTAAGACTACTGACGGAACTGATACAGGAACAGGCGACGGAACAGGAACAGGAACAGGCGACGGAACAGGAACAGGCGACGGAACGGAAGATGGTTTTATGACAGAACTCGAAGCAATGATAGCCGCTATGCAAGCGGAAGGAACGGCCTCAGCAGAAGCAGAAGCCGCTGCACAAGCCGAATTAAACAAAACATCTCAAAATTATGTGGTAGGAGGCTCAGCCATGGGATACAATCCTTATGTGAGCGGACAATATCAATCTAACCCATACGGAAACGCAGGCATCCCAGATATGGGCGGAATAACAAGTATTCCTGTCCCAGCTCCGCTACAAAATTTTGTGCCGCCACAAGACCAACCCACAGCAATGGAAACGTTTAATGCGGGCTATCAATCACCGAGGACGACTACATCGACATAATACAATTCGCGACTGCTGTAATGCGCGCAATAGCTACCAAAGAACAGCAAATCCAAGAAATGATGACTAACGGTGAAGTAAAAGACTGGGAGCATTATCGAAATCTTACTGGACAAATAACTGCGCTTAATTACGCTCGCGAAGAAATAAAAACTTTATTAAAAAACCAGGAGATATCTTATGACACCTAGTCCAAGTAACTTAGCTATGGAAGACGAATGGAAAAAGAAAGAGGAACAAAAAGCCCCTCTTCAAAAAGCTTACGATGCAGGAAAGAAAAAAGAAGATTCAACAACGCTTAACCCTGAAAAATTAGACTCAGAACTACTCGAACAATTGCCTTCACCTACTGGGTGGAGAATTATGATATTACCGTACAGGGGCCAAGGACAAACCGACGGCGGTATTGTTCTAACAAGTGACACAATGGAAAGGCAACAAGCTGGAACCGTTTTAGGCTATGTATTAAAAGTCGGACCACAAGCGTACGACGGAAAAAGATTTTCTAGTGGCCCTTGGTGTAAAGCAGGAGATTGGGTATTGATCGGAAGATACTCAGGTTCTCGCATACAGATACAGGGCGGAGAAATAAAGCTACTGAACGATGATGAAATTATCGCCACAGTACCTGACCCAGAAGCAATTTTGCATCAATTTTAATAATCATGGAGAAGAACCATGCCCGACCTTAATAAAAAATCTGGCGAAGAGCTTGTACCATTAGATGATACAGGCCCTGAAGTAGATATAGAAATAGATGAAGACTCTAGTTTACCTATTACAACTCAACAGCCTGAAAAGCCGTTGTTGGAAGAAGGACTAACACAAGTCATAGACCCTGAAGTAGTAGTTGGAGACGATAATGAACATGAAGAATACAGTAAGGGAGTCAAGAAACGTATTGACAAACTTACAGGAAAACTTCGTGAAGCAGAGCGTCGTGAAAAAGCTGCCACTGCATACGCTAAAAACGTATACACCGAGAACCAAAGTTTACAAGAACAAAAAACGAATCTCGATGGTAACTATATAATTGCGGAAGCAAATAGAATTACTGCCGAAACCGAAGCAACGAAGAACGTATTAAGAAAAGCAAACGAAGAAGCCGACGTAGACTCACAAACGAACGCACAACAAAAACTAGCTGCTCTTGCGGTTGAAGCTCAACGTGTACAAGCTTTGAATCAAGAGAGATCTGCCAGAACTGGACAGGTCGCAGCACCACAACAGTTTAATCAAGAAGTTCAACAACAGCCACAGCCCGCACCACAAGCTGAACCAGATCCTAAAGCTCAATCTTGGGCAGAAGACAATCCTTGGTTTGGAAATGATCGTGCTATGACTATGACTTCTTTTGTAATTCATCAAGATCTCATGAACGAAGGGTTTGACGCCACGAGTAATGAGTACTATAGTGAAGTTAATAAAAGAATTCGTGATGACTTCCCTGACAAATTTGACAGAGAAATCACGCAAATGAACCGACCCGCTCAGGCGGTAGCCCCTGCTAAACGCAGTGCTAAAGCTGGGCGCAAAACTGTGAGACTCACACCTTCACAGGTTGCGATAGCAAATAAATTGGGTGTGCCTTTAGAAGAGTACGCGAAATATGTTGAATAACGTGGAGTTAACATGACAAATAAAAATAATAATAAAGACGAAAGTCGAGAACCACGCGAAGCCCAAACTCGTGAGAAGAAATCCTCACGTAAACCTTGGGCTCCACCGTCCGCTTTGGACGCACCTACACCACCTGACGGTTATTCACACAGATGGGTAAGAATGGAAATCAGAGGCCAAGACGATTCAAAAAACGTTATGGCTAGACTTCGTGAAGGATGGGTCCCTGTGAGAGCAGACGAATACCCAGACTTCGATTCTCCCGTTGTTAGTAATGGTAAGTTTGAAGGAGTGATAGGAGTTGGGGGATTGATTCTTTGTAGAATCCCTGTCGAGACTATACAGGAAAGAGCCAAATATTTTGCGGATAAAACGCAGAACCAGATGGACGCTGTAGATAACGACATGATGAAAGAGAGTCACCCTAGTATGTCTATCAATAGACCCGATAGACAATCTCGCGTAACAATTGGTGGGACTCAAGGTTCTAAGAACTAAGAGTCCTTTTATAATAATTCTTGGAATTAGAGGAATAAAATGGCAAATGTAGACAAAGCCTTTGGCTTAAGACCTTATAAAGGTCTAAATGTCGGTTCAGCCGTTCAGCAAGCAAATAAATATAATATTGACCCTTCAGGATATGGCACAGCCATATACCAAGGCGATTTAGTTATATTTGCAGGTGGATATATTAACAGTTCAGCAGTTAGTTCTGCTAACAATGTTGGTGTGTTTTCACATGTATATTACGTTGCTACTGACGGTACTCCTACCTACTCGAATAATTATCCAGCTTCAACTACGGCACTTGGTGGCGGCGATATAGACGTTTTCGTTTATGACGACCCAAATCAATTGTTTGTTGTACAAGCGGATGGTGCTTCGGCAGTCACATGTATCGGCAGAAATGCTGACACAGATGGCATAGGTGGTAGTGCAACAACTGGCGTCTCCACTCGCGAACTAGACTCTAGCACCATAGCAACTACTCAAGCACTTCAGCTTAAAATAGTAGGAGTTGTCCAAGATGATTCAAACGGAGATCTCGCAAGCGATAACGCTAATTTGGTAGTACAAATTAACGAACATGCTTACAGAGGTCCTGTTGCAGGAACTTAAGAGGTAATTTGAAATGGCTATTAGTAGAGCACAATTAGTTAAAGAATTGCTTCCAGGACTGAATGCGTTATTCGGACTCGAATACGATCGTTATGATAGGGAACATGAAGAAATTTATGAAACCGAATCTAGTGACCGTGCTTTCGAAGAAGAAGTAATGTTATCAGGCTTCGATGCAGCACCCGTTAAATCAGAAGGGGCAGGCGTGGCATTTGATTCGGCTCAAGAGGCCTTCACATCACGCTACTCTCACGAAACTATAGCACTGGCTTTCAGCATCACCGAAGAAGCGGTCGAGGATAATTTATACGACAGATTGTCGGCTAGATACACTCGCGCGCTTGCTCGTAGCATGTCGAACACCAAGCAAGTCAAAGCGGCTTCAGTATTAAACAATGCATTCTCATCAAGTTTTGTCGGCGGCGACGGAAAAGAGCTTTGCGCAACGGATCACCCAACTGTGGGTGGACCTAATTTGCGTAATGAACTTTCTACCGCATCTGATCTAAGCGAAACTTCATTAGAACAAGCATTAATTGATATTGCAGCTTTTACAGACGAGCGTGGTTTAAAAGTAGCACTACAAGGAGTGAAATTAATCATTCCTAAAGAGCTACAGTTCACTGCTGACAGATTGTTGGAAACACCAGGCAGAGTCGGAACTTCGGATAATGATATAAACGCAATGCGTAACATGGGCATGGTCCCAGAAGGTTACACTGTGAATCATTACCTTACCGACACTGATGCTTTTTTCATTAAGACTGATTGCCCGAACGGATTTAAAATGTTTAATCGTTCGCCAATTAGAACTTCAATGGAAGCTGATTTTGACACAGGTAATGTTCGCTATAAGGCTAGAGAAAGATACTCATTCGGATTTTCGGATCCGCGTTGTGTCTTTGGTAGCCCTGGAGCATAGGTTAACTTAACTTAAATGGAACCCGGGCGGGGGTTTCTTACTCAACCCGCCCACTTTATTTACACACACCCCAATTTTTTCTGATATAGTATAATTACTAGGATAATTATATTTGTTTTATCGACTGACCTAGCAGACAAGCCGAGACGATAGAACTTATTTTTTCAGGAGAAAAGATTATGGCAAATTCGACATTCAGTGGACCGGTCAGGTCCGAAAATGGTTTTAAAACCATTGATACAAATTCAACAACAGGTGCGATAACAGATGGGTTGGTAATCAACGCAGATGGTAATATCTTTACTGATGCTGGTGAACACATTCAATACGCAGCAGCAACAGGATATGGACCTGCTGACCTTATCGTAGGTAAAGGCGGAAGCCAATACGGTACAGTAGACCCTTTTACTTCAGGACTTACTCAACTGTTTCCTTTAGGAAGCAGATTGCTTTATGGTAATTCTGTTTATGCTTATGGTAGATTAGCAGCAACTGCTGTTACAGCAGGTAAGTGTGTTACACACGCTGCTTCTATAGCACATCACTTTGAT
>ENA-OSJC01002340-OSJC01002340.1-marine-metagenome-genome-assembly--contig:-NODE-2340-length-14400-cov-17.669902_pt1 | contig 14400 bp, 13 predicted proteins | sample MGYA00237885_ERZ534234 | MGnify/ENA primary metagenome ERZ534234 (study PRJEB26413, sample SAMN06343907) | marine metagenome | isolation source: coastal waters | place: Atlantic Ocean: West Antarctic... | reverse complement strand
AGGAATATTGCTGAATCAAGGGTTTTTTATGGGCAATTACTGGGTTTAAACGAGGGTCGCTCTAGCGAAGAATGGATTGACTGGAATCTTTATGGCCACCAGTTAGTGACCCACCTCAATCCAAACCTGGGGCCAGAAGGTAAAGTCTCTGTTCATGTTAATGGGGTTGACAGCAAAGGGGTTCCAGTACCGCATTTTGGTGTAGTGCTTACCCTAGAGGACTGGCAGCAATTGGCACAAAGATTAACGGGCAAAGTGACGTTTATTATTGAGCCTCACACTCGTTTTAAGGGCGAAACAGGCGAGCAGTCTACCTTATTTTTTAGTGACCCTAGTGGCAATGCGTTAGAATTTAAAGCCTTTGCAGACTTGGGTCAGTTGTTCGCCAAATAATAGGCACTGTGGGGCAGTAAGATGACTAAATTCTACGATCGATAACTCGCTTTGCCTTGCCTTCAGAGCGAGGCAATTGTTGGGGGGGTTCAATAACAATAGTGGCAGAAATGCCAATAAAGTTTTTTATTTTATGGCTTAGTAGTTTAATGAGTTGCTCTTCACTCTGGGTCGATTGTCTTGGATCAGACTCAACCCTAACGGTCACAGTATCCAAATTGCCCTGTTTGTTAATTTCGATTAAATAGTGCGGCGCAAGCCCTTCAATAGCGCACACCTGTTCTTCAATCTGGCTTGGGAAAACGTTAACACCACGAATGATCAACATGTCATCACTGCGGCCTGTTATTTTATCCATCCGGCGCATTGTTCTAGCTGAACCGGGTAATAAACGGGTTAGATCCCTTGTGCGATAGCGGATCATTGGCATGCCTTCTTTTGATAAGCTGGTAAATACAAGCTCTCCTTCTTTCCCATCAGGTAATACTTGGCCTGTTTGTGGATCGATAACTTCTGGATAAAAGTGGTCTTCCCATATGGTTGGGCCATCTTTTGTTTCGATACATTCTTGAGCCACACCTGGCCCCATGATTTCTGATAAACCATAAATATCGACCGCTTCTATCGCCATACGATCTTGAATGTCTGTGCGCATGGCATTGGTCCAAGGCTCTGCACCAAATATACCCGTGCGCAGTGCAAGTTTGACAGGATCTAAGCCCTGACGGTGGATCTCATCAGCAATGTTTAACATGTAAGAGGGCGTGACCATAATCAGGTCAGGGTCGAAGTCTTTAATAAGTTGCACTTGTTTTTCTGTCTGTCCTCCACCCATGGGAATAACAGCACAGCCCAATCGTTCAGCGCCATAATGTGCGCCTAAACCACCGGTAAATAAACCATAACCATAAGAGATATGGATCTTATCTTTAGGCCTTCCGCCTGCGGCATAGATAGAGCGTGCCACTAGGTTAGCCCAAGTATCTATGTCTTTTTGAGTATAGCCCACTACAGTGGGCTTGCCTGTGGTGCCACTGGAGGCATGAATGCGCACAATTTGCTCCATAGGCACGCAGTACATGCCAAATGGGTAGTTGTCTCGAAGATCAGATTTAGTGGTAAAAGGGAATTTACTCAGGTCATCTAGGCAGTGTAAGTCGTCAGGATGAACACCTGCATCATCAAACTTTTTTTTGTAAACGCTAGACTGGGTATACGCCTGTTGAAGGGTTTTCTTGAGACGTTGTAACTGTAAATTACGAAGTTCATCTAAGCTTGCCGTTTCAATAGCATCCAAGCCAATTTGTTCACCTGTCATACTGCGCTCCCAAAATTATAGGTCAAAATTGATACACTACACTTAACTGATCTTCATTAATAAAGTGTATCACATTGAGATTTATATGCACCTTACCAAGGTTAATGGTTTAAGTTAAAAACCTAGCCTTGACACTATTTGTTTATGTTTTAAGTGGTAGGAAACAGCTAAGTTATTAACGATACATTAATTTGACTTAAATTAATTTAAGCGTATCATTAATAGGAAGTATGAAATTTAAAAAAAGCGTCGCTACTAAAGTGAACCCACGCTCATGAGTAAGAGTTATAAAATGAAATCAAAGAGTTATGTTTGTGGTGAGTGGGTTGAAGGCGAACTTAATGGAACCCAAGTAAACAACCCAGTTACTGGGAAAATAATATGCACTGTAAGTAGTGCCGGTGTTAATTTTGAAAAAATGACTCAATACGCACGTACTGTGGGTGGCCTAGGCCTTGGTGAAATGACTCTCCATGAACGCGCCAACGCCATCAAAAATATAGCTAAATACCTTTTGACTAAAAAAGACCATCTTTACCAAATCTCATCAAAAACTGGCGCTACTAAGTTGGACAGCTGGGTAGATATTGAAGGTGGCTTAGCCACAATGTTTAGTTACTCAGGCATTGCACGTAGAGAATTTGCTAATGAAAAGTTTATCGTTGAAGGTGCGCCAGAGCCTTTGTCAGCTAATGGCACTTTTGCAGGACGACACATACTGACCTCCAAACGTGGCGTGTCAGTGCATATTAATGCATTTAACTTCCCGTGTTGGGGCATGCTAGAAAAAATAGCGCCAAGCCTTATTGCTGGAGTGCCGGTGATTGTGAAGCCTGCAACAGTTTCAGCATATTTAACTCAGGCCATGGTAGAAGAGATTGTCGCTTCCAAGCTATTGCCAGAAGGTGCAATCCAGTTAATTTGTGGTGGAGTAGGAGATTTATTAGACCACCTCAACGAGCAAGATGTGGTGACCTTTACAGGGTCGGCTACCACAGGTAAAAAGCTGCGCCGCCATGACAATATTATCGACAACAGCATTCCTTTTAACATGGAAGCTGATTCCTTAAATTGCTGTGTGTTGGGCGAAAGCGTGGCTCTGGATGATCCAGAATTTGATTTGTTTATAAAAGAAATTACCACAGAAATGACCGTAAAAGCGGGTCAAAAATGCACTGCTATCCGCCGAGTTATCGTGCCAGCTGCGAGAGTAGATGCAGTAATTGAAGCATTGAAAGTGCGTCTAGACAAAGTGATAATGGGAGATCCATCTGCAAAAGGCGTGCGCATGGGGCCTTTAGTTGGCCGTGATCAATGCGTTGATATTAGAGAGACCGTAGCTTTGTTAGGTCAACATTGCGAAGTGATCTATGGGGGAAATGATGTTGATATGACCTTAGTGGGAGAGGGTGTAGAAGCCGATGCTTTTTATCCACCTACACTGTTGTATTGCAACACACCTATGACAACAGATGCAGTGCATAGCATCGAAGCATTTGGCCCGGTGAGCACCATCATGCCCTATGAGACTATTGATCAAGCAATTACTATTGCGCAATTAGGCCGGGGTAGCTTGGTAGGCTCTATGGTGACTTATGATGATCAAGAAGCCAGCCAGTTTATTATGGGTGCAGCGTCCTTTCACGGCCGTATGTTAGTGCTCAATCGTGATTGTGCCAAAGAATCTACCGGTCATGGTTCACCATTACCTTCGTTAGTTCACGGTGGGCCAGGCAGAGCCGGTGGTGGCGAAGAGTTGGGTGGGTCTCGAGCTATTAAACACTATATGCAGCGCACAGCAATTCAAGGCTCGCCTAGCACTTTGATGGCAGTGACTCGCGAATATATGGCAGGTGCTAAAACCTCTAGCACGCACCAGCACCCATTTCGTAAATACTTTGAAGAGCTTTTGATTGGAGAAAGTTTAACCACCCATTGCCGCACAGTAACTGAAGCTGATATTGTTAATTTTGGTTGCCTTTCAGGGGATCATTTCTACGCTCATTTTGATGAAATTGCAGCTAAAGATTCGTTATTTGGCCAGCGTGTTGCCCATGGTTACTTTATTATTTCAGCAGCTGCTGGCATGTTTGTAGACCCCGCTGCGGGCCCTGTTTTGGCTAACTACGGCATGGAAAACTTGCGTTTTGTAGAGCCAGTGTTGATAGGTGACACTATTCAAGTAAAGATAACAGTGAAGAAAAAGATTAAAAAAGATAAACGCCCTGAAGAACAGCGTGCAACAGGTGTAGTCTTGTGGGACGTAGAAGTAACCAATCAACATAAGGTCATTGTTGCACTGTATGACATTTTAACTTTGGTTGAGAGAAAGTACGATTAACGATTTAGGTAGATGGCAGTTTGGGTTGATGGTCGCCGCCAGCAAATCGAGGACGGTCTGCTTGCACCCGGGTTAAGGGTTCAACCAGCTCTAGGCTTTTATGGCAGCGTTTGGCAAGGTTTTGGTACTCAAGTGTGCCGTTACTCTTCCAAGCGATTTCTTCATCGCTTAGTTGGCGTTTTATAGTGGCGGGGCTGCCTGCAAGTAAGCTTCTTGGTGGGCACTCAAAGCCTGATTTAACGAAGGCGGTGGCAGCGACAAGTGATTCGGCACCAATGATGGCGTCATCCATGATGACTGCGTTCATACCCACAAGGGCATTGCGGCCAATATGGCAGCCATGCAAAATAGCACCATGGCCAATATGGCCATCTTGCTCGATGACACAGTCTTTATTTGGAAAGCTGTGCAACACGCAGGTGTCTTGAACGTTGCAACCTTGGTTGAGTACTATGCGGCCAAAATCGCCACGTAAAACGGCATTAGGGCCAATGTAGCAATCTTTACCCACAATAACATCGCCGATTAAAACAGCGGTGGGGTGTACGTAGGCACGAGGGTCGACAACAGGAATAAGGCCATCTATTGCATAAATTGGCATGAGGAGTTCCACGGTAAACGTAAATTGGTTGTATGGCGCTTATGGTTACTTATCTTGGCAATAGTGTCCAGACATTCAGAAAAATATAAATTAGGAGGTGGTTGTGGAATTTCAAACAATAATGTACCAGGTCTGCCAAGGCATAGGCACACTTACCTTAAACAGACCCACGACCTTGAATAGCTTTAACAGCCAGATGCATGACGAAGTAAAAGTTGCCATTAAAGATGCTAGAACTAGCTCTTTGGTAAGGTGTCTAGTGATTACAGGTGAAGGTAGGGGGTTTTGTGCAGGTCAAGATCTTGGTGATAGAGCGGCAAAAGTAAGTGATGAGGGGCCAAGTTTAGGTGATTCTCTTGAAAAATATTATAACCCTTTGATTCGCGCAATTATGACTATGGAAAAGCCAGTAATTTGTGCGGTCAATGGCGTCGCAGCAGGAGCGGGTGCCAGCATTGCATTAGCATGTGACATTGTAGTGGCTGCACGAAGTGCCAAATTTGTGCAAGCGTTTAGTAAAATAGGTTTGATTCCAGATTCAGGTGGCACATTTAATTTGCCTCGCAGCGTAGGTTTGCCAAGGGCAAAAGCACTGGCCATGTTGGGTGATAAGTTATCAGCAGAACAGGCAGAAAAATGGGGCATGATCTGGCAGTGTGTGGATGATGATGTGTTGATGGAGGAAGTGATGAGCCTAGCACAGCGCTTAGCTGCAGCGCCTCCTTTAGGTTTGGCTATGACTAAAAAATTACTCAACGATTCCTTTTCAAACCCACTGCATCAGCAATTAGAGCTAGAAAAAGAGGCCATGAATTGGTTAGGTAAAACTGAAGATTACCAAGAAGGTGTGAGGGCCTTTATGGAAAAACGCCAAGCCACATTTATTGGAAAATAACATGAGCCAAAACAATCAAGATCAGCAGTTAGCTCAAGCTTGTGCAGAACAGATGTTTGCCCAAGACGCAGCCTCAAAAGCCCTAGGCATTGTCATTAGTGCGGTTAAGCCTGGCGGTGCTACGGCTACTATGAAGGTCACTGATACTATGTTAAACGGTTATCACACGTGTCATGGGGGAATGATTTTTAGTTTGGCAGATTCAGCGTTTGCGTTTGCGTGTAACTCTCAAAATCAGGCTGCTGTTGCTGCAGGGTGCAGCATTGATTTTTTACGCCCAGCGATGCTTGGTGAGCAACTAACTGCCTTGGCAACACAGCAACATCAAGGCAAGCGCAGTGGTATTTACTATGTGCAAGTGACCAATCAAAACGCACAACTTGTGGCCTTATTTAAAGGTAACTCGGCTCGTATTAATGCCAGCGTATTAGCTGATGAAACGGCCAATGAAGTCACCACCAAACTAGCAACTACAGACACGAAGGACTAACCCATGAACGATGCTTTTATCTGTGACGCCATTAGAACACCCTTTGGAAAATATGGTGGCAGCCTTTCCGGCATGCGCGCTGATGACCTAGGTGCTGTGCCTATTAAAGCACTGATGGATCGTAATCTAAGTGTGGATTGGGTGAGCGTTGATGACGTTTTTTATGGCTGTGCTAATCAAGCCGGTGAAGACAACCGTAACGTTGCTCGCATGAGTAGCCTATTAGCAGGCTTACCCGTTGATGTGCCGGGGGTGACGCTAAATCGTTTGTGTGGCTCAGGTATTGATGCCGTAGGCACAGGTGCTAGAGCGATCCGCAGTGGTGAAGCCGATTTGATTATTGCAGGTGGTGTTGAATCAATGTCTCGCGCTCCTTTTGTCATGGCCAAAGCAGACACAGCGTTTAGTAGGCAAGCGCAAATGTTTGATACCACAATGGGCTGGCGTTTTGTTAACCGTTTAATGAAAAAGCAGTATGGTGTAGATTCTATGCCCGAAACAGCGGAAAACGTGGCTGAGCAATTTCACATAGACCGTGCGTCCCAAGATGCGTTTGCTTTTTCTAGCCAAACACGGGCAGCAAAAGCCCAAGCGCAGGGTATTTTTTCACAAGAGATTGTGCCAGTGCGCATTGCTCAACGAAACAAAGAAGACATTGTGTTTGCCCAAGATGAGCATCTGCGATTAAGCAGCTTAGACACCCTGGGTCAGTTGGCCACCCCATTTAGAGAGGGGGGTAGTGTAACAGTGGGAAATGCTTCGGGCATTAATGATGGAGCCTGTGCCTTGTTGTTGGCTTCAAACGCAGGTGCACAGCGCCATGGCCTCATTCCCAAAGCGCGTATATTAGCTATGGCTACAGCAGGTTTGGCACCTAATATCATGGGCTATGGCCCTGTGGCAGCCACTTTAAAAGTGCTCAAAAAGACCGGGCTTAGCCTTGATCAAATGGGCGTTATTGAGCTCAATGAAGCTTTTGCAGCACAAAGCTTAGCAGTGATGCGTGCTTTGGGTTTGGCTGATGATTCTGCCCAAGTAAACCCTAACGGAGGAGCGATTGCTCTGGGCCATCCGTTGGGCGCTAGTGGCGCAAGGCTTGTGACTACCGCCATGTATGAGCTACACAGAACTAATGAACGATATGCTTTATGCACCATGTGTATAGGTGTAGGGCAAGGCATCGCACTAATTATTGAACGCGTATAGATAGACTTAACAATGATTACCATTTGTGCATCTATCAAATGTAGCATAACCAAATAACCCTTGGCGGAACACGGTGAATAATATGATTGAAAACACGACACCTGAAACTGAATTAGAACGCTTGTTTCAGGCAAAAATAGACGCTGAGCAAAAAATTGAACCTAAAGACTGGATGCCTGATGCCTATCGTCAGAACTTAATTCGCCAGATGTCCCAGCACGCTCACTCAGAAGTGATTGGTATGCAGCCAGAAGGTAATTGGATCACTCGTGCACCCTCTTTGAGGCGCAAAGCAGTGCTCTTGTCTAAGGTGCAAGATGAAGCAGGTCATGGCTTGTATTTATACAGCGCCACAGAGACCTTAGGTATTTCTAGGGCGCAAATGATCCAAGCGCTACAAACTGGAACAGCAAAATATGCCTCTATTTTTAACTATCCCACCCAAACTTGGGGAGACATGGGAGCCATTGGCTGGCTGGTTGATGGTGCCGCTATATGTAATCAGGTGTCACTGCAGCGCACCTCTTATGGGCCCTATGCCAGAAGCATGATCCGCATTTGCAAAGAAGAAAGCTTTCACCAGCGCCAAGGCTATCAAATAATGATTGAGCTTGCCCATGGCACACCTGCACAAAAAGCCATGGCACAAGATTCCCTTGATCGCTTTTACTGGCCGTCATTAATGATGTTTGGCCCTCACGACTCTGCATCTGCCCATTCTGCTAGATCTATGAAATGGAAAATAAAGCGTGAAACTAACGATGACTTGCGTCAAAAATTCATTGATCAAACAGTGTCTCAGATTAGCTACTTAGGCTTAGAACACCCAGACAAAGACTTAGTGTGGAATAAAGAACGTGGGCAACATGACAGTGGCGCGCTAGATTGGGACGAGTTTTATAGTGTCATCAACGGCAATGGCCACTGCAACCGCCAACGTATCCAGCACCATGTGAAAGCCCATGAAGAAGGGGCCTGGGTGCGCGAAGCTGCCGCCGCATACAATCTAAAGAAACAATTAAAGCTGGCAAAGGATGCAGCTTAATTTTCACATAACTAATAATTACGAGACACCATGACTACAGAAAAGCTTGAATTATTTGAAGTGTTTGTGCGCCCTAAACGCGGACTTGATCACAAACATGTAGGTAGCCTGCATGCTGAAGGTAAAGAGCAGGCGTTAGAATATGCCCGTGATGTTTATACCCGCCGCACCGAAGGCATTAGTATCTGGGTGGTTAAGTCACAAGATATTAGTGCGTCTCAAGAAGATGACAATGAGTGTTTTTTTGATCCCTCAGACGACAAACCTTATCGGCATGCCACCTATTATCCACTGCCTAAAGAAATCACAACCATGTGAGCAGGAGCCTATTTATGACTCAATCTATCGAAGAAAAAGTGGATACTAAGCAAGACTTAATTAATTATGTTGTACGTTTAGGGGATGATTCCATTGTCTTAGGTCATCGTATATCAGAGTGGGTGAGTGAAGGCCCTTTTCTGGAAGAAGACATTGCCCTTGGCAACGTGGCACTAGATTATATTGGCCGTGCAAGGATGCTATATGGTTATGCCGCCACTTTGACTGGTGATGGAAAAACAGAAGATGATTTTGCTTTTTTGAGGGATGAACGCGAATTTGAAAATTATTTGATTAACGAACTGCCCCGTGGCGATTTTGCCTATACCATTACTCGCCAGCTATTAGTGGACCTATACAACAAGTACTATTTGCAGGCACTCACCCAGTCCGCAGACCCAACCCTTGCAGCGATTGCACAAAAGGCTGTTAAAGAAACTACCTATCATTGCAGACGCAGTGTGTCATGGACGCTTAGGTTAGGCGATGGCACAGCACACAGTAAACAACGGATGCAGCTGGCTATTGATGACATTTGGGGCTACAGCCATGAATTGTTTGAATCAGATGCCCTAGAACAACGTCTAATTGATACGGGTATAGCGGTTGATTGTGCGGCCCTAAAACAGTTTTGGTTGGCTGATGTTGAAGCTGTTTTTGAAGAAGCGGGACTTAACATTCCACAACAAGATTGGGCAGTACGTGGTGGCCGAAAAGGTTACCATAGTGAACATCTGGGACACTTACTCACACAAATGCAGTTTGTGTATCGTTCATTCCCTGGGGCCAGTTGGTAATGGTAGTAAAGCGATGACCGCCCAAATATACCCATTGATACCTATGAAACCTAGCCTTCAGTACGAACGCGAAAAGTTTCGTCGTAACTCCAAGGTACCGCATTTATGGGTGTTGCTAGATGCAGTGAAAGATCCTGAAATACCGGTGTTGTCTTTGTGGGACATCGGCATACTAAAGGACATTAGCCAACACCAGCAATGTGTCACAGTGACCATAACTCCTACTTATTCTGGATGTCCAGCCATGGATGTTATTCGTGAAGATATAACCTTACTGCTAAAAAAGCAGGGCTTTTTACAGGTAAAGGTTGAATTTGAGCTTACTCCAGCATGGACAACAGACTGGATGACTGATAGGGGCCGTGAGCAATTACGTGGCTATGGTATAGCACCACCTAATGACATGGTAGACCCAACACATGGGCAGCTGTCTCACACAGTGGCGCTTAATGAAACCACACAGGTGCGCTGCCCCCATTGTGGGTCTTATCAAACACGTATGATAAGTGAGTTTGCTTCGACCGCGTGTAAAGCACTGTTTCAATGTAATGATTGCAGTGAACCCTTTGATTTATTTAAACATATTTAGGTAATTTTCGTGTCAGATACTCATTTTTATCCACTTATAATAGACCAAGTGAAAGCAGAAACAGACACTGCTGTTAGAGTGAGCTTTCAAGTGCCAAACACCTTAAAGAGCACCTTTGCGTTTAAGCCTGGTCAATTTTTAACGTTACAAACCCAAATAGGCGGGGAGATGGTGCGCAGGTCTTATTCTATTTGCAGTGGGGTCAATGATGGGCACCTGCGGGTAGGGATTAAGCGGGTGCGTGGCGGGCTATTTTCAAACCATGCCAATGATCATTTTAAGTCGGGCGACACGCTTAATGTAATGCCACCTCAAGGAAATTTTAGTCCTAAGCTTGATGTGAACCATGAAAAAAACTATATGTGCCTGGCGGTAGGTAGTGGTATCACCCCTATTTTATCCATTATTTCATCAGTGTTAAGCACAGAGCACAATAGCAAAGTAACGCTTGTTTATGGCAACAAACGCACGAACACTGTGATGTTTAAGGAAGAGCTTAGTTTTATAAAGAGCCGTTACCTAAACCGTTTTAAGTGGGTCAATATTATGAGCCAAGAAGACCAAGGCTCGGATGTATTAAAAGGTAAAATTGACAACAAAAAAGGTTATTTACTACAAAAGTATAAAATGATTGATATCCTCAACGCCAGTGAAGCGTTTATTTGTGGCCCTGAATCAATGATTTCTGAAGTGTCTCATGGTTTTAGGCTTGAGGGCCTTGCTAACGAACAGATTCACTATGAGCTGTTTGCAAATTCATCAGCAGATTCTGATGTGATGTTAGAAAAATCAAGATTACGTATTCAACAATACGGTGAAGATAAAACCAGTAAAGTGACTGTGATTTCTGATGGGCGCTCTATTGATTTTGACCTAGCCACTGTAGGGTCCAATATTTTAGATGCAGGCATGGATAATGGCATGGAGCTACCTTATTCCTGCAAAGCTGGCGTGTGCTCTACGTGTAAAGCCAAGCTCATAAAAGGAAAAGTAGACATGGACATTAGCCATGGGCTTGAACCACATGAAGTAAAATCTGGCTATATATTAACGTGTCAGGCACACCCTGTGTCGGACGAAGTGGTGGTGAGTTTTGATGACAGGTAACATGCAGTGACAGATAAGATTAAACGCATTAAAAAGGTTCAGCAACACATTAAAGACAGCACCATAAGCTGCACCTCTATGGTGGTTACTGTGTTTGGTGACGTGGTGTCACAACATGGAAGCTGGGTCTCTTTGGCCAGTCTCATTCAGGTGTTCGAGCCCTTTGGTTTTAATGAACGTCAAATAAGAACGTCGGTCTATCGTTTGGTGCAAAATGACTGGCTGCAAGTTAATAAAGTGGGCAGGTACAGCTATTACTGCTTTACGGACTTTGCCACAGGTCACTATGAAAAAGCGGCACGACGTATTTATGTGGCCCAACAACCTGAATGGGACAATAATTGGACCCTGGTATTAGCGGTATCTGTGCCTGACTTGAAACTAGAAGATTTTAGAAAAAGCCTAATATGGCAGGGGTTTAATACCTTAACGAGTGGTCTTTATGCACATCCTTCATCAGAGCGTTCGTCTCTTGATGAGCTAATCCATGAGTTAGGCATTGTTAATGATCTTGTGATCTTTAGTGCCTCAACAACCGATCTAAACTCACAAGGTGTGTTTAAAGATTTAATAAAAAATCGATGGAAGCTTTCAGAGCTTGAGACCTACTACAAAGATTTCTTACATTTTTACCGACCTATTTGCCAAAAAATGTTTGCTACATTGCCAGACCCAGCTGAGTGTTTATTGTTACGACAGACAATAATCCATGATTATCGACGTATTTTATTGCGAGACCCCGATTTCCCTGCTGCAATGTTACCGCCAGGCTGGGTGGGCCATGAAGCCCAAGATTTAGTGAAGCGGGCTTATAAAGTATTAGCAGAGCCTTCAATTGATTATATTAGTCAAAAAATGCAAAACGCCCAGGGGTCAATGCCAGAACCAGATAGGCGTTTCTTCACCCGATTTGGCGGTCTAAAACTGCGGCATAACAATTAGTTGGCGCTATAATTGCGCTAGATTCAACTCTATAATTCCTCCATATTTAATAGCTAGGATTAACTACAGTGAACCTTTCTCAAGATCATAAAAAAGAGCCAGTACAATTATTAAACCATGGCTCAATTGCTGTTATATCCATTGATAATCCCCCTGTGAACGCTTTGTCTCATGGGGTGAGGCAGGGCTTAGTGAGTTGTTTAAAGACTGCTGAAACAGATCATAACGTAGACGCTATTGTGGTGAGCTGCAGTGGGCGTACATTTATCGCAGGGGCAGATATATCTGAATTTGGTCAGCCTGCTTTAGAGCCCTATTTACCAGACGTGCTAGCGCAATTAGATGAGTGCAGCAAACCCATTATAGCGGCATTATTTGGCACTGTATTGGGGGGAGGCTTCGAAGTGGCACTGTCTTGTCATTACCGAGTAGCCCTCACTACGACTAAGCTGGGTTTGCCTGAAGTGACTTTAGGCCTTATTCCTGGTGCAGGTGGCACACAGTTATTGCCGCGCTTGGCCGGAGTAGAAATAGCTTTGCAGATGATTACTTCAGGTAAAGCTGAAACTGCTAAAAAACTCTTTGATCACGGTGTTATTGACCTGTTAGTTGAGCAGGGCACAATTAACTCAGACGAAACTTTGTTACAGCAAGCGATTGTTTTTGCGCAAAATATAGCAAAAAAAGGTGAAGAAATTCAGCGTGTTTCTGAAATAAGTATTCGCAAGAGTGAACACCATAGTGAGCTATTTGATCAGTGGCGTAAAAAATTAGCTAAAAAGGCTCGAGGCCAAAATGCGCCACAGTGTTGTATCAATTCAATTGAAAACGCAGTGCTGTTACCTTTTAATGAGGGTAAAAAGCGTGAGCGTGAGTTTTTTATAAAGTGCCGAGATTCATCCCAGTCTGTGGCCATGCGGCATGCCTTCTTTGCTGAACGGCGAGCAGCTAAACTACCTGAAACCTATGATAAAACTCAAAATGTTACCCTGTTGCCAATTAAACAGGTTGCCATAGTGGGTGCTGGAACTATGGGTGGTGGCATTGCAATGTGTTTTGCCAATGTAGGCTTAAGCGTTATATTGCTAGAAATGAGTGAAGACAACCTAGCCCGTGGGCTATTGGCTATTCGCCAGCGTTTTGAACAAGCGCTGAACCGAGGCTTAATAGACCATGTGCAACTTGAACAGCGCATGAGCTTAATTTTAGGTACATGTAATTATGAAGATTTGTCTGACGTAGATTTGGTTGTTGAGGCTGCCTTTGAAACCATGGCCGTTAAACGACAGATATTTTCCACCTTAGACCAAGTGTGTAAGCGTGAGGCTATTTTAGCAAGCAACACCTCTTATTTAGATATTAACGAAATAGCCCAATCAACCGCTCGTTCTCATAAAGTTTTGGGTATGCACTTTTTTGCCCCAGCTAATATTATGAAACTATTAGAAGTGGTCTGTGCTGACGATACAGATGAGCAGACCCTTAAGACAGTGATGGCGCTGGGTAAAAAGCTAGGAAAAATTTCAGTTGCTGTGGGCGTATGTTATGGCTTTGTAGGTAACAGAATGTACTCGTGTTATGGACGCGAAGCTAATATGTTGTTACTAGAGGGTGCAAGCCCAGATCACATTGATACCGCAATGAAGAACTGGGGCATGGCCATGGGGCCTTTAGCAGTGACCGACATGTCTGGTATCGACATTGCCTATAAGGCGCGCCAAGAAAACCCCACACTAAAGCAAGATCCCCTTTATTTTCGTGCAGCAGACCTTATGGTTGAGGCAGGTCGTTTAGGACAGAAAACAGGAGTGGGCTTTTATCGCTATGATAGTGATGCCAGGACACCGCAGGTTGATGAACGTGTATTGGCTGTGTTTTCTAACGAAGCAAAAATACGGGGTGTTGTTCAGCGGGGCGATATAACCGAAAAAGAAATACAAAATCGGTTAGTGTTTGCTTTAATTAATGAAGGTGCTCGTATTTTGGCAGAAGGCATTGCCACTAAAGCCAGTGATATTGACGCAATTTGGCTAAATGGCTATGGTTTCCCTCGGCATCTAGGAGGCCCTATGTGCTACGCCGATGAAATAGGTATAGACACTGTAGTTGCAGGTATTAAACTGTATCAGCAGCAAGGGAATGGCCTTTACTGGCATACTGCCCCATTGCTTGAACAGCTAATCGTTAGTGGTGAGAAGTTGTCACAACAATAATGTGGCTTCAAAGATCCTGTATGCAAATACAGGCTTAAATAACAGGCATAAAAAAACCACAATTAAGCGGCTTGATTAGAATGGCTCCTCGACCAGGACTCGAACCTGGGACCAATAGATTAACAGTCTACTGCTCTACCAACTG
>ENA-OSJC01002339-OSJC01002339.1-marine-metagenome-genome-assembly--contig:-NODE-2339-length-14401-cov-11.768849_pt1 | contig 14401 bp, 19 predicted proteins | sample MGYA00237885_ERZ534234 | MGnify/ENA primary metagenome ERZ534234 (study PRJEB26413, sample SAMN06343907) | marine metagenome | isolation source: coastal waters | place: Atlantic Ocean: West Antarctic... | reverse complement strand
CTTTTGCTGAACTTTATCTTTGGCATCGTTGTGTGCCGCTAAAACTAAATCTTCTAAAATATCAACTTCATCAGCTACCAATAAAGAGGGATCAATGGTAACGTTGGTTACATGATTTTTGCCATTAACGGATACTTTAACTAAACCACCACCAGCTAAACCTTCGGCTTCTATTTCTTCAATTTTTTTTTGTGCATCCATCATTTTGGTTTGCATCTCTTGGGCTTGTTTCAGCATGTTATTAAAATCTGTCATTACTCTTCTTTCTATATTAATTATCTAATGTTTCAACTTCTGCGCCTGGGAAAAATTCAATAATTTCCTTAATTTTTGGGTCTATTTTAACCGCTTCAGTCTTTTTTGGAGCTGGTTCTGGATCTGGGTTAATTGACTTATCTTCTTCAATAGCTTGCGAGATTTCTTCAATCAACTCATTGGGTTTTGGAATATCTGCAGTGTAAGCGATTCTAATCAACAACATTTCTAAAGCACTAATCGGTGAGAAGGTATCTGATACTTCCTGCAAGCCTTTATGTAACATTTGCCACACCATCGATAGAGTTCCAACTTCTAATTTTTTAGCCAATTCTTCAAAAGCTTTAAACTCTGAATCGGTGTGAGAAAGCTTTAAGCTATCAGCGGCATCAACTTTAAATAAGGTTAGGTAATGAATAATATGAATCAAATCTCTTAAGATCAGCAAGGGATCTGCTCCACCATCATAGAGCAAGTTTAACTTATTAATTGCCCCTAATGTTTGACCTTCCATTAATAACGAGACTAAGTTTAGCATTTCTATTGGATCGTTTAACCCAATCATGTCTTTAACTAAATCTTCAGAAATATTTGATTCTGAATAAGCAATGGCTTGATCTAGAAGAGATAGGCCATCACGAACGGAGCCTTCAGCTGATCTTGCAATTATTTTTAAAGCGCCATCATCAATAGGCACGCCTTCTTTGTCACAAATACCTTTGAAGAAATCACTTAGTTCATTTGGTTCAATACGCTTTAGATCATAACGCTGGCATCGTGATAATATGGTTGCAGGTATTTTTCTAACTTCAGTAGTAGCAAAAATAAATTTTACGTGCTCAGGTGGTTCTTCTAAAGTTTTTAAGAGGCCATTAAAAGCTGCATTCGATAACATGTGCACCTCATCAATAATATAAACTTTAAATGATGAAGATACTGGAGCATACTGAACCCCATCAATCAATTCTCGAATATCATTAATACCAGTACGCGAAGCCGCATCCATTTCTAATACATCAATGCTACGAGACTCAGAAATTGCAATACAGTTATCACACTTACAACATGGTTCTTGGAATTCACTGTTACCTAGGCTAACCTCATTACAGTTTAACGCTTTGGCGATAATTCTTGCTGTAGTAGTTTTACCAACACCCCGCACTCCAGTAAGTAAATAGGCATTTGCAATCCGATTTAATTTAATCGCATTTTTAATCGTTTGCGCCATTAGCTCCTGCCCAATTAATTCTGCAAAATTATTAGGTCGGTATTTGAGTGGTAGCGGTATGTGTCTTTCTTCGTCCATAAATATCAAATGACTTTAATTCAGTGGGAGATTAAAACAACCCAAGTATTCCTTTACGGCTGCTGTGTTTCCACCCTGACCGAGTTCAATTCATACTTTGTCCGCATAATCTCCCAAGATATTATAGCAGACAGATATATAAAATTGCTTTAATAAAATAATATAGTTAACAACATATTTTTACATGAATTCAATTACCTTTGCTAATAATCCTATTGATCGTGCATCACAATTTCGTAGCAATGTAGAATGGCAACAACAAGCCATTACATCAGAAAAATCTCTATTTATGATCTTTTTTGAGGACAGACCACTTATTAAAATTAATAGTGAGCGTCCTAATGAGCCTGAGATTTTATGGGTTTCACACCAACAACTGGCACTTGTGCTAACCAATAATATTACCCCACTTTTTTTAGGGCTAAAAGATGAGCGACCACATTTTGCTGTAGACTTAAGCAATTTAAATTTAGAACAAATCTTATCTAATCCAAGTTTTGCTCATTCTAAATTTATCGATGCCCGCTCAATCGCACCAAGCTTAGACAATCCTAGTACGGGTATTATAGCTCAAGCAAAATCAAATTTTGAGTGGAATAAAAATAATATTTATTGCTCTAAATGTGAAGGTGTTAAATTAAGCACTAAAGACACTGGCTATAAGAAATTTTGTAAGCAGTGTGGCGCAGAATACTTTCCACGAGTTGATCCTGTTGTAATTATGTTGCCTTGTTTTGAAGATAAATGTCTGCTTGGTCGACAAAAAGGTTTTCCACCAGGAATGTTTTCAGCACTGGCTGGTTTTGTTGAACCCGGTGAAACTATTGAAGCGGCGGTGATACGTGAAGTTAACGAAGAGGTTGGTTTAACTTCAAGAGATGTCGTTTATAAGTTTACTCAGCCCTGGCCTTTTCCATCTCAACTAATGATTGCATGTACTACTATAGTAGATGATCCAACTTACAAAGTGGATGATGAAGAGATTGAAGAAGCTGTATGGCTTAACAAAGAAGATTTATCAAAGATACTAATTGGCAAGAGTGAAAAAAAAATCTGGATCCCACCACCCATGGCTATTGCCCATCAACTTATAGTTGACTGGATAGATAACAATTAAGATTTAGAGCGATAATCGTGTTTTGGATATTCGCCTAAAATAGTGAGCATATTGGTGTAATGCCTAACTTCCTCAACAGCCCCAGCAACCGCTGGATCACCTAAGTGACCTTCAAATTCAACATAGAATTGCGCTTTATTGAAGTCACTTTCCACAATGAAACTTTCTAATTTTATCATGTTCACTCCATTAGTCGCAAATCCACCGAGTGCTTTATAGAGTGCGGATGGAATACTTTTAGTTTCAATGATACAGCTGGTTAAATAATCTAAATTTACATCTTTGGCTTGCTGTAGGTTTTTTGACATAACTAAAAAGCGCGTCGTATTTTTCTTATCATCTTCAATATTTGCTTGAACAATATTTAAATTATAAATCTCTGCAGCCAATTCAGAGGCAATTGCAGATTCATGATCTTCGCCGTATTCACTTAAATATTTTGCTGAACCAGCAGTATCAGCCATAACAATTGACTGTAGGTTTAAAGTTTCAATTACTTTGGTACATTGTCCAAGTCCCATCACATGACTGCGCACTGATTTTAAAGCGGCAATATCAATTCCAGGTTTGGCAATTAATTGATGGTTAACTTTTTGAAAATGCTCTGCATAAATTTTTAAATCTGAATTACCCACTAACTTATGAATATCGGCAACTCTACCAGCGGCAGAATTTTCAACTGGAATCATAGCTAGATCAGCTTCACCTTCATTAACACAAGCTAAAGCATCAGTAAAATTGCGGCATGGCACAACCTCGTGATCAGCAAATACATTTTTGCAAGCTAAGTGTGAATAAGCTCCAAGTTCGCCTTGAAATGAAATTTTCTTTGTCATTGTAATTAAATTAACTTTTGCATTTTTTCTAAATCTTCCGGAGTATCAACTCCTAGCGGTAAAAAATCAATTAGTTTAATATCAACTCGCATTTGATTATCTAAAGCCCGCAACTGTTCAAGTTTTTCCTCTTTTTCTCTTACCGATTGTGGCAGTTGAACAAACTTCTCTAAGGCTACACGCGTATAAGCATACAAGCCAATGTGATGTAAATGGTTGCCATTAATTGAAGCTTCTGCATTTCTGGTAAAATTAATTGCTTGTCCAGTTTGTAGCGATGAATCTATGTCAGCGATGGCCTTAACAATACTATGACTATTTATTTCTTCTGGATCTGTCATTTCACATGCCAGCGTTCCAATATCAACAGCACCATCTAATAATATATTAGCTACTGCGACTAAACACTCTTGATTGATCTGTGGGAGATCGCCTTGTAGATTTATAATATATTGTATCTTATTTGGCCTATCAAAATTCTTTAAGGCTTCATAAATTCTATCAGTGCCTGATTGATGATTCACACTCGTCAGCTCACAGTTGCCCCCAGCTTTTACAATTAGGTCTTTAATCTCCTGACTGTCCGTTGCCACAACTACAGCTCCAAGGTTAGCTGCAACGGCTCGTTCCCATACATGTAAAATCATGGGTTTGCCATTAATGGGTAATAAAGGTTTATTCGGTAGTCTTGTGGAAGCAAGACGTGCAGGGATTATAATTGCTGTATTTTCTAGGTTTATCATGGCCATATTGTGCGACGCCAGGGCGCATTATAACTTGAATAGTTTAGGTTTATGTTCTAATTATAACGCAAATCTTCACAATGATAACAAATATATGGACTCATTAGAAATCAACAAAATCGTCGCCGGATTACTGGTTGTTATACTGATTATTATCGGAATAACAAATTTTGCTGAAATTCTGTATCATGTTGAACAACCTAAAGTAGCACATTACGTGATTGAGGGTGTTGACGATACTAATATGGCTAGCGCTACTGAAGAAGTGATTGCCGCACCAATTGAAGAACCTATTCTTACTCTTTTAGCATCAGCTAATATTGATAAAGGTGAAAAGATATTTAAAAAATGTTCGTCTTGTCATGTGGCAGTAAAAGGTGGCGCCAATAAAATTGGTCCTGGGTTATGGGAAGTTGTTAATAAAGACAAGGGCATAGTTGATGGATTTTCATATTCTGCTGCACTTACTGGTTATGGTGGAAAATGGACTTATGATGAGCTTAATGGTTTCTTAAAAAATCCAAAAAAATATATTGAAGGTACGAAAATGTCATTTGCAGGCCTTAAAAAATCAAACGATCGTGCAAATGTTATCTTATATTTAAGAAGTCTTAGCGATAGCCCTGCTCCACTGGAGTAAATCAAATAAATTTGTACTTTAAGTAAACCTAGCAAAGAGATAGATTCTATCTATGCAATCTAAAGTAAATTCATTCGCAGCTTACTGGGATCGTAGAATGCTCAGAATATTGCTACTTGGTGTTATAAGTGGTTTTCCATGGGTACTTATTGGTAGCGCATTAACCTTATGGCTTAAAGAAGATGGTCTCAGTCGCAGTACTATTGGTTGGGCTGGTTTAATATTTGGAGTTTATGCAATTAATTTTCTGTGGGCCCCATTAATTGATCGAATTAAAATTCCTGTATTAACTAAAATTGTTGGACATAGAAAAGCATGGATTATGTCTATGCAATTCTTAATTCTTGCCTCATTAATTATTTGGAGTTTTTTAAGTCCAGTAGATGATTTAGCTATTATTGTGACCTTTGGTTTGATTATTGCAATATCTTCAGCATCTCAAGATATAACTATTGACGCATTGCGCATTGAACAAATTGGTAAAAATGAGTCTGCTGCCATGGCTGCTGGTGCTGCAACTGCAGTTGTTGGATGGTGGAGTGGCTATAAATTAGGTGGTCTAATTACACTTGTAACTGCAGATTGGATACAATCACTTGGTTACAATAACTATTGGCAAATATCTTTTATAATTATTTGTAGTATCGTTATACTTTGTAACATCGGTTTATTTTTTATTCCCGAGTCAGGAACTGATGAGCGTATTCTATCACAACAAAAAGATCAGGCTGATATTCAAAATCAAATAGGGGTTTCAGGCAATTTTGGTCGATTACTTGCCTGGTTTACGGCTACTATAATAAGTCCATTATTTAGTTTCTTTAAGAAAAATGGAGTAGCCATTGGTCTTTCAATACTTGGCTTTATTTTTCTATTTAAAATTGGTGAAGCATTCTTGGGACGTATGTCGATACTATTTTATAAGGAAATTGGATTTTCTAAGTCTGATATCGCACTTTATTCTAAGGGTCTTGGCTGGATTACTACCGTCTCATTTACATTAGTTGGTGGGTGGTTTGCTATTAAGGCCGGTGTAATTAGGGCTTTATTTGTTTCCGGTATAATCATGGCATTAACCAACCTTATGTTCACCTTCTTGGCATGGAGTGGTAAATCTGAATTGTTATTTGCTGCTGCAGTTTTACTAGATGATCTTGCTGCAGCTTTTGCAACTGTTGCCTTTGTGACCTTTATCTCAATGTTAGTTGATCGTAACTATACCGCAACTCAATATGCTTTATTAGCATCTATTGGAACTGCTGGCAGAACTTTAATGGCTTCATCATCTGGAGCTTTAGTTGATTGGCTAAATGGTGATTGGGGTACATTTTTTATCATCACAGCATTAATGGTAATTCCATCATTAGTGCTACTTTGGTTTATAAGAAAAAAAATAGTCCTTAAGGTAAATTAAGAATTTGTTACTAATGCCGTTAGCAATCCAAGGAAGCCTAATACTACTAACCCCCAAATAATTTGTCCATTACGATTAGTATCTTTATTTAAGTTAGCAGCCTTTGATATGCTGTACGCAAATATCGCAATACAAATTAAAATAAATATTATTCGAAACATCATTTACCTTTATAACGACGATAATTAAAAATAGCTATAAAGTAGATCATGAATGTAGAAATAAACCATACAAGTTGTGATTGTAGTGTTGCTTCTCGCTCCCCAAAACTAAATAGGGTTGGATTGTACCATGGACCCAGTGGCATAAGTGGGCCCCATGAAATTCTTGCGTCATTACCAATTTGATTGTGGTATAAAATCATTTCTACCCAAATATTTTGCCCTATATACCAAACTAATAAAATTAAAAATGCTGGCCAAACAAATTTTTCAAATGGCACAGATGAATTCTTATAATAAATATTGACTAAAATTATGCCTAGCCAAGCTACGCCTGTATCAACTATGGAATTGGTTAACCAGTTAATTTGCATTGGAATAGCGCAGTTTAAAGCATCGGATCGTCGCACACTAACATCTTGACCATCCCATATTCCAAAATTAATCCAGATTTCGTAACCAAATACAGCAATTAAAAATGAGGCAATCAATGTTGATATCATCCATTTTTTATTTTTTCCCGTAAGCGAAGTATACAAAACTACAGACATTGTCACAAATATGGAGGTAAAAATTACCATGACTTTGCGCCATTCATCTTGCTCTAGACCACAATCAAATAAATACATATTTTTAGCTTCTACCCATTTTAATTATTTTACCATATTTTTTTGTAATTCTAGATTTTGCCTTAATTAAAGGCTCTATTTCAGTACGCATATGAAATGCATTGGCATGAATAATATTTTTACTATCAGTCATCATGGCAACATGACCTTTCCAAAATATTAAATCCCCTTTTCTTAGTTTTTTTTCTGTTACTTCGGTAGTAATAAAATCTTCCTGTAAATCAGTATCTCGTGGAAAATATTCATTATTAATTTGATAGATATTTTGAATTAAACCAGAACAATCAATACCAATAGAATTGCGTCCTCCCCATAAATATGGAGTATCTAAATATTTTTTTGCCATCTCAACTTGATCAAATGATTTTATGTTAATATTTGCTACATCATTTTTATGACACCAGCCTAAATTTTTAATTTTATAAAAATTATTTTTATTTTTACCTATAATTTGAATAAGTGAATTAAAACTTAATTCTGTAATTGCTGTAGATTTAATATCTGCCGATTTATATATAATGCTTCTTAAAGCAATAACTTTATGAGTAGGAATTAAATTTTTTAATTTCAAATTATTAATTGGTGTGTATCCAATATAATCATCACGTAAAGATTGAATCCATGCATAACCTTTTTTAACTTCAAAAACTTTTACGGTCTCACCATATAATAACTGAGAAACTAATTGTTTTTTGTTGGACGCAAGAAGCGGAGAGAAATTTGATATAACATGGTAGATGTTACCTTTGACAAGTTTTCTATTTTTTAAAAAGCCTTTGTATTCTGAAGCGGCAATATCATTTCTAATAGGGGTAATGCGCTTATCAAAAATCACTTGGTGTCTATTTTAAAGTGAAAAACTTAAATAGGTTAAAACAAAGACTGTTGTTAAAATACCACCAAATATCATGGATGATCTAACAGCCACATGTATACGGTCAGCAAAAAAAATATGATAAATCGCAGCACCTAATAGTGGCACCAACAATATAAATAATGTCCAAATAATTTTAGATGAATTGGAGCTTAATCGATCTTCTGACACTTCATAAAGAGCAAGTGGCGTCCATGCTGCATACAAAAATATTGGCAGGTAATAACCATAAAAGTTAAATAATAGAGATAAAAAAGCAATATCTCCTACTGGGAACGCTGCAACACCTGGCATATAATTTTCTCCTTAATTAAAATCGTAAACTATGCTTCGATTAGTTTAAATACTTTTCTGCAGTTTCTGGCAGTTTTATATTCATATAATCTATCTTATATTTATCAAAAACATTCACCGCAGGAAAAATGTTCATAAAAAATGAGTTCGCACTTGGCATATTTTGTTGTAGCGGTGGTACTGGCATAGTGCGCCAATCACCAACTTCAAATGATCCTTGGTTTACATAAACGATGCGAGCAATTGAGCTCCACAGCCCTGATAAATCACTGCCACGGCTAAAAATGTTGTCACCACATTCACCTGAGGTTTGGATACCGGGAGGAAATGAGGTTTGAAATGTATTACCTTTAAAACAATTACCTAAATTAGAAATACCACTTAAAGCCATATCAGCTTTTTTTGAGTTTAAAATTAAGTTATCTTGAATAAGATTACCATGTGCTGGCCAGTAATTATCATCAAACGCAGCTGTAACTACTACTCCAAAAACATTATGATCATTAATAACATTATTTTTTATAATATTATTATTACCTCCTGCAATAATAATACCATTACCTAAAGTAATATACTGATTAGGCCAAGCTGGAGCTTTTATATTATTATTATTTTCAATATGATTACCTATTATGAAACTCTCACGTTCTGGAGGTAACAATTCACTGTCAAGTGTGTTGGGTGCTATCCCACCCATATTATTTCTAAATATAGAGCTCACAATATAAAGGTCACCACCTGCGTTAGTTCCTGAATAACCCAATCCATTATTTTCTGAAATAACATTATTGATTACAGCTTTACATGGGTAACACTGCCCAATATAAAATCCTGCATCTGGTGAACCTGACGCATAAGAGTGTTCAATAATCCCATCTACAGAATCAAATGCATAAATACCATAATCTCCATTATTATAAGCTGTTACATATGACGCTCGATAGCCTTCAGCTGTTGCCCAATAAAATCCATTAAGTAAAGCGTTGCGGGCAGTAAGATTTTCAACAGCTACTCCATCTACACCTGCAACAATTATTCCATTGGCCTTTTCAAACTCACCGTCAATGATCACTTCATTCCGATCTACACCTCTAATAGTTAACGATGGAGTTCTAACTACTACCTCTTCATAGTAAATTCCTTTATCAATTAGCACTAAGTCACCAGGATCTGAAGAATCTACTGCCTCTTGTATGCTGTCATATTGGCTTGGTACAAATCTTATGCGTCCACTCCAGTCTTCAACAACGTCGTCTTTGTTAAAATTTGTATATTCATTATAATCAATGTCACCAACTACAACTGACCCAGCCATGCCCCAATCACCTTCTGGTGTTGCATGATATGAGCAAATGTATTTATACAAACCCTCTGTTTGAAAAACTATCTCAATAGAATCATTTTTAGGAACATCTGCATAGTCACCCCAACTTTCATCTGTGGCTACAACATTGTGAGGGTTATTTCCTGCATTATAGAATCGAACCACTCCTCCCTCATGAACTCTTACTACTGGTGGTGAAAATGTATTATCAATCATACGCACCCCGGTATACGCCGAACTAGTGGCATCATCACAGCTAACAAAAAATATTGTTGAAAAAAATAAAGTAATCAAGCCCAAAAATAAACTTTTAAATTTATACATATTTGAATTATGACTTAGGATTACCAAGAATCAATATAAATTATATTGAAATATTACATGCCTATCCATGATATTTTAAAGGCAGATAAACTTTACCTTTTTTAAGAAGGGTTTTTTAATAAATACTCAATATAATCTTTCAATTCAGATATTTTATCATCTGGAATATCTTTATACGAGCACCCAAATTTATTTTTTATTTCAAGAGAAACATGGGCATAAGGATTGCGACCCTTAGGATGATTTGGATGATTTGGTAATTGACTTTTTAACTTATCACCTGTTAATAAAATTAGTTGCCAGATTTTTTTTGCTTCTTCCTGTTGCATGGAAATATTGTATAATAAAATAACCATGATTAAAAATATTAATGCCAATGATTGCTTTAAAGCCTTGAAAGAAAGTGACAATTCAAAACTGATAGATGTAAGGACTAATTTTGAATGGAAGAATAATGGGTACGCCGATCTAACTTCGATAAATCAAAAAATAAATCTTATAACTTGGGTTGATGAGAATGGTAATATTAATGAATATTTTCTCGAACAGATAAAAAAATTAGATATAAAAAAAGATACAAAATTATTTTTTATTTGTAAATCTGGTGTTAGATCTAACTATGCTGGGAATTATATTAATGAAAACTTAATTTCAGAAAATATCTTTAATGTCGAAGGTGGAATGGAGTTTGGCTGGAAAATAAATAATTTACCAGTTTCAGTATAAAAACTTAATACTAAATTTTTTAAATTACCTCGGGATACTTTTAGATTTATAAAGCATAAAAATATGCCTCAAGTCTAAGAGTTAGCCCGAGATAAATAATAAGCTTATTGACTATTCAACAACACTTAAGTTTACAGCAGATTCTTTGCCTTTATTTTCTGCTAGCTCATATTCTACTTTTTGACCTTCATCAAGTGCTTGAAGACCAGCTTTTTCAAGAGCTGAGATATGAACGAATACATCATTAGATCCACCTTCTGGTGCGATAAAACCGTATCCTTTTTTAGTGTTAAACCATTTAACAGTACCTATTGTCATTATTTATCCTTTTGTTTTATTTATTAGTAATTCACTAGCCACTTGGCTATGAACCATGAGATTAAAAAAATTTGAATTGAATAAAAAAGAAATAATACAAAAGAAAGTAAAAAGGGAAGTGATTATTAGTAATAATTTTGCCTTTAATAGGTTCTATTAAATATTTAAAGTCTTAACTCTCCAAAGAAACAAAATTCATAATCTGAATAGTTTATATAATTGATGTTCAAAAATAGCAATTTATAAAAAATTAGGATTTTCAATAAAATTTTTATAAAAAAACGGGTTTATACATTAAAAAATCTATAATGATAAAAAGTCTATAACTTTTTTATTGTTCAGATTCCACCAATCAAGCCCCATATTTCTTATATTTCTCAAGTTATCTTCTGTATAATCATCTAAATTCCAATTTATATTCTCTGCAATAGAATTAATTCGAAGATAATTTTTACCAATTAAATCATTCAAAATCTCATGATCAGCATGTGATTCAAGTAAGATTCCTAAGATGTCATTTGTTAACCAGCCAAAAGGTCCCCACTTAGAAGAGTCTTCTCCATCTAAATTATTTAAATGCCTACCAGTTCCAACACTAAAGACTTTTATATTATCAGTTTTAAAATATTTACGCGCTTCATTGTAACCTATTAGACAGGGATTGTTAGAAACTACACTGCCATCAATTAACCACGAACCATCCTCAATCTTAACTGTTGGATAATACAATGGGGCCGCTGAAGTTGCATTAATAGCACTAGTTGCTTTAATAGCTTGATCTGTATAACTCGTTAGAACTCTTGGCTTTCTATTTTCTACATCGTAAGCAAGAACTGCAATGGGCCTTTTAGATTCAGATATTAGCTTGTTACCAAAGTATTTCTCCAGAAGTTCTGTTTTAGATTTATTGTTATATATAGGTTTTGTTTTTAAAAAAAAATTCTTAGTCCAAAAAGAGCTTTGCATGCTCATTGCAAGGTTATCTTGAGACCAAAAACTTTCTAACTCACTTACTTCAATTTCATTAACAGCTAAATGCATAGCACTTAATCCGCCTACACTAGTTCCAATAAAAAAATCAAATAAATCAACAATTTTTTTGCCGCTGGCTTTTTCTAACTCTTTTAAAAAAACTACAGTTGCAAGGCCTCTTACACCACCTCCATCTAATGATAAGACTAATTTATATTCTTTTTTTACCTCATTAGGTTTAAATAGATTTCGAAATTTATTAAGCATGATATAAATCTACCCTATAATTCAAATTAATTTTAGAAAAAAAATTTTCATTATGAGCACAAAAACAAATGAATTTTTAATGGGGGCAAAAGATATTATGCCTCATCATTTGGGAGTATTTCCATTTGGTTTAGTGTTTGGGGTAATAGCCATGGCAAGTGGTCTCTCTATTCTAGAGGCAATATTAATGTCTTCAATTATTTTTGGTGGTGCTAGTCAGATTGTATTTGTGCAACTTTGGTCTGCTGGAGTTCCATCTTTTATTGTAGGTAGCTCTGTAGCCATAGTTAATCTTAGACATCTTCTTTATAGTGCATCACTTACAAAGTATGTAGAGAACCTACCCCTAAGGTGGCGCCTGCTACTTGCCTATCTTCTGACAGATCAATCTTATGCTGTTATGATTAATAGATATCGTGATAAAGAATTTTCAAAATATAACCATTACTATTTTTTGGGTAGTGGGATAACTCTGTGGTTAGGCTGGCAAATTGCAACTATATTTGGTGTTTTGGGTGCATCTTTTATATCTGAAGAATGGTCTTTAACATTTGCTGTATCATTAACTTTTATCGCTATTGTTATACCTATATTAAAAACAAAGGCTGACTTGATTGCCTGTTTAACCGCAGGCATATTATCAATCGTTCTACAGCCATTACCATGGAAACTATGGCTTATATTTGCTGGGCTTGGCGGAATATGTGCTGGGTGGATCGCCACAATATTATTTAAAAGAAATAAGGAGTCTTAACAAGTGATTTGGATTGTCATGATAATTGCCGGCATAATTACTTTTAGCACAAGGTTTTCTATGTTTAACAAATCTATTGCTAAAAAAATGCCTGTTTGGGTTGAAACTCCTCTACATTATGTTCCTACTGCACTATTAACTGCAATTATTGTACCTGAAGTTTTAATTAATGAAGGTATTATAAACCTTTCTATATTTGAAAACCTCAGAATTATGGCTGCATGCTTTGCGGTATTTATTGCTTTAATCTCAAGAAATGTAATAGCAACGATTGCATCTGGATTAATTTGTCTTTGGTTATTGCAATGGTTACTTTGATTACAAGTATTATTATTTATATAGACAAAAACAAAATATAGACTAACTATTGGACATTATGAATAATAAAAGTGAGTATACATTTGCCGGTTTAACCATGGAAAAAATTTCACTTATCTATGGATTATTTCTTATCTTTTGGGGGGCTGGTGTGAGTTACTTAAGTGCTAGCAATTCAATTACTTCATATATTCCATCAATGTTTGGTTTACCAATACTACTTTTTGCAATTTTAACTTTATTATTTCCAAATAAGAAAAAATTGCTAATGCATATTGTAGTAACTTTTGGTTTGATCATATTTCTTGGTGGTCTCGATTTTTTTAGAAGTCTTGGTAATCCTTTTGAAAATTTTTGGGCAGATAGCTCAAAATTAATGATGTTGATTACAGGTTTTATATTCACCTTATTTTGTATTAAATCATTTATATTTGCTCGTAAAAATAAGTAACTACGCCTTGATAGTCTTCAATGGCTCTTTTCTATTTGGATAACAAGTATTACAAATTTTACATTCAATTCCAAAGCAACTTCTTGCTGTACAAAACTCTCTACCATAAAAGATAATCTGTAAATGTAATTTGTTCCATGCCTTTTCTGGAAACAGTTTTTTTAAATCTATTTCAGTTTGCACAACATTCTTACCATTAGTTAAGCCCCATCTCTGTGCTAGTCGATGGATATGCGTATCAACAGGAAAAGCTGGATGACCAAATCCTTGAGACATCACAACACTTGCAGTTTTATGTCCCACCCCTGGCAGTTTCTCAAGTTCAATAAAGTCTTCAGGTACTTCGCCATTAAATTTTTCGATAAGTATTCTAGATAGGTCATAAATGGCTTTAGATTTTTTTGGGCCTAGACCACATGGTTTTATAATTTTATAAATTGTATTTAGTGAAACCTTTTTCATCAAATATGGATTATTAGCTTTTCTAAATAATAACGGTGTAACTTGATTAACCCGCTCATCTGTACATTGGGCACTAAGCAAAACAGCCACTAAAAGTTCAAATTTATTTATATGATTTAATGGTATGGGTGTTTTGGGATAAATTTTATTTAATGTCTTTTCAATAAATTTAACACGTTCGACCTTAATCATTTTTTATTGATCTGGCTTCCATTC
>ENA-OSJC01002338-OSJC01002338.1-marine-metagenome-genome-assembly--contig:-NODE-2338-length-14405-cov-36.064629_pt1 | contig 14405 bp, 13 predicted proteins | sample MGYA00237885_ERZ534234 | MGnify/ENA primary metagenome ERZ534234 (study PRJEB26413, sample SAMN06343907) | marine metagenome | isolation source: coastal waters | place: Atlantic Ocean: West Antarctic... | reverse complement strand
GATATTGATTTTCCACTTTTAATTAAACGAGAAGGGTAAACTATGTTTGGTGTACCAGCATCAAAAAGAGTTCCATAGGTTCCATCATTAATATAAAGCTTTTGTTTTTTTCTAAGATTTACTCTTACAATTGTTGAACCACTTTCTGCAACTAGTGCTCTTCCAGGCTCACATAATATTTCAGGTAGTTTTTCTAAGTTTAAATTAGCTAAGCCTTTTTTTATTTCTTCAAAATAATTATCTAAAGATTGAGGTACAAGATCTGGATATATAGCAGGAAAACCACCACCAATATTAATATAATCAGGAATAATTTTTGTTTTTCTTATTATATTTCCAATATCTGCAATTCCTTTTGAATAAGAAATGGGGTGCATACATTGAGATCCCACATGAAAACTTAGTCCTATTTTTTTTGCATATTGCTTTGTTAATCTCAATAAAGCAGTCGCCTCAGGTATGGACGCCCCAAATTTTGTTGATAAATCTATTTCAGCATGCTCATTTGAAACGGCTACTCTTACAAATAATTCAAGGTCTTTTGCCTCGTTAGTTGTTTCAATAATTTTTATTAATTCATCTTTAGTATCAAGGGAAAAAGCTTTAACATTATAATTAAAATAAGCTTCTTTAATACTTTCTCTACTTTTGACTGTATGCATATATGAACATTTTGCATTAGGATTAATTGCTCTTATATCTTTAATTTCTTGAATAGAGGCCACATCAAAGTTCTCAATTCCACTATCTACTATTGTTTTTAAAACCTCAGGATGTGGGTTAGTTTTTACTGCATACAGCACTTTACCAGAAAATTTATTTCTAAAATATGTAGAAGCTGATTGTATAGATTTTTTTCTAATACAATATATAGGTTGTTCCGGTTTTAGTTGATTTATAAGCTCATCAACTGTTTTAAATTTTTGCATTATGTCTCCAAAAAAAATTTAATAAAAAAAAGTTTTTAAAAATACTTAAAAAACTTTCATACAAAATATGCAATTAAGGCAATAGTTAATTAATGTAAAGCAAATAATAGGTGTTGAAATTTCGAAATAAAGCACCATATCAGGAGTATGGTTGAACTAACTAATTTAAAAAAACTAAGTGATTTTGATAATAAATCCTTGTTAATTGTTGATGATGATAACCCTTTCAGAGACAGGCTTGCTAGAGCAATGGAAAAAAAAGGTTTTGAAGTTTTTCAAGCTGAAGGTGTAAAAAAAGGTATTCAATCAGTTATAGAAAAAAAACCAGGTTTTGCTGTAGTTGACCTTAGACTAGCTGATGGAAATGGACTTGAAGTAGTAAAACAAATACAAACTTCCAATCCTACTAGTAGAATTATTATGTTAACTGGCTATGGAAATATTCCAACAGCAGTAGCTGCAATTAAAGAAGGTGCAATCGATTATCTTGCAAAACCAGCTGATGCTGACGATGTTGAGAAAGCATTATTAGCAGATCCGGAGAAGAAAGCTGCGCCACCAGAAAATCCTATGTCAGCAGATAGAGTTAAGTGGGAACATATTCATAGAGTTTTTGAATTGTGTAATAGAAATGTTTCTGAGACAGCTAGAAGATTAAAGATGCATAGAAGAACTCTGCAAAGAATTCTATCTAAAAGATCACCTAGATAAATTTTCTAAATTTAATAACTTTTTTAGCCAATACTGTTAATAAACAGATTTTAAATAATTCAGCTAGCAAAAAAGGTGTAACGCCTAATTCAAGTATTGGTTTATTCCATCCAATTAAAGTTCCAAGCCAAAGAACACCAAACAAATATATTATTGAAACAGAAAATATTAACTTACAGAAGATCATAAAAATATTTTTATTTAAATTTAAGTAACCTGCAAAAAATACAGCAAACAAAAAACCTATTAAATAGCCCATTGTTGGGCCAGTGAAATAAACTAAGCCCACACCTTTTTCAGGTGAATTAGAAAATACAGGTATTCCAATAATTCCTTCAAAAAGATAAACTCCTACTGTTGCAAGGCCCATCTTATATCCAAAAGCCAATCCTAAAAAAATAACAACAAAAGTCTGCATTGTCATTGGTACAGGGTAAAATGGTATTTTGAATTTAGCAGAAATGGTTAGAGCTATTGTACCCAAAAAAACTACAGCAAATGTTTTTAAAATTTTTTGAATTGAATTAGTTTTTAGAAGCTCCATAACTACAAATTTACTATTTATTATTATAATAATCTAGTTTTTTATTAGTCTAAGAAAAACATCTTCCAAATCACCATCATCAGTAGATATATCTATAATTTTGGTATTATTTTCCTTAATTAGATTAATTAATTCTTCCATGTCAATTTTGCTTTTTTCATAAGACACACAAATTTCAGTATCTAATTTTGATATTACTTTTAAAGAATCAATATCTTCATCTTTAATGTCAATTATTTTATCTGTTATAAAAGTTACTTTTTTTGTTTGAATTCTATCTAGTAAATTTTTAGTACTATCTAAAGCAACTATATTACCTTTATTAAGTATAGCTATCCGATCACACATTTCTTCAGCCTCTTCAAGGTAATGTGTTGTTAAGATGATGGTCACACCAAGATCATTAAGTAGTTTTACATTTTTCCATAAATTCTGTCTTAATTCTACATCAACTCCAGCTGTAGGCTCATCCAAAAAAACTATTGGAGGTTGATGAACTAAAGCTTTAGCCATTAGCAACCTTCTTTTCATTCCACCAGATAAACTTCTAGCATAACTATTAGCCTGTTTTTCTAAAGAAACTAATTCTAGAATAGTATCTGTAATTCTGTCTTTTTTTTTAATTCCATAAAGACCTGCTTGTAAGTCTAATAATTTTCTTGGGCTAAAAAATGGATCAAGATTTACTTCTTGAGGAACTATTCCAACTGAAGCTCTAACTTGTCTAGGGTTTTTATCCAAATCAAAACCCCATACATTTACCTTTCCTGCTGTTTTTATTACCGTTCCAGCTAAAATATTTATAAATGTTGTTTTACCCGCACCATTTGGTCCAAGGAGACCAAAAATTTCTCCTTCTTTCACGTCTAAGTTTAAATCATTTAACGCATGATTATCTTCAGTTTGTTTACTAGTGTAAATTTTTTTTAAGTTTTTAACAGAAAGAATATTTTTTTGCTTCATGTGCGTTAATAGATTTATAGTATTTAAAATAATTAAGATAATATTATCTAATGGATAAAATAAAAAAAACAGATCATTTTTATTTAATAGATGGTTCAGGTTATATCTTTAGGGCTTATTATGCGCTACCACCACTAACTAGAAAGAGTGACGGCTTGCCTGTGGGTGCGGTCAGTGGTTTTTGTAGTATGCTGTTTAAATTATTAGAGGATTCAAAATCGAGTGAAAATCTTCAAAAACCAACACACTTTGCAGTAATCTTTGATGCAGCTAGAAAAACTTTTAGAAATGAAATTTATTCAGACTACAAGGCAAATCGATCAGAAGCCCCAGATGATTTAGCACCACAATTTGAATATATAAGAAAGTCTGTAGTTGCTTTTAATTTACCATCTGTCGATCTTCCAAACTATGAAGCAGATGATTTAATAGCCACTTATGCAGAACAAATTCTAGCAAAGGGTGCCAAGGTGACGATTGTTTCTTCAGATAAAGACTTAATGCAATTATATAGAAAAAATGTTCGCTTATTTGATCCAATGAAAAATAAATTTATAACTCTAGAAGATATAGTAACTAAATTTGGGGTAGGTCCAGAAAAAGTAATTGATGTGCAGTCATTGGCAGGTGATAGCAGTGACAATGTTCCTGGAGTTCCAGGCATAGGTGTTAAGACTGCGGCAGAGCTTATCAATAAATATGGTACCCTTGAAAAATTACTAGATAACACTCAAGAAATAAAGCAAAATAAAAGAAGAGAAACGCTTATAGACAATAAAGATAAAGCAATTATTAGCAAAAAATTAGTGACACTAATGAAGGATGCTCCCGTTGAAAGAAAGATAGAAGAGTTTCAACTAAAAGAAATTGATAAAGATAAATTATATAAATTTTTAAGAGAAATGGAATTTAATAGGCTTCTTAGTTCTGTTATCTCAGCATATGGAGAGCCTACATTAGGAGAAACCTTATCAGAAGTAAAACCTGAGAAAAAACAACAAGTCATAAATAAAAAAAACTACCATTTAATCACTAGTGAAAAAGAAATAGATGAGTGGATTAATGAAGCAGAAGAAGCTGGTGAGTTAGCAATCGATACCGAAACAAGTTCACTGGATGCACATCAAGCAGACTTAGTAGGTATTTCATTAAGCACCAAGATTGGTAAAGCTTGTTATATTCCAATAGGCCACAAGTTTAAAGGGTGTTTAAAAAAAGAGAATGTAATTAAAAAATTAAAACCACTTTTAGAAGACAAGAGTGTAAAAAAAATTGGTCAAAACATTAAGTTTGATTTTATTGTTTTATTGAAACAAGGAATAAATATGAACGCAATGGAAGATACAATGTTGATGTCTTATGTGTTAGATGCTGGAAAAAATAGACATAACATGGATACCTTGTCTGAGATTCATCTACAGCATAAAACAATTTCATTTAAAGAAATTGTTGGTACAGGAAAAAAAGAAATAAACTTTAGTGATGTAGAGCTGGATAAAGCAATGGAATATGCTGCTGAAGATGCTGATATTACTTATAGGTTATATAAAATGTTTAGCAAAAATCTAAAATTAGAAAAATTAACTAATATTTATGAAATTTTTGAAAAACCTTTAATTAAGATATTAGCATTTATGGAAATTGCAGGAATAAAAGTTGATAATAAGTTTTTAAAAGTGTTGTCTGAAAAATTCGAGAAAAAGATTAATAAAATAGAAAAAGAAGTTTTTAGAATTTCAAAAAAAGAATTTAATATTGCTTCACCGAAACAATTGGGTGGAATAATTTATAACGATCTGAAGATTGCTGTGCTTAAAAAAACTAGAAAAGGGAGCTTTGCCACAAATGCAAGTGTGCTTGAAGACTTAGCATTTAAGGGACATAAATTTCCTCAATTAATTCTAGATTGGAGACAGGTATCTAAGCTTAAAAATACATATTCAGAGGCCTTACCTCAACATATCAATCCAACAACAAAACGGGTCCATACCTCTTTTTTATTGGCAGCCACCACAACAGGAAGGCTTGCTTCTAGTGATCCAAATTTACAAAATATTCCTATCAAATCAGAGGATGGCAAAGATATAAGAAAAGCATTTATAGCTGAAAAAGGTTTCACTTTAATTTCAGCAGACTACAACCAAATTGAAATGAGAATCTTAGCAGATCTAGCAGATGTAAAAGAATTAAAAAAAGCATTTAAAAATGACGAAGATATTCACTCTTTAACAGCAAGTCAGGTATTTGATGTTGACATAAAAAAAGTTAACCAAGATATGAGACGAAAAGCTAAAGCAATAAATTTTGGTATTATCTATGGAATTTCTCAATATGGGCTAGCAAAACAAATCAACGTTTCAAATCATGAGGCAGATGAGTTTTTAAATGCTTACTTTTCAAGATTTCCAGAAATAAAAATTTATATGGATAGCACAATTAAATTCTGTAGAAAAAGCGGTTATGTAAATAATATTTTTGGACGTAGGTCTCATTTTAATGGAATTAATGATAAAAATTTTAATGTAAGAAACTTTCAAGAAAGAGCATCAATAAACGCACCCATTCAAGGCTCTGCCTCAGAAATAATGAGACTTGCAATGATTAGACTTGATAAAAAATTTGAAAGTTTAAAAAATAATAAATCAAAAATTTTACTACAAATACATGATGAGTTAATTTTTGAAGTTCCAGAAAAAGAAGTCAAAACCATCACTAAAATCATTCAAGAAGAAATGACCAGTGTCACAGAAAGTGATTTACACTCATTTTCAACACCATTAACCGTAGATGTGAATATAGGTGTTAATTGGGGAATACTTCATTAATTTAAGAGCATTGCCTAAATTAGAACAATTTAGTATTTTTAAAGTAGTTTATGCACAAACAAACAATAGCACTAATAGACGATGATAGAAATATACTTACAAGTATAAGTATAGCACTTGAAAAAGAAGGTTTTAAAGTTCAAACTTATATTGATGGAGAGAGTGCATTAATTGGATTAACTAGAACACCACCCGATCTAGCAGTCATTGATATTAAAATGCCAAAAATGGATGGTGAGGAACTTTTAAAAAGATTAAGAAAAAAAACATCTCTCCCAGTAATTTTTTTAACATCAAAAGATGATGAGATAGACGAGTTATTAGGATTAAAATTAGGTGCAGATGATTTTATGAAAAAATCAGGAGGGTTTTCTATAAAGGTTTTAATTGAGAGGATTAGAGTTCAACTTAGAAAAAAAGATATTAATGTTAATCTCGAAGAGACAAAAAATGTCATATCTCATGGTAAACTTAAACTTGATCCTTCACAGCTTGAGTGTGAGTGGGATAGTAAACAATTACCAGATAAGTTAACCACTACAGAATTCTTAATAGTTAAAGAGCTGGCTAGGAGACCAGGAATTATTAAAGAAAGAGCGCAATTAATGGACATTGCTTATAGGGAAGACACTGATATTGAAGATAGAACTATAGATAGTCATGTTAAGAGAATCAGAAAAAAATTTAAAAAAGTTGACCCTGAATTTACTGCAATAGAAACAAGATATGGCAGCGGATATAGGTGGAATGTTAGTTAATGTTTGGCAATTTTCTTAAAAGTTTATCTATTTTAAAAAAATTTTTATTTATTAATTCAATAGTTTTTTTAGTTATTGGTAGCTTAACCCTTTTATATATTGGAAATGTTAAGCCTAATTTAATTAAAAATAAAAAAAGCAAACATATTCAAATAATAGACAATACAATTGAGCATATTTTGAGACTAGGTATTAAATTTGAAGAGGAAGATATTAGAAGGTTTTTATTTTCAACAAGATTTTTATTTCAAAAGTTAGATAGAGTTGTTTTATTTGATAACCAATTTAATTTAGTTGGAGATACGGATACATTAGATTTAGATCCAAGATCTTTCTCCAATAGACTGGATATAGTGCAGTTAGAAATTTTAGATGAAAAAAAAATTAAAAAGATAACCGAAACAAAAAATATAAATAAAGAAAAAACCGTTTCCATAAAAGATATTTTGACAAATTATTCATGGTCAAAAGATTATGGAAGGGCATTTACTTTTACTCAAGAAGGGTATGATAAGTTTTTACTAACAACAATAAAAAATGTGAAAGTAGATGGAAATAATGAGGGTTATTTGGTAATATCTGAAAATGCTAATGATATTAGATCTGCAATTAATGAAAGAAAAACTTTTATATTAAGAACTGCAATCTTTATTGGAATAGTAATTTTTGTATTCTCTTTTGTTTTAAATAGGTATTTTCTTAAACCTATAAAAAATTTAGTCTCATATACGAAGATAATAAAAGAAAAGAGTAGAAAAAAAACAAATATAAACGAACTTAAAAGTAGGAATGATGAATTAGGTACATTATCAAATTCACTAGATGATATGACTAATGAACTTCAAAAAAGAATTTCTCATGCAGAAAACTTTTCAACAGATTTAGTTCATGAAATTCGAAATCCGTTAACGTCATTAAAAAGTGCTACTGAAATATTGCATGAAACAGAAAACTATGAACAAAGAGCTAAATTAATTGATATTCTTAATCATGATGTGCAAAGAATTGAAAGACTGATTACGGATTACTCTCAAATGCTAAAAGATGAAGTTGCCTTAAGCAAAGAAAAAATGAAAAAAATTAATTTAAAATTAATTGCAAAGTCAGTAGTTGATGATTTTAATAATATTTATGAAGCAAAAAGAGGTATTAAAATAATTTTGAAAGATACAAATATTCAAAAAGAGTATTTTATTAATGGAATAGAAAATAGAATAGAGCAAATTATTGCAAATTTATTAGATAATTCAATTTCATTTAGTGATAATAATAAAAAAATATTAGTAGAGGTCTCAAAAAATGAGAGAGAAAAAATAATTTTAAAAGTTATTGATGAAGGTAAGGGTTTTAAGGAAACAAATACAAAAAAAATATTTGATAGATTTTATAGCAATAGACCCGATAATTTTGGTGAGCATTCTGGTTTAGGTTTGAATATTGTAAAGAATTTAGTAGATTTACATGGTGCTACTATTTATGCCTCAAATAACCACATACAAAAAGGTGCAAATGTACAGATTGAATTCCCTAAACACCAATCACAAGTTGATTAATTAATTTTTTCTTATATAAAACTGATCAATGGATGATTTTAAAGTTAAAGATATATCACTTGCAGAATTTGGTAGAAAAGAAATTTCCATAGCAGAAAGTGAAATGCCAGGACTAATGGCACTAAGAGAAGAATATTCAGGAAGAGCACCTTTAAAAGGAGCAAGAATTTTAGGATGTCTTCATATGACAATCCAAACAGCAGTTTTAATTGAAACTTTAACAGAATTAGGAGCTGAAGTTAGATGGTCTTCTTGTAATATCTTTTCAACACAGGATCATGCCGCCGCCGCAATAGCTAAAGCTGGAATACCTGTCTTTGCTTGGAAAGGTGAAACTGAAGAAGAAGCCATATGGTGCATAAGACAAACTATCGAAGGGAAAAAAGATTGGAAAGCAAATATGCTATTAGATGATGGTGGTGACTTAACTGCAATGATGCATAGTGATTACAAAGATTTGTTAAAAGAAGTAAAAGGTGTTTCTGAGGAAACAACAACTGGAATTAAAGCATTAAACAAAATGGAAAAAGATGGATCTTTGATGATACCTGCAATTAATGTTAACGATTCAGTCACAAAATCAAAATTTGATAACTTATATGGTTGTAGAGAAAGTTTAGTAGATGGAATTAGAAGAGCCACAGATGTCATGATGTCAGGAAAAGTTGCAATTGTTGCTGGCTTTGGTGATGTTGGAAAAGGTAGTGCTGCATCTTTAAGACAGAGTGGTGCAAGAGTTATGGTTACAGAAGCAGACCCGATTTGTGCGCTCCAAGCAGCAATGGAAGGTTATGAAGTAGTTTTAATGGATGAGGCAATAAGTAAAGCAGATATCGTTGTTACTGCTACAGGAAACATAGATATTGTCACTGCAGATCATATGAGGGACATGAAAGACAGAGCAATATTATGTAATATTGGTCACTTTGATAATGAGATTCAAGTAGAGGCTTTAAAAAATTATAAATGGACAGAAGTTAAGCCAGAAGTTGATGAGATAGAATTAGTTGATGGAAAGAGAATTATTCTTTTAGCAAAAGGTAGATTGGTTAACTTAGGATGTGCAACAGGTCACCCAAGTTTTGTAATGAGTGCATCATTTACAAATCAAGTAATGGCTCAAATAGAGCTGTGGGATAATCATAAAAATTATGAAAATAAAGTTTATGTACTACCAAAATCTTTAGACGAAAAAGTAGCAATGCTTCACTTAAAAAAAGTTGGTGCAAAACTTACAAAATTATCAAAAGACCAAGCTGATTATATAAGCGTTGAAACAGAAGGTCCATTTAAGCCCGATGCATATCGCTACTAATAGCGAAATAATAGATATCTCTTTAGAGGTTAAGACAGCCGAACTAGCAAAAAATTTTTCAAAAATATTAAAAAAAGGTGACATTGTTTTTTTTCATGGTGAAATCGGAGTTGGAAAGACAACATTTATAAGACATCTAATAAACCATCTTCAAACTAGCAGCTATTTAAACCCAACAGAAGTTACAAGCCCCACTTTTAACTTGGTAAATGAATATGATGTAGGAATTTTTACAATCCAACATTATGATTTATATAGATTAACAAGTAGTGACGAGACAAAAAATATTGGATTATTAGAAAATCAAAAAGAAATTGTAACATTAATTGAATGGCCTGATAAAATTGATAATAAAATTGATAATAAAATTGATTTATTCTTTGAATATGCCGAAGATATGAACAAAAGATTTTTATCTATTAAAGGTTTAAGCAATAAAAAATTAAATGAAATTAATTAAATCAATATTAAAAAAAATTAAGGGTGACGCTTCTTTCAGATCTTTTTATAGGAAAACAAATAATAAAAAAAATTCAGTTATAGTTTATGCTAGCAAGGAAAAAGAAAAAAACCTATTAATATATGATGCCGTAAATAGATTATTGATTAAAAATAAGATTCTAGCCCCAAAACTATATAAAGAAAATTATAAAAAAAATTTTATAGAAATTGAAGATTTTGGTGATGATACAGTATTTAAACTATTAAAAAAAAGAGGAAATAATAAAATTAATTTATACAAAAAAGCTATTGATTTGCTTAGTAGAATTCAAAAGATTAAACAGAATACAATCAAAAACTTTAAAGGAATAAATTATAAGATACCAATTTATGACAATAATATATTATTTAAAGAAGCAAAATTATTTACTGACTGGTATGCAAAAAAATATATATCTAAGAAAAAATTATTGAATTTTAATATTGAAATAAATAAAGAGATAAAATTCTTAATATCTAATCTTAAGTTAAAAAATGAAATTTTAGTTCATCGAGATTTTCACGTATCAAATTTAATGAAGTACAAAAAAAAAATTGCAACTATTGATACACAAGACGCACTAATAGGTAATAGGGCTTATGATCTGGCATCTTTAATTGATGATGTTAGATTTAAATCAAATAAAATATTTAAAAATAATATTTATAATTATTATTTAAAATTGAACAAAAATAAAATTAATAAAGTTATTTTATTAAATGATTTCGAAATATTATCAGTGGTTAGAAATATGAAAATAATAGGTATTTTTGCACGGTTAGCAGTGAGAGATAAAAAAGTGCAATACTTGAAGTTAATACCCTACGCTTGGAAGTTAATAGAATTAAGAACCAAAAATAATGTAATATTTGATAATCTTAATAGAGTTTTAGAACTTAATTTTTCAAAAGAAATAAGAAACCTTAAATGAAAATTAAAACAACATTAATTTTATGCGCTGGTTATGGAAAGAGATTAAATCCACTAACACTGGAAAATCCTAAACCGCTTTTGAAGATTAATGAAATTACACTACTCGAAAATTGCATTAATTTGATTCAATTTTTAGGAATAAAAAAAGTAATAATAAATACATTTTATTTAAAAGAAAAAATTGAGAAATTTATTAACATGAAAAAATTTGATTTAGATATTAAAATAATTGATGATGGAAAAAAAATCTTAAATACAGGTGGAGGAATTTTAAATATGATGAATTCTACAAATGATTCAGATTTTTTAATACTAAACCCTGATACCGTGTGGAATAAGAACTATGTAGAAACTATCCAACTTATGGAAAAATTTTATTTTTCGAAGCAAATTAAAAATATACTTTTACTAGTTAATAAGAAAATTAGTTTTGATAAAAAATTAAAAGGTGATTTTAATCTTTTAGAAAATGTAATTAAAAAAAATCTTGAAAATAATTTAGTTTATACAGGATGCCAAATAATCAATAAAGATTTATTTAATTCATATTTAGTTAGCGATTTTTCAATATCAAAAATTTGGAATCAGTTAATCAGTCAAAATAAACTATACGGTTACGAAAGTTTAGAAAATTTTTATCATTTAACTAATCTTGAAATTTACAAAGAATTATTAAAAAACAATTAAATCTTTAGCTCTATCCCTATCTAAATACTTACATTCAATAATTTTAAGCTTTGGGTCTAGATTGATAAAAAGTGGATTACCCGTTGGTATTTCAAGTAAAGATATTTTTTTATTATCCAATTTAAATAAAAACTTACATAAAGCTCTAATTGAATTACCATGAGCTGAAATTAAAATATTTTTATTATCCAATAATTTATTTAGAATATTTGAATTGTAATATTCCATTACTCTTTTATAGGTATCTTTAAGGGATTCTGTATCTGGAATTTTATCTCTGGGAACAGTTTTATATGTGTCGATATTTATGGGATGATATGGACTATTTCTACTTAGACGGTCAGGCTTTTTATTCCAAGATCTCCTAAACTCATGAATTTTATCTTCACCAAGCTTTTCCCTCATTTGATCTTTGTTTAAACCGGTTAATACCCCATAATGTCTTTCATTTAACTGCCATGATATTATTGGTTTCTTATTATCTCTTAAGGTGTCTTGAATAAGCTTAAGTGTATTAACTGCTCTTAATTGAAAGGATGAATAAAAATAATCTATATTTAACCTCAATTCTTTAACATATTCTCCAGATTTACATGCTTCCAATTTTCCTTGGCCAGTAAGATCCACATCAACCCAGCCAGTAAATCTTTTTTCTAGGTTCCATTCACTTTGACCATGTCTAACTAATATTAAATGAGGCATTTGATATATTTTGATAACTGATAAAGCTAATAAAATAAATAAAATTATTATGAAAAATATAAAAAAATCCTTAAGCATAGGGTTTCATGCTGTCAATATAGTAATAATAATATTTTATCTATTTCCTGGCAGTATATTGGGATTTTATTTATATGATGATATTTCCCTGCAACCTCAACTTACAAGAGACTTTATAATTTCATCTAATCATTTGTACATATTTATTATTCTTTCTATTTTAGGAATTTTTTCCCATCAAAACAAAAAAACATTTAAATTTGTAATTATATATTTATTTTTGCTATCTATTATCTTAGAACTACTTCACATTATTATACCATTAAGAGGATTTGAGTGGTCTGACTTATTAGGAAATATAGTAGGTGTTATTTTTGGAATAGTTATTTATAAAATTAAAAATAAGTATGTATAAATTTAAAAATCTTTTTTATTTTTTTTTAATTATTTTAATTTCTGCCTGTTCTTCAGTACCAAAGAATACTGCTAATGGATGTTCAATTTTTAATGAAAGATACCTTTGGTATAAACATGCGAAAAAAACTGAAAAAAAATGGGGCACTCCAATTTATATTCAACTAGCATTTATTAAAATGGAATCAGATTTTGATTGGTTGGCAAAACCTCCAAGAAAAAAATTATTTAAGATTATACCCTTTAAGAGACCTTCTAGCTCTTTTGGCTATTCACAGGCAGTTAATGGAACTTGGGAACAGTATAAAAAAGAAACAGAAAACAATTTAGCAACAAGAGCAAGATTTAAAGATAGTGTAGATTTTATTGGTTGGTACACAGATAAAACTGAAACTCTCTTAAAAATTTCCAAGAAAGATGCTTTTAGGCAATATCTTGCATATCATGAGGGATGGGCTGGTTATAAAAATTATAAGAATAATCAGAAAGTTATCGGTTTAGCCAAAAAAGTAAAAAGCCAATCTGAAAAATATAAGTCTCAATTACAAAAATGTCAGAAAAAGCTAAATAAAAATAAATATATTATTTTTTAACAAGCTGTTTTTTTAACTCAATATCAACAGCATCTATTCTCTTTGTATTTTTTGCTAAAACTAAATACATTGTTGGCGTCACATACAACGTAAAGAATGTTGATATGATCATTCCACCAAGAATAGTAGCACCAACAGCTAATCTTGATGCTTCACCTGCACCGGGTCCGATGTTTCCTATAACTAAAGGCATCATTGCTATCATTGTGCTTATTGATGTCATCATTATTGGTCTAAATCTTAACTGACAAGCTTCTTTAACCGATGTTTCAATATTTTTTCCAGCTGTTCTTAATTGATTGGCATAATCAACGATTAGAATACTATTTTTAGTCGATATTCCAATTAAAATGACAAGTGCTATTTGTGAAAAAATATTAATAGAACTATTTAAGAATAGAATGAAGACCAACCCCCCAAACAAAGCAAGTGGGACTGTTAACATAATAATAAATGGGTGGATAAATGAGTTAAAAGTTGCAGCCATTACTAGGTAGGCAGTTAAAAATGCTAATCCAAAAATAATAAATAATTCATTACTAGTTTCTTTAAGCTCTTCTGATTTACCTTTCCATGCAATTTGATTGGAAGAGCCAATTTCTTTCATTGTTTCTTCTAAATATGAAATTGCCTCTGTAAGTGTATAGGACGGTGATATATTTGCAGAAATAGTTACAGCTCTCTGCCTATTATATCTTGCTAATTTTTTTGCAGATCCTTTTTCACTAAACTCAACTAAATTTGCTAAAGAAATAAGTTTACCAGTACTTTCTGATCTAACAAATATTTTAGAAAGCCCTTCTTGAGATCTTCTGTCAGCCAAGTATTGCTGAAGTATAATTGGATATTCTTTACCAAGTTTATTAAATTTTGTTACAGTTTTTCCACCATAAAGAGTTTCCAAAGTTTTTCCAATTGAGTCAGTAGATATATTTAAATCTTTAGCTTTGTTTTTATTAATTACCAGTTTGATTTCTGG
>ENA-OSJC01002336-OSJC01002336.1-marine-metagenome-genome-assembly--contig:-NODE-2336-length-14413-cov-8.319964_pt1 | contig 14413 bp, 26 predicted proteins | sample MGYA00237885_ERZ534234 | MGnify/ENA primary metagenome ERZ534234 (study PRJEB26413, sample SAMN06343907) | marine metagenome | isolation source: coastal waters | place: Atlantic Ocean: West Antarctic... | reverse complement strand
AATAGAAGTCTATCAAAACTCTGCATTATATACTGGTGATTCAGATTTCTATGCATCTGCATCAATAGTTACCAATTTTGAATATGAAGAAAACCAACAAGATGAAAAAAGAAAAATACGATTACTTGACCCAAGTTATATAGACCAATTTGTAACAGAGTTTAAAGCTCTTATGAAGGAATCAATAATCTAATGAGTGATATAAAGTATGCTGGCGAGGTGGAATTAACAAAACTTGTTTTAATATCATCTTCTGGAGTAGCAATAGATTTAACAGAATTAGTTATTACCATCAATATGTATGAGAGTGTATTCTCACATGCAATGTCTGGTAGCATACTGATAGGTGACACAAATAACCTAGCAGTAAATCTTCCAATCATTGGTCAAGAATATCTACGTATAAAATTAAATACACCTAGCCTAGATGATAACGCTATAGATTATTCAGAAAATGTATTTGTTGTATACAAAATTAAAAAAAGACAGTCTGATGGTCAAATGCAAGTGTTAGAATTGCAATTTACTTCACCAGAGATGTTAAAAAGTAATCGTACTAGAATATCAAAAAGTTATACAAACACAGTAGATAATATTGCAGAAGATATATTAACAAACGAAAGATATTTAGATACAAAAAAAGATTTATTTATAGAACCTACTACTGGAATTAGAAGAGTAGTAGTACCAAATCTTCACCCATATGATGCTCTTAGAAGACTTGCAACAGAATCTATATCAAAAGAAAATAGTTCACCACATTATATGTTTTATGAAAACAATAGAGGTTTGCATTTCAGAAGTCTACAGAGTATGTATGCACAAGGTATTACTGGTAAATATCATGCAGGCGAACAAGCTGCAGACGAAGAATATACTGGTGATGATGAATCTGGTGATTTAATACAAAGTATGAAAAGAATTGTAAGTTTTGATATGGGAACAAATAATGACACTTTAGCCAATATAAAGAGTGGAATGTTAGGTTCTACAATGTTCTCACATGATATATATAACAAGAGTTATGATAAGAAAACTTTTGGATATTTTGATAATTTTAAAGATCATGGAAGAATAAGTGAAAATGCACCATATAACAACAATCCTATAGACGAAGATTTAAATACATTAGGAAACTTTACAGATGCAAGAATTCACTTACACTCAATTCCCTCAGACACAGACACACAACACTATGAAACAGATACATCATCATATTCATATTCATCAAATAGACTTTCAGATAGTTTGTTATCTAGACAATCACGATTTGGTGAATTAAGAAGTGGTATTGGACTAACTATGGAAATTGCTGGTAACACAACTATAGCTGCTGGTGATATGATTGATGTACAATTACCTATTGCTGGTATAGACCATGATGACGATAAGGTTGACAAGTATTATAGTGGAATATATCTTATAACAAATTTAAGACATATTTTTGTTCCAAGAGAAAGAACACATCAAATTTTATTGACACTTGCTAAAGACTCTGTACCAGAAAATTTACCAAAAAAGAGTGATGCAATTCAACCTCAACCAAAACACAAAGGTAACTTAACCAAAGAATTCTATTAGAAAGGAGAACTCTCTATAAAAAAACTAATAACTCATAAAAATAATTATCGAAGGGATAAAGATATGGCTAACGCTAAAAGAAAACATAGAATTAAAAACATGAATTTTCAATTACAACACAGAAGAATTGAACCCATGAAACAAACCGATAAATACGAGTTAACAGTAATAGAGAAGGTCAAACATGAAACACTTCAACGAACTACAAGAGGGGGTATATGACCCCAATATATTTAAAGCATTCTTCATAGCTGGTGGGCCTGGCAGCGGTAAATCATTCGTTGTCAGACGCACCACAGGAGGATTAGGTTTAAAAGTAGTTAATTCAGATGATGCGTTTGAAGCACAACTGAAGAAGGCTAACTTGTCACTAAAGATGCCAGCATCTGAAACAGAACCTAGAAATGTTGTCCGAGATAGAGCAAAACAGACAACTGACACTAGAAAAGCAGGATACATTCAAGGTCGTCTTGGTGTTATCATTGATGGTACTGGTAGAGATTTTGACAAGATTTCTTCAGAAGCAAAAGATTTGCAACAACTAGGGTATGAAACATATATGATATATGTCAACACATCACTTGATGTTGCAAAAGAACGTAATGCAATGCGTCCTAGAACTATTCCAGAACCTATCGTTACTAAGTCATGGAATGATGTACAACAAAATCTTGGTAAGTTTAGTGGATTATTTAGACAAAACTTTGTGGTTGTAGATAACAATGATGCTGGTGATGATGTATTTAATGCAGTATCTAAACAGATAAGAGGTCTTGTCAAGAAAAAAGTTAAGAATGGTTTGGCTCTTCAATGGATACGAAACGAATTAGATAAGAAAAGACGTAAATAACCCCTTGACAAACCCTCAATTATCTGATACACTATACATAGTGATTAAGATTAATGAGAGGAAATATTATGATAACAGCAATAATGATTATAACATCAATGTATATACAAGGTGATATGCGAACACCCATGCCTTCTATGGAAGAGTGTATGGACGCAAAGATGCAAGTTATGGAACAAGACCCTAATGCATCTGTTATATGTGTACCATATTACAAAGAAGATTCATCTCTAAAGATGAAATCTATGATGCGTGATATGCTTGGTGCAATGAAGGAATTTAGTAATGAGTAATATATTAGAAAAACGTATAGATAATTGTTACATAGCATTAGATAATGCAGAGGAAGATTGGGGTAAGAACTACTGGTCAACAGTACTAGTAATATTGTTACGTCAAATGAGGGCAGAGAAACCTAAACTTCACTAAATAACTGATAGGAGTTTTAATGGTAACATTAACAGAATCAGCTAGAGAATACCTAAAGGGTGTTGGTAAACCAAACGTCTACCTAAGTGTAAAGGGTGGTGGGTGTAGTGGTTTTACTTATGTGTGGGATACTACAGAAGAAGACGCAACTGTAGAGAACCTTCATGTTGACCCTATTGCAGAAATGTATGTATTAGGGTGTACGATAGATTATGTAACAGAGTTAGGTGGTAGCTTTCTAAAAGTTGTCAATCCTAACGCAACAGCACAATGTGGTTGTGGGGAAAGTTTTGCAACATGATTTGGACATTCGTATTTGTCGTAGTATTCAATAATCAATATTCAACTTCTATAGAATATAATAGTTTGGAAGAATGTCTAAAGACACAATATTCCGTAGAGGAAAATCCAAGTTTATTATATTATGATAACACAAATATAACAGAAATAAGTTATGGGTGTATTAAGAGAGAGAAATTAGGAGCTAAAGATGAATTTATTTTATATAACAATCTTAGTCATTACAACATTGACCCCATCAGAGGGGTGGATGCAACACGCACAAGGATTTAAAGATAAAGAATCTTGCATTTCATATCTAAACCAGCCAGGTGTAAAAGAAATGGTTACAGATGATTTAAGATATGAAACAAGTAAGATACTCCTTAATTTAGGTGAGTATACTTGTATGTCAAGGAAAGAAGCAACTAAGAGAAATATGAAAGTAGGTCATGGAGAAATGGAAATATGAGAACAGACGAAGAAGTAGTAGCAGAGATAGAAAACCTTATAGAAATACAAATACAACCATCTGTAGCAATGCATGGTGGTGTAGTAACACTACATTCGTTTAAAGAAGGTGTTGCAACTATGTTTATGAGTGGAGCATGTAGTGGTTGTGGTTCTTCAACGCAAACACTAAAGATGGGTATAGAGAATTTATTATCATATCATATACCAGAAGTTAAATCAGTAGAAGGTGTGGATGACGAACAGTCTGAAGTTGCACCATATTATAGTTAGGAAAAATAATGTACGAATATAGATGTAAGATTGTAAAAATTATTGACGGCGACACAGTTGACGTGGATATAGATTTGGGCTTTGGTGTATGGTTACACAAAGAACGTGTAAGACTATTTGGTATCGACACGCCAGAGAGTAGGACTAGAGATTTAGATGAAAAGAAATACGGACTCATTGCTAAAGATATGATAAAAAAGTTTATGCCTGTAGACAGTTTTCAAACACTTATTACAGAGAAAGACAAGTCTGGTAAGTATGGCCGTATTCTCGGTAAGTTTAAAGTGAATGATGGTAACTATGATATCATTATCAATGATTGGATGATTACAAATCATCATGCTGTTGCATACTATGGTCAATCTAAAGAGGATATAGCAGAACAACATATTATCAACAGAGGCCATGTAGACCAGGCTATGTTAATACTATGAAAAAACTTTTTGTTATAGTAATACTATTATCAGTCGTAGGGTGTGCATTTGCCCCCTATGCTGTATTAGCTCAGGAGCAAACAGATGTCAGATTTACCAACAAACCCTGTGTATTATTGCACAAATTGTTCGTGTGAAAGTCATTGTCAGTCAATGTGTGACCAACCTATAGGAGTGGGTGTTACAGACAAATCAATTGATTGTGAATGTGAAGAGTGTATTTGCCGTTTGTGTAGTTATACAGAGAAAATGAAATATGGTTTATAAATGTCTTGACATCTGTCGAGTTATTTGTTACTATAGTAAGATAGGAGAATATTATGATTGATAAAATATTATATTGGATACGAAAAGTTACAGAAGTAGGTCTTTGCTTAATTGCATTGAGTATAGTTTCAGAGATACTATTTGGAGTATATGCTCCATTCTTCCCACCAGTTATAGGAAACATTCTATACTTTGTTGGTGAGTTAGGGTCTGAAGGTTTGATAGGTTTAGTTGCAATTGGTATGCTATGGGCTATCTATTCAAGGAAAAATGAAAAATAAGTGAAATGTTATTTGGTATGAAAGAGTTAGAACCTTTTAGTAAAGAATGGTTAGAGATTGAGATTAAAGAATCCTATCCAGCATGTATAGGCTCATCTAAAGTTAGGTGGAGAGTATACGAGTGTTGGAATTGGAATGACAAACCACCTCTGAAAAGACTAAACATTCTGTGGAGTCTTATTCCCTTTAAATATTTGAACTATAACCGTAAAGGTATATACATTCAATGGCGATGAAGAAGGCTCACAACCGTCCTATCAATATAACCAAAGAAGACCTCAAAGGAGTTATGAAAATGTTTCCAGATTTACCTAATCCAGAAATATATCCTAAAACCTTTGATTATCATGTTAGGGTATATTTAACATTATTAGACATTAATAAAGATTGGAAAAATTATGAAGAAAAGTCTTAAATCAATTTGGGTTGTTCTAAGTGAGTGGTCTTTAGCCACATGGGTACAACTGTTTATCATGTTTGCATTTATAGGTACTGGTGCATATTCATGTGCAAATCTTATGAGTAACATATGAGAGTTAAATTAATAGACCATATGGGTACAGACCTATCGGTTGTAAACGCAGCTAGAGTATCATTTGCAAAAGAAAATAAAGAGTTTCAAGTCGTTGATGATTCACGACTCATACGATACTTAGCAAAACACAATCATTGGAGTCCGTTTGGTCATGCATCATTACAGTTTCATGTAACCGCCCCCGTCTTTGTGGCACGTCAATTAGTCAAACATCAAGTTGGACTTGTGTGGAATGAGGTGTCACGAAGATACGTGGATTCAGAACCAGAGTTTCATATAGTAGATGAATGGAGGGGTACTCCAGACAATAAGAAACAAGGCAGTAGTGATAAGGTTATTCCAATCGACCCACATATACAAGACGATTATATTAATATGTGTACAAATACTTACAAACATTTACTAGAAAAAGGTGTCGCACCAGAACAAGCCAGAATGGTATTACCTCAGAGTATGATAACCGAATGGTATTGGAGTGGTACACTCATGGCATTTGCAAGAGTGTGTAATCTGAGGTGTAAAGAAGATGCACAGAAAGAAACACAGGACATTGCACACAGTATAGATAGTTTATGTAGAACACAATTTCCAGTTAGTTGGAACGCACTTAGAAATATGCCGACTTAGCTCATTTGGTAGAGCAGTTGATTTGTAATCATCAGGTGGCCAGTTCGATCCCGGCAGTCGGCACCATAATAGAGAGAATACTATGACAGATAATGACGTAAAAATTGAAATAATACAGCCGTGGTCTAATATCATATATAAAATTACCATGCCAGAAACAATCACACAAGGACTCATAGACCATACCGATAAAATGAGAGAAAATTCAGACGCACCTAGTTTTGGAGATAACCTTGTAGGGCAAGTGGAAGAAGAACTAGAGGTAGATTTATCTAAATTATTACCAAATATAGGAAATTTTATACTAAATTGTAGTCGTGAATGGTTACACCACCAACTCAAACAAGGGTTCGGTTGGGAGAAATCATTTAACCTTCCAAGAGAAGAGATATTTCCACAATTCCTTAATATGTGGACAGTATCCCAAAAAGATGGTGAATACAATCCAATACATACGCACCCAGCAGCTGCAGTATCAGGTGTTTTATATCTAAAGATACCAGAATACAAGAAAGATAAGAAGGACACGACAAGACCTCATAAGCAACGTACAGATGACGGCTCACTTGTCTTTACAAACAATAGTGGTGCAGATAGACGTTATTGTTTAAGTAATTGTAATGTCAATCCAAAGGTAGGGGAACTCTATATATTTGCTGGTATGCAACCTCATCAAGTGTACCCATTTCGTAGTATAGATGGACACGGAGAAAGACGTAGTGTATCCTTCAATGCTATATACACAACACAACAAATGATAGATGAAGCATCAAAGGGGAAAACATTAAATGATTAAAAATAAAATGGTGTATGTATAATGAACTGTTGGAATTGTAGCACACAACTGATATGGGGTGGAGATACCGACCTAGAAGATGATGAAGACCACAAATTGATGACTAATCTTAGTTGTCCTTCATGTAAGGCTTTTGTGGTTGTATATTACAATCCCTATGATGAAGAATATAAATCTATAAAATATAATACTAATTTAGGGCCAGGACACTAATACCTTGACAAAACATTTATAATATGATACTATACACAAAAGGGAGAATACATTGATGCGAACACCAAGACAAGATGAAGTACTAGACAGATTGACTAGAATGGAGTCTAAGATAGATTATATTCTAGACCCAAAAAGACATGACTATTCCTCTTATGATGAATGGTTAATTGACAAACAAGTAACTGACAGAGTGAAAAACAATGGGAGTATTGAATGAGTAATAGTTTTTTAAAAGACATAATCAAGACAACTGGTAATGAGTATGCAGCTCTGGTATCAGATGGTGTAGAAGCAGGTGATGTGGAAAGTTTCATTGATACTGGTTCATACATATTCAATGCTCTATTGAGTGGTAGTATTCATGGTGGTTTACCAGCAAATAAGATTACTGCGATAGCAGGAGAAAGTGCCACAGGTAAGACATACTTCCTTATGGGAATTGTAAAGAACTTCCTTGACAAAAATCCAGATGCTGGTGTTGTATACTTTGAGAGTGAAAGTGCCATTACAAAGAACATGGTAACAGACAGAGGTATTGACCCAGACAGAATGGTGATTGTACCAGTTACAACAGTACAAGAGTTTCGTACACAGGCTTTAAAGATACTAGACAAATACATGGAACAAGACGTATCCATAAGAAAACCATTATTCCTATGTCTAGACTCATTAGGTATGTTATCTACTACCAAAGAAGTAGAGGATACAAGTGATGGTAAAGAAACCAGAGATATGACTCGTGCTCAAGTATTGAAGGCTGCATTTAGAGTGTTGACTTTAAAACTTGGTAAAGCAAAAGTCCCTATGGTGGTGACCAATCATACATATGACTCTATGGGTTCTATGTTCCCTACCAAAGAAATGGGTGGTGGTTCTGGATTGAAATATGCAGCTTCCTCTATTATATTCTTATCTAAGAAGAAAGAGAAAGATGGTACAGAGGTTGTTGGTAACATTGTACATTGTAAGAATCATAAGAGTCGTCTGACCATAGAGAACAAAATGGTTGATGTGCGTCTGACCTATGATAAAGGATTAGACAAATACTACGGACTACTAGAACTTGCAGAGAAGTATGAAATCTTTAAGAAAGTATCTACACGATATGAGATGCCTGATGGGACTAAACAGTATGGTAAGTCTATATTGAATGACCCAGAGAAGTATTTCACAAAAGACATTATGGATAAACTAGAGGTTGCCTCTGACAAGGAATTTAGGTATGGCCATAATAAAGACGATTAACGATTGTTGTTCCCCACTATTTCTAGAGTTTATGAAGTATCAAGTACAACAGAGTGAAAAGTGGCATATGAAATACCCAGCAGGAGCTCCCTTTGATAAAAAACATCTAAAACTTGATGTCATTGGAGGGGAAAATACGGATACACAATTGGCTGGTATGGCAATGAGTCTTCTTATTAACATCTATGAGAAAGAACCAAAGGCGTTTCTTCTAGAGGTGTTAGCATGTGGTATATCTATTAAGGATAGACATAGAGAAGACAATACCCATACCGACCATGAGAATGATGCTCTGAAAGACACGAAGATTGTCAAACTACTTGGTGTATTAAATAATGATTGGGATTGTGCAACAGATGGTGGTGGATTTACACATGGTGGGGAAACATTTCCTTTAGAACCAGGCGACTTCTTATTGTTTGACCCAAGAATACCACACCGAGCAGATAACATTCTATCAGACAAGAAAAGACTTGCGATAGACTTTACATTGAGGGCACAATAATGTCGATTAAAGATAAATATGTATATCTAACAGCAGATAAAGAAGACCAAACATGTATAGGTATCAAGGGTGGTAAATTTGCAGGAGTCGTATACAAATACGGTGAAATTTCTATTGGTGAAGAAACTGATACTGGTAATATGCCTTTCAAGTTTAAGTTTGATATCCTAGACAACAATGGATTATCACGAGCTCAGTTTGACACGAATGACGAATGGTCTACTCTTATAGGTGATATACTTGTAGATATAATAGACGAACAACATGAAAAGGATAGCAAACTTGAATCAAACGATTGAAAATACAACTCTTAGTAATCTTATATCAAACGAGAGGTATGCACGTAAGGTGTTACCATTTATCAAAGGAAGTTATTTTGGTGTAAGGGAAGAAAAGGTTGTCTTTGAAGAGATAACAAAGTTTGTTGACAAATACAATAAGATACCTACAAAGACTATTCTAGAGATAGAGTTAGAGGGTAGAGAAGACTTAACAGATATAGAACATAAGAAGGTTGTTGCCCTTATCAAATCACTTGATTCTTCAGACGTAGATTTTGAATGGTTAGTGGACACAACAGAGAAGTTCTGTAAAGACAAGGCTATCTACAACGCAATCGTAGATGGTATAAAAATTATAGATGGTAATGATAAAGAACGAACACCAGAAGCCATACCAGAAATACTCACAGAGGCTCTTGGTGTGTCTTTTGATTCAAGTGTTGGACATGATTACCTAGACGATAGTGAGACTCGTTTTGACTATTATCACAAGGTAGAAGAGAAGATACCATTTGACCTCGAATTCTTCAACAGGATAACAAAAGGTGGTCTACCACCAAAGACCCTAAATATATGTTTGGCAGGAACAGGAGTTGGAAAATCTCTGTTCATGTGCCATGTGGCTGCAAACTGTTTATCACAAGGTAAGAATGTATTATACATTACTCTTGAGATGGCAGAAGAAAGGATTGCAGAAAGAATAGATGCAAATCTAATGAATATCTCTATGGAGGATTTACATGATTTGCCAAAGACAATGTTTCAAGATAAGATTGCCAAGATTACAAAGAAAACATCTGGTAAACTTATCGTAAAAGAATATCCTACTGCAAGTGCGAATAGTTCTCACTTCAGAGGTTTGATTAAAGAACTAGCGATTAAGAAATCGTTTAAACCAGATATCGTATTTATTGATTATTTAAATATATGTGCATCAAGTAGATTCAAGGGCGCTCAGAATGTTAATTCCTATATGTATATAAAAGCAATCGCAGAAGAATTGCGTGGATTAGCAGTAGAAACAAATGTTCCCTTCATGTCTGCAACACAGACAACTCGTACAGGCTTTGTATCTTCAGACGTAGGTCTAGAAGACACCTCAGAAAGTTTTGGTTTACCTGCCACAGCAGACTTCATGTTTGCACTCATTAGTAATGAGGAATTGGATGGACTAAACCAGATACTAGTAAAACAACTAAAGAACCGATATAATGACCCTACTGCAAACAAGAGGTTTGTCATAGGGGTTGATAGGTCGAAGATGAGGTTGTATGACGTTGAAAATAATGCACAGAAGGAGTTAGTCGATAATGGACAAAAGAAAGATATACCTGGCTTTGATCAGACCAGTTTCGGAACTAAATCAAAGGCTGAAAAATATGAAAAAACCCAATTCAAAGTTTAAAGTAGAAGTATCAAAGACTAAGACTGACAACGAAAGAAGCTATTGTGTTATAGAGACTCAAACGAATAGTGTTATATCCACACATAAGAATAGACAAGACGCACAGCATGTTATGGATTTTCAGACAAAGACACCTACGTTTGGAAAACTAGGAATACCATCTTTTATGAAAGAATCTCGATAACTCCTTGACAACAACTCTATATTATGGTATATTACTATTATGAATTTCTATACAAACATATCCCAATGGGGTAACAGTCTTTTAGTTCGTGAAGTTGTGAATGGTGAAAGGGTAAATACAAGAGTTAAATATAAACCCACACTCTATGCAGCTGCACAAGAACCTACTCCCTTCAAGACTCTGAAGGGTGCGTATGTTAAACCTATGTCATTTAATTCAATCAAACAAGCAAAAGAATGGATGGAAGGGTATTCTAGTCAACCAGAGTTGGCCTGTGGTCAAACAATGTTTGCATATAGTTATATTTCTGACCAGTTTCCAAACTTTGTCAAGTGGGATACAGAACACATAAAGATTTTTACGATTGACATTGAAACAGAATGTGAGAATGGTTTCCCAGACCCACATAAGGCTGTAGACCCTCTCATTTCTATTACACTCAAAGACCATCACACTAAAGAGATTATGGTATGGGGTGTTGGTAAGTTCAATAACACTCGTGATGACGTAACCTATGTGGAATGTGATACTGAGGGTAAACTAATTCAAGATTTTTTATTGTTCTGGGAAGGTAACTGTCCAGACATTATCACAGGTTGGAATACAGAGTTCTTTGATATCCCTTACATCTGCAATCGTATCAACAATCTATTTGGTGAAAAGGATGTTAAACGACTGTCGCCTTGGAAAAGTGTGTTCAGTAAAAAGGTATTCAGTAGAGGTCGTGACCATCAGATATATGAGATACAAGGTGTTGCAGCTCTAGATTACCTAGATTTGTATCGTAAGTTTACATACACCAATCAAGAGAGTTATCGACTAGACCATATCGCATATGTGGAGTTGGGTGAACGTAAGGACGGCAATCCGTTTGAAACATTTAAAGAGTGGTACAAGAAAGACTTCCAATCATTTATAGAATATAATATAACAGACGTGGAATTGGTAGACAGACTTGAAGATAAATTAAAATTGATTGAACTGTGTCTGACTATGGCCTATGATGCAAAGGTCAATTATACAGATGTACTCGGTTCGGTGAAGTATTGGGATATACTCATATACAATCACCTTCGTAAGAAGAACATTGTCATACCACAAAAGAAGAGGAACACTAAGGCTGAGAAGTATGAGGGTGCATATGTGAAAGACCCTATCGTGGGTATGCACAATTGGGTTATGTCATTTGACTTGAACTCATTGTATCCCCATCTTATCATGCAATACAATATATCACCAGAAACCCTTTTCAAGAATAAGAAGGTGCCGAAGATGACTGTGGATAAATTGCTTGATAAGAAAGTAGACACCTCTATACTCAAGGGTGTAACACTCACACCTAATGGTGCCTTGTTTAAGACGAATACAAAGGGGTTTCTACCAGAGATAATGGAATCAATGTACAATGACAGAGTGACATTCAAACGTAAGATGTTGGAGGCAAAACAACAATATGAAAATACTAAAGACCCAAAACTACTCAAAGATATTTCGAGGTATAACAACATCCAAATGGCTAAGAAGATTTCTCTTAATAGTGCATATGGTGCTATCGGTAATGTCTGGTTTCGTTACTATGACCTATTGGTTGCTGAAGCGATCACTACTAGTGGTCAGTTATCTATTCGTTGGATTGAGCGTGCTCTTAATAAATATCTCAACAATCTGTTGGGAACGGACAAACATGACTATGTACTTGCTTCGGATACGGATTCGGTTTACATTACATTTGACAAGCTTGTTAATAAAGTGTTTGGAGAGCAACCAGACACTACAAAAGTCATCAATTTCTTGGACACAATCGCTACAGATAAGATTGAACCTTTTATTGATAAGAGTTATCAGGAGCTTGCTGGGTACGTCAATGCCTACTCAAACAAAATGAGTATGAAACGTGAGGTGATTGCTGACAAGGGTATCTGGACTGCAAAGAAAAGATATATCCTTAATGCACATGATGTGGAGGGTGTGCGATACAAAGAACCACAACTCAAAATCATGGGTATTGAAGCAGTCAAGTCATCAACACCTGCTCCATGCAGACAGAAGATTAAAGATGCACTCAAGATTATCATGTCAGGTGATGAGAAACAACTGAACACGTTCATACAAGATTTCCGTGAGGAGTTCATGCAACTACCCCTAGAAGAGATAGCCTATCCAAGAAGTGTGAATGGTATAGGTAAGTTTACATCATCTAATGGACTATTTGCAAAAGGTGCTCCTATTCATTGTAAGGGTGCGATATTGTATAATCATCTCATCAACAAGAATAACCTATCTAACAAATACGAACTCATACAAGAGGGTGATAAGATTAAGTTCTTACATCTCAAAGAGCCAAACGTGTATATATCAACAGCCATATCTTTTATGACTAAACTTCCAAAGGAACTTGACTTTGATTCTATTATAGACAAAGATTTACAATTTACCAAAAGTTTCGTAGACCCACTCAAATTTATTACAACCAAAATCTTGTGGAAGATTGACGACAGTTATGGCACACAAGGAACACTAGAGGACTTCTTTACATGATATTAGATAGAACAGATGCTTTATATGCAGCAAATATATTTACAGAGTATTTTGCCAGTTTTGGTCGTATTGATGATTACCTTCGTAAGGTAAAACTAGAACGTATGAGTAATTATCCAACATCATTACCTGGCATGGGCCCACAAGATGATATGTTTAATCCGTCTGACATGCACCCATCTGATATGGAATTTGAGTGTAGGGAAGTACCAACACGGACATTTGTAAATTACCTAGAGATTGTTACCTCTCATGCAGTTGAGGTATCTGTGCCAGGCAAATCTATCAAATGGATAGTGTATGAAAAGAATACTAATCAAATCGCTGGGTTTATTCGCTTGGGTAGTCCTACTATTAACAGTAAACCAAGAAATATGTTTTTAGGACAACCATTAGACACAATGAGTAAAAACGTAATGAAACGATTTAATGACTCTAGTATTATGGGCTTCATTATTGTACCAACACAACCCTTTGGCTTCAACTATCTAGGTGGAAAACTCTTAGCCTCTATCTGTTGTAGTCATTTGACAAAAGATGCACTTGATAAGAAGTATGGCGGCCCATTCTGTATGTTTGAAACAACAAGTTTGTATGGTACAACCAAATCATCTAGTCAATATGATGGTATGAAACCATTCCTCAGATACAAGGGTAAAACAGTATCAGACTTTGCCCCTTTAATTAATGACGACAACTTTCATAGACTTAACAATTGGTTCAAAGACAAGAACAAACATGAGCCATTGATAGACCCACAAGCCTCATCAAGAAAGTTAAAGACACAAACAAAGATGATATCTATTATAAAATCTTCTTTGAGAGATGTGGATAAACCTGCCTATGACAAATTTGTGAATACATATATCGGTGCAAAAGGCTTGACAGAAAAGAAAAGAGCCTACATGAGTGATTATGGCTATGACAATGTCCAAGACTATCTAAACATGAAAACTGATACGTTAGTCAAGAAGGATAACTATGACAGATATTCTTTTGATGGTGTAATAGAATGGTGGAAGAACAAAGCCTCTAAGAGGTATGAAACACTCAAGAAAGATAATAGACTACGACATGACCTAGAAACATGGAATATGAATGAAAACATTGACATCATTAGGTAAATACCTTGACAAAATATTTATAATATGATACTATACACAAAAGGGAGAATACATTGATGCGAACACCAAGACAAGATGAAGTACTAGACAGA
>ENA-OSJC01002335-OSJC01002335.1-marine-metagenome-genome-assembly--contig:-NODE-2335-length-14417-cov-3.424756_pt1 | contig 14417 bp, 24 predicted proteins | sample MGYA00237885_ERZ534234 | MGnify/ENA primary metagenome ERZ534234 (study PRJEB26413, sample SAMN06343907) | marine metagenome | isolation source: coastal waters | place: Atlantic Ocean: West Antarctic... | reverse complement strand
GTGCTGGTTCGGATCGCTGAGTGTCATAAACATTGTTGGCTTATAAAAGCCCCAATCAATAGCAGCCTGCACAAGTAAACCTGCGTCAGTGTCTCCCATGCCTATCATACACAGATCAAAATAGGCTTTTGATTTTGGAGTAGAAGTTAAGCCGTTCAATTCTAACTGCAGTTCCTCATTTACTGGGCGCTGGTAAATCATTACGTTTTTCATTTTGTGTGGTCCTTTTTAGTTGGTTAAAATTTTAGATAAATACCATTGTGTTTGTTTCGGCGTTTCTCATTTTTATTCCAGTGCAACCGTAAGCAGCGCCCCAATTGTCTAGAGGCTTAAAAAGCTTTTCGGTTTTATTGTCGTTGGAATAACCGCGTGCATATAAAATATTGTCATCATCATATAATTCGAAATAGTGCGGAAATGCTGCAGTCTCATCTGCAGTTCTTTTTCGATTATCGCCACCATCAATTACATTATGCGTAATAATATAATTTCCCTTTATAGTTTTTCTTACAATATTGCTTTTGTTGCCATCAACAAATTCGCGCCCAAATAACCATTTACCTGACATTTTACTTGCCCCCTTCGGTTTTTTTAATTTTCAATAATAGTGCGTCATTTCTGGTTACCATATCCGCCAGCTTTTGATCGATGTAGTGGTCGAATGCTTCCTGTTTTTGCTTCTCTATTGCAGGGAAATCTCGGTTCCATTCAGTCATTTTGTGTGGTCCTTTTTAGTTGGTTCAAACAAGCCTCCGGCCTGCCCCTGCATTATTTGCACTTTTATTCAGTGTTTGCAAGCGCACTCTATTAATTACCAGATCCAAAAAGAAAACCAGCCCCGAAGGGCTGGCTCTAGTTTAATTCATTTTAGCAAGTTTCTTTTCAATCTCCCGCTGTTTTCGCCGGAGTGCTGCAGTCCTTCGCCGGATGGTCCTATTACTTGGACCGTCATGCACCTTGCCATGAACCTGCCCGCCATGCGTTCTTAGCTGCATGGGTGTTTCTGTGAATAGTTTTGCCATGTTATGCAGCCTCCACAAATTTGTTAGCAAGTTCGAATAAACCAGCATTCAGTTTTGTATTCCCCTGAATAGCAGTAATTGCTCTGGCAGATCTGACACGCCCTTCCGGAAATTTTTTGCTGGTCGAAACAATTGGGACATGGCCAGTCTTTAATCCGTTGCAAAAATTTTCCTGAACCATGTTGAAAATTGTGTACAAGTTCTGGCCTAGATCTGCCTGCCTACGTGGTTTGATCATGGCATCAATTGTGTAGGGCGTGAAATAACTTTGATTTCTGCCAGCATCAGTTTTGCGCCTATGCTGCACAGTCTCCCAATTATCCCAACCTCTAAGGCTGCAGGCCTGCGTTGCAAATTGTTTAGCTGTTGCAGCATCAATAGGCGTTTCAACCATTTTCCGGATTGTTTCCATTGTAGATGGCAGGCTCTTAACCTTGTCTTTAACTATATCCTCATAAGCCGCGACTGTGGCCTGATTATGGCGAAGCCGCGAGAATACACCATTGGAAGCAAAAACTAGATTATTGCTGCAAGCATATCTAAAAAAGCCCTGCCCCAATCCAAGGCTAGTTCTTTTGTTGTGACTGTTAAGCAGAATAATTTGAGGCTTAGTGCCATCAATATCCAGATCTGTGTGGCCACCATCATCAGCTGCCAAACTTTCAAACCGGATTAAATGAGCAGCGTAGCCAATATTCTCTTTTTTGTGGCTGCGCTGCTGGCTGGCATGCACGGGAAAAAAACCATAATCCGCCAGAATATCTACAGCTTTAGAGCTATTAATGAACCCGTATTTATTTGAGACTGTAGGCGCTGCACTCTGAGACAATGCCGCTGGTGCTGATCCGGTTAACAGTTCGGTTGCGACATCTTTTTCCGTGATTGAAATTGTATAATCTAACATTGTGTATTTCCATTTCTTTAAAATTTTGAGAGTAGATCCAGTATGAATATCCAAAAACATATGAACCCAATTATATGGTAAGCGTATTTCATTTTATACCATGCAGATCCCTCCAATGGTTCCATGTAATAGCCTGCACTTGAGCGCCCGTTATTGGTTCGCCTTCCTCAACTCCGTTTATGATTTCGGCTGCAGCATTATAAGCAGCGGCAATGTATAAATATTCTCTTTTCCCAATACTGCTTTTATTGCTGCTGAGACTGTGGCGCTGGCCATAATAAATATTCTTTGCATGGCCATCAACACAAACCGCGCCTTTACCGTATAAGTGGCCATTGTCTCCGGCATAATAAATGCAGTCATAAAACGCTATGGTTTTTAATCCGTTTAAAGTTTCGCGTTGGAATTTAACGTCATGCCTATGCTGCAGTATAGTCCAAGCCTTTTTCTTATTATTATTGTAGGTTGATACCTTAATGCTTTCCATTTCTGCGCCGGATCTAAAAGCCTGAGCCAGTGCTGCAGTATCGGAAACATTTTTATTATAATTGTTATTTGGGGAGAGTGCAGAACCTGCAGCGATAATAGTGGAAACGTGAATATCTGTTTCCCTCGATATTTGCATCATGGTTTTAAATGCTAAGTTATACCAGATCCGGCCAAAGGCTTTAGTTTCTGGTGGTGCTGAAAAGTAAACGCCTAGAATATTTAGGGCGCTCAATTTCAGCTGCAGTTCGTTTTGTATTTCCATTTTGATTACTTCCTTGGTTAGTTGGTTTAAATATCCGGTGGTCAATTTCCGAATAACTGCAGACTAAACAAATAATAAGTAATGACAATAGGAACACTTAATTAATTTTGAATTTATAAATTTTTTATTTTTTAATTTTTTTTTTGTTCCGCACCCAGTTAAGGGTTGTGCATAAGTGTTCATATATATACTAATTAAAGTCCGTTACTAATGAGTTACACGCGCAGGTAAAAACTGCAGTTAGTTTTTTAGTCCTTATAATTCTACAAAAAAGAAACGAGAGCGTCATTAAAAATGAGCCTACTAAACAAGAAATCAGCACTAGAAGTTTCAGAAGCATTGTATGATGCTTCGAACAATTGTGAGGATTCTGATACAGCACAGTCAGTTGTATATATACCCTCTATGGACGCTGCTGTTTCGATGCCTGCAGACCCTGACCCCGAAGAGTATGGGTGGAAGGTGATCACGACAGTCGTGCCAGAGTAGCTACTTACTACTTACACGCGCAGGTAGAAAAAACTCCTTTGGGGGTTTTTTTTATGCCTAAATCTCCAAAATAAATACTTGCTTGACATAACTAAGTGTTACTGCCATGTGTATTGCACTGACTGTTAAGTATTTAGTCAGAGTTTAGTTAACCACTACTGGAGATGACCAAATGTTAGAGACAAAAACTTATAAACTAAAAATATGGGACCACCATGATGCAGTCATATTTGTGTATGAGCATTGCTGTAAGCAGATTAACCCTGACAATGAGAATTGTCACAAATGGAAGCACTGGAAGGAAGTAATCACGGTTGTTCCTGTTGATGCTGACTATAATCTAACTGGGGATGCATTCGTAGAGCGAGTGGAAGTAGCAGTAAAAGCTCTTGTTGAGTTGTATGAGTGGCAACCAGACCGTGAAATCGGCGTCAGCTATGTCATCAACAATAGCCAATACATAAACTGTTAGGAGTGATACTATGCAAACATTTAGATTTGGACAGGTTGTGTCGGCTTCCAATCACCTTAGCGTCCTTCTAGGCATTGCTCCTGAAATTCAGGAAAATTGCTTTAGCTGGTGGAAAGCAGGCATCTGCTTGGCAGTAATTCGCCACACTAATGGTAAAGATATAGAAATTGCCATTAATGTAGATGCTCCCGAAACTAATGACGATAAAGTATACTACAATATTTATGGGTATACCGCATTGCATAAATACAAGCATGGAGAATTTGGCAATGGATGAGCAGAAACCCGTCTATGACATGACTGACTTTGAGTACGCTCAGTATCTACAAAGGCTTGCAAAAGATGTGGAAGAGTCCGGCATGCATGAAACAGCAGCGGATCTTTATGAGGCCATGCGCCGGATTAAAGTTCTTTGTGGAGCATACGAATGAAACTCTACACAAATAATCGCGGAGAATGGGTAGGTACTCAGGCTGACGCTCGAAAGCAGTTCGGTAATGAAATGCGTATAATAGAAGTGCCAGTAGATAAGACCAATCTCATGGCATTTCTTAATGAAAACAAAGTGGGTTCGTTTTTAGTGCATGATGCACCAGAGCCTGACGTGGAGCCTGTGATTGAGGCTCCACAATCTGTCAACAAAATTAGTGCTAAAGCTAATCGCTATGATCTTATGGATGCCTCTGAGGCTGCATCACTGCAAGACCTTCAGACTGTGATGTACAGATACTTGATGCGAGTAGATGACGCCCTAGACTTGAAAAGGATTGAAAATGAGCAAAAGTAATGTGCCATACGTCTACAGCAGGCGTACTAAAAAGCTGGGCCTTATTTGGGAAGTGAAGCTGGCTACTAAAATTGTAGATAAGCTGCGTAAGAAAAACCCTAAGATCAAAGACTACTATTATTACACAGATAAGATCGAAGCAGAGAACCACGCCCGTGAGATTAGGTCTGCCTATAGATCTGGTAAAGACGCAGAGGTTCCCGCAATGCGTATTGATGAAAATACTGTGGGTGGTTTGATCATGCGGTACAAACAGTCACGCCGATACAAGAGCCTGTCTACGAATAGTAAGATACATTATAACAGTCATCTTGATCGTGGACTGCTCAGACGTATCGGCTCTACTAAAAGACGCCTTCAGGATATTCCCTATGAAATGTTCAGAAGGAAGGACGCCTTGGCACTGTATGAGGATCTGGCAGAAGAGAAGGGTACTCATCACGCGAGTGCTACCATCACGCCATTCTGTTCTGCATGGAACCATGCCATAGACATCGAGCTAGTAGAGGCTAACCCGTTTTCTAGAATGAAGAAACCGCAAGAGGATGAGCGCCACGTTCTATGGTCCCAAGCCCAGATGGAAACGATGATTACGTTCTGTGACCTTGAGGGTAAAACCTCAATCGGTTCTATGATCAGGCTTGGCTATGAGTTGTGCCAGAGGATCGGTGACATAAGACAACTCAAGTGGGCAAACATCTCTGATGGCAGGTTTAACTTCAAGCAAGAGAAGACAGGCTCAAGGATGTCTCTGAAGATTAGTGACCTAGTACAGGCCCGACTTGATCTGCACATAAAGAAAAACGACTGCCCCTACATTTTCCGCAATGAGAGAACGGGGAAACCCTACACTGCAGACAGGACTAATAAACAGTTCGCTGTACTCAGGAAGAAGTTTGGCCTGCCTCAGACTGTCTGTGCGTTTACTGACAAGGTTGTTGACCTATGGATTAATGACTTGCGTACCACGGGCTTAACTGCAGCCTCACGCGCAGGTTGTACCGACAGACAGTTGATGGCCTTGTCCGGACATAAAAACCCTACCATGCTTAGGAAGTATGCCCTGCATGGAAACATAGAGGCAGATATGGCTATGAAGGTACGCGCAGATGGTTAGTGCTACAGTCATGTGTCTGGCCCTGAACCTTTACTACGAAGGGCGCAGTGAGATCTATATGTCTAGAATTGCCATAGCGCAGGTCACGTTAAATCGTGTTTCTAGTCCTAAGTACCCCAATACTGTCTGTGAGGTGGTAAAACAAAAAGACCAATTTAGCTGGTTCTGGGATGGATTAAGCGATAATCCCCGCGAGAAAGGCGCATGGTCACAGGCTAAAGATTTAGCTGCACTGGTTTTAAAATATCCGGACACAGTAAAGATAGACTGTGTAGGTGCAGCCACCCACTACCATGCAACGTACGTTAACCCGTACTGGAATAGCCAATTAAAGAAATATTGTGTGGTTGGATCACATATTTATTACGGAGATAAAAAAAATGACTGAATTAGAATTACATCTAAAAGAAATAGGTTTGTTAGAACCTGTCAAAGTTGAACCTGATACACGCAGTGTGTATTTAGAGAAAGGCTACTTCAATGACCCTAGGAATAACAAAGGCGAGGTTCCGTTTTAATGGATAAACTTCAGGTAGACTTAACTGGATGTATTAACTGTGGTGCAGTCAAAACCGTTGTGACTGACTCCCGCCCTGCTGTGAAGCAGGGTATCCGGTACACCCGTAGAAAGCGTGAGTGTGTTCGATGTGACACGAAGTACTGGACTAAAGAAGTAATAGATAAACAGTGCCGTGCCTACACAGAGCGACTTAGATAAAAAAGTTAATAGGTGGTGAATTTTTTAGACAAAGATTCGCCGCCTTTTTTGTATGCATATTTTAATTTTTCTGAATATTTCTGAATATGAATGAATTATTTACTTTTTTTTAGTAAAAACATAACAAAATCAAATAGTTGGCTCCGGCGGTAGGGATCGAACCTACGACCAATTGATTAATAGCTTTTGTATTGTTTTCAATGACTTACGGGGTATTTAGGTCAGATGACTGTTAACTAAATACAACACCAACACTTAATTAAATGTTGACAGAAACAATTATCTATATATCCTACGGATCAACCCGTGGGGGTTGGTGTAGCCAACGACTTAACTAGCGAAAGACTTCGATAATGACCTACGCAGAACAGTTAGCAATAATAAAAGACATACCGATAAGAGAAGGTGACAGCAAAGTAATACAATGCCCCTTCTGCTACGGAGTAAAGAAATTAGCTATCTCTAAGCACGATGGTAAAACTCTTTGGAACTGCTACAGAGCCTCATGTAATGGTAAAGGCATATACTCTGGAAAGAGAGATGTTAGGGCAGTCAAAAACTACCTTGCAAAGATTATCTCACAAGGAAAATCAAACTTTAGACCTGTTCCTTCGATTACCACTTCAGTTTATAATGCTCCAAGAGCCATAGATTTCTTAAATTCTGTGAATAGTTTAGAAGCATTCAAGAATGGCTACATCGAAGTACGGTACTCTCCGGCAGAAGATCGAGTAGTCTTCTATACTAAGACGGGTGCTGTTGGTAGAACTCTGTCTGGCATTGGCCCTAAGTGGGTCAGCTATGGCGAACTCCCTAATGGCATTCACGTTGGTGAAGGGTCCACAGCTATATTAGTCGAGGATGTGCCTAGTGCCTGCAGTATTAGTAGGATGTCAGGGTACGTGGGAGTGGCCTTGCTAGGCACAACCATTACTTCAAGTATTAAGCTAACACTTAGTACTTACACGAAAATTTACTTAGTTCTTGACAAAGACGCTTCTTTGAAGTCTATTGTTCAGCATAAAAAAATTAACCAACCAATACATATACGATTCGCACAAAAGGATCTAAAGTATTTAAGCACGGAGAAAATACAAAAGTTGTTAAGTGTCACATAAAGAAAGAGAGTTAAACTAATCTACGGAGTACAAACATGAAATGTCGCGCAATAATTCTTATTGATTTTGATATCGAAAAAAGTGGTGGCTTTAAAGAAGCAGCCGAAGAACAAGCCAAAGTTGAAGCAGCCATAGCTAACATTGTTAAAGATAATAAAAGAGTTGTTCATTACCAAATGGACATGAAAGAAAGAAGAGGGCAAGATAGTCCGGACATAAAAAATATGAAATTTAGGTCCAACCACTAAAATATTATTTACTGTTTATAAGTAGTTACAAATTAAAACGCCTCTATTGATTTTAGGGGCTTTTTTTTATTGTTAGAGTATGTTATTGCAAACACTTAGTAGAGTGCCAACTAAGGATATTGTAGATGACCCATTCACTTTTAAAAAACTTACTTCGAAACGATTTCTATCTAGAAAACAAAGCTAAGTTAAGATCTTCTTTGTTCGATGATACTGTAAAAGAAGTATATGACACACTAGTTACTTCCCACGACAAGTTTGAAAAAGACATTACAACTACTGAGTTGTTTACCTTCTGGGAAGCAACCCACCCTACAGCCACTGCTTCATGGGCTGCAGAGATAAAAGACATAATCGGTAGCATCAGCGTAGCAGAGCCTCTGTCAGATGACATTTCAACAGATGTTATCGAACATTTATGGCGTCAGAGCGTAGGGCTAGACATAGCTAACCTTGGAATCCTTATGTCTGAGGGTGAAGTGTCTGCAATGGACCGACTTAACGCACTCCTTGATAGGGTGTCTGCTGGTTATCTGCCTGACAATTACGGGGATGCCTGCACAGATGACATCTATGAGTTACTGGCCTGCACCTCTAACGATAACAGATTTAAGTTTAACATCGAAACCCTGTCCAGAAAAGTATACGGGATAGGCCGTGGAGAGTTCGGGGTCATTGCCGCCTACTCAAACGTGGGCAAGACTGCACTGGCAGTTAGTCTGTGTGCTGCACCAGCGGGGTTCTGCCAACAGGGTGCTAAGGTTGTGTACATCTGCAATGAGGAAATTTCCAAGAGAACCAAGCTTCGAGCCATTGGATCTTATACTGGGATGACCCGTGAAGAGATCGAGTTTGATCCAGCATCCGCAATAGCCAAGTACTCCGGTATAAAGGACCGCCTGCTGTTTGTTGACGCCCAAGGCTGGGATGTGCAGATGCTAGAGGGATACCTTGCCAAGGAAAAGCCGGATATCTGTATGATTGATATGGCTGACAAGATCGAATTACATGGTAATTTTAATTCAGGCCACGAAAGACTGCGTGAGCTATACTACCGTTTAAGAGAGTGCGCCAAGAAATTTGACTGTGCAGTACTTGGTAATAGCCAGTGCAGTGCTGAGGCTGAAGGCAAGACCCGTATCACTATGTCCATGATGGAAGGCTCTAAGGTTGGCAAGGCTGCAGAGAGCGACATCATGCTGGGCATTGGCCGTATAAATTCTGAAGAACAAGACAATGATCCGGCACGTTGGATTACCATAATGAAAAACAAAATCAGCGGGTATCATGGCACAGTGCAGTGCAACCTAGAGGCTGAGGTTAACCGCTATGTCGTTTGAGCCAGACCACACGGTTCTGATTGCTGACTTAGAGACTACTGTAGAGTTCTTTACTGATGGACGCAGGCCAGACAATAGCCCCTTCAACCCTTTAAACCGTTGTGTCTCTGCCCACTGGGGCTGGATAGGATGGGATACAGTAGAAGACTACCAGCATAGTATCTACTATCATAATGAGTACCCTACCCCAGACAGTCCTGATGCATTTCAGGCTGCACTGTATAAGGCTGAGATCGTGGTATTCCACAATGCTAAGTTCGATGTGCAGTGGCTGCAAGAAATGGGTTTCGTTATACCAGACACATTAAAAATCTACTGTAGTATGATTGCAGAGTTTATTTTGCAGAAGAGCCGGAGAAATCCGGTATCTTTAAAGATGTCTGCAGAACGTAGAAATCTTCGGAGCCAGAAGAAGAGTGACCTCATAGACGGTCTATTCAAAGAACAGATTGGTTTCGAGGCAATGCCTCTAGATACAATGCTTGAGTATGCGGAAGCTGATATCCATACTACGGGTGAGCTATATCTACATCAACAGTCAGATTTTTATGCTGAAGAGAATAAATCTCTTGTTACGGTCTGTGATCATATGAACGATATGCTTTTGTTTCTAGTAGAGATAGAGCGCAACGGAGCCTACATAGACTTAAAGGTACTAAAGAAAGTAGAGACTGATTTCTTGAACGAAAAGAATGAGCTAACTACAAGACTTAATCACATAGTTGAGGCTGTGATGGGAGACACTCCTATTAATCTTAACTCCCAAGATGACATGACCAAAGTGGTCTACTCCCGTACCGTCATCGATAAACAGTCACACAAGTTAACATTTAATATTGGAACTAATGAGGCTGGTAAATCTTTAAGACCACCCCACATGACCCCCGCACAGTTTAATGCAGCGGTTAGAGCTACTACTAAAATAATCTATAAGACTGATGCGGTGAGTTGCTGTGACTGCAGCGGTATTGGAACTATCCAGAAATTTAAAATGGTTACCAAAATAAAGCGGGGTAAGAAATATAAAGTTTCTGGAGATCCTTACAAGAATAGAACCAAGTGTAAGACCTGCTCAGGTCTGGGTGCTATCTATCAGTCCAACGGCATAGTAGCTGGCCTTAAAATGGTTCCCGACAGCGCCTTTGATGCTGCTATGGGCGGTTTTAAGACAGACAAGGAAACTATAAAAAGACTTGTTGCCAAGGCTGAGGCTAAAAATAATGATACGGCTATTGAGTTTCTGACTAAGATGAGCAGACTAAATGCTGTAACTACTTACTTAGACTCTTTCGTTGCGGGTATCGAAAAAGGTACTAGATCAGATGGCCTTCTACACGCAAACTTTAATCAGTGTGTGGCTGCTACTGGGCGCTTATCTTCCTCTGGTCCAAATCTTCAGAACCAGCCGAAGAGAGGCTTTCCTGTGCGGTCTGCTTTTGTTAGTCGATTTAAAAACGGAAAGATAATTGAAGGCGATTACTCAGGCCTAGAATTTAGAACGGCCTGCGAACTGTCTAGAGATGCACAAGGCATAGCCGACATACTCGAAGGTAAAGACATACACAGACAGACGGCCTCAATAATTAATCAGTGTAGTACTACCGAAGTATCAAAGGATGCTAGACAACGGGCCAAGGCCTTCAGTTTTTTGCCACTTTTCGGCGGAACTAGCTATGGACACCCGCCCCACATTGCTGCGTATCTGGATGGTTTTTACGACATCTACAAAGGCATACACTCTTGGCATGAACAGCTGATGACCGGAACCTTAAAGAATGGTATCGTACAGACGCCTTCTGGCAGGCAGTACTTCTGGCCTAATGTTGTGCGTACTAAGAGAGGTAGGGTATCCAATGCCACACAAATATTAAATTATCCTGTCCAAGGCTTTGCTGCAGACACTGTACAGTTAGCCTGCATACGGGCGCACCGTCTGTTTAAGAAGCATAAGTTGGAGAGTAAACTCATCCTGACAGTACACGACAGTATCGTGGTAGATGCTACTGAAGATGAATACGATCAGGTAATAGCCGTACTACAAGAGGCTATGGTGGGTGTGCCGGAAGAGATCGAACACAGGTATAATTATAAATGTGTAGTGCCTTTAGACATAGAGATAAGTGTCGGCGATAACTGGCTGGATCAGTCGGAAATAGTGTTGACCCCAACACCTAACTAATGTACAATGTAAGTTCATATAAATTTTGGAGATATTATGTCTAATATAGTACCCGTAGAAGGTGGTTTGAGCCTACAAGAATTGGCTGTAGAACTAGGGGCATCATCTGCCCCCAAGGGGCCAAAGATCCCTGCCTTAAAGATAAATTCTCAGGGTGAAGACCGTGACGGCAATCAAATTCCTTTGGGAGCCTTCTTTCTGAACACTGGTGAAGATCACGTTTATGCAAAAGATGGCGTTAAAATTCGTCCTCTATCCAATCACATACAGTATATGCACTGGGGTGATGGCGTACTTATTAATAAGTCACGTTTAGTAAAAAATATGAGAGAAGAAGCTAGGGATCAACTAGGCGGTTTGATGGTGGGAATGCCTACCTATGAACAGTCTATCAGTATGTCTAAGGAAGAGCGTGAAGAGTACATAGGCCGCGATAGATATCGCATAGTTCGAGCCTTGTGTTCATACACTGGTAAGACTGCTTCTGGAGAGGAAAAGACTGTTGAAAACCAGCCTTGTATTCTTTCTCTGAAGCGTAAAAACTATGGTCCATTCTACCATGATGTTTTAAATCGTCTACCTGCAGACACTAACATGTTCGACTTCGACTGTGTACTTACAGCTGAAAAGAACAAGACTGACAAAGGTGCTGCTTACTATGTAATGCGTTTTTCACCACAGTTTTCTAACAAGCTCCCACTGGATCAGATGACGTATGATAGTTTATCTGCTGTGTCTGCTATGGTGAAAGCAGAGAACTCTCGCATTGATGAGAAACACTTCGAGGCTATGAACCGCAAAAATGATGAGGCTGAACAGGACCGTATCATGGATGAAGTTAATACCCTAGATGGTGATTTTAAGTAATGGGCATCATTACAAATATGACAAATGAGGAGTACCACGCTACGGCTGGTATTTCCTCATCTGCTGTGAAGTCTGTTTATAAAAAATCACTGGCTCATTGGCGTGGTGAGAAGAGGAAACAGACGGCTGCTTTTACAATGGGAACTGCAGTCCATTCATTTCTGTTAGAAGAGGACAAACCAGACCTTGTGGTAAAGGGTCCGAAGACTAAAGCCTCTAAAGCATTCAAAGACATACAGGAAACACTTAATCCAGAACAACTTCTGTTGACTGAGGTTGAGTATTACACTTCCAAGGCTATTTCTAAGGGTGCATTAAACAATACGCACATGAAAGATCTTCTACGGCACAAAGACAGAGAAAATGAAGTCTCTATCTTCGTAGAATGCCCCAATACGGGCCTTACACTTAAAACTAGGCCGGATTTAATGATACAAAGCAAGAAAAGCTTGTATGATGTTAAAACTACTCAAGATGCCAGCCCGTTTGGATTTCAAAAAGAGTGTAATTTGTATGCTTACGATATTCAGGCAAGTTTTTATTTGTACGTCTGCCAGATTGCAGAACTAGATGTTTCTGAATTTAGTTTTTTGGCTGTGGAGAAATCTGCTCCATACTGCAGTCATATTCACGTTGTTGGCCCTGAACTCATGGAGTCGGCAATGAGCAGAATGATAGCAACCTTAGAAATTATTGCTAAAGCCAATAAAGAAGAGAGCTACGACACAGGCTGGGGGGAAAAGAATATTCTCAGCCTACCTAAGTGGCTATAACTCCTCAGTCAGCCAAAGCAAAAGGCAGGCGCTTACAGCAGTGGGTCCGTGATAAATTATATGCTAAATTCCCTACGCTTGAGGATGGTGACATCCGTTCTACAAGTATGGGAGCCAATGGCGAAGATTTATTATTCAGCCCAGCTGCTAGGCGTCTGTTTCCTTACTCTGTGGAATGCAAAAACAACAAAAGTAATGCAATTTACAAAGTGATGGATCAGGCCACAGAAAATTGTCCCAAGGGAGCTACTCCTTTAGCGATAATAAAAGCAGACCGCCATAAACCCTTGGCTGTTGTAGACGCAGAGCATTTTTTCCAACTAGCAAAGAAAACAGGTAAACATGGAACCAAGTGATTTAGATGAAAATACCTTAGCGGTACACATTAAAGTAGATGATGACGGCGATTTTCAAATATTCGTAGGGTCTAACTTAGCAGAAGATCACTATGACGAAGACGAAATACAATATTTTAATGACCTTTTAAATGGCATTTCTTTTACTTTGAATTTTGGTGTGGAGCAGATGGCTGCTCAAGGAACTCTTATGCGTAAGATGTATGAGGTTAAACACGAAGAAGACGAAAACGAAGAGCTATCTGAAAGAGATGAAGACATTATAAATGCCCTGTCTGGCAGTAACATAGTTCATTTTAAAAAGAGGGTTCACTAATGGCTAAGTGGAAAGAATTACCTATCAATCGTGCAGAAGTATTTGAGGACATGGTTCTTGCTGATACAACTGTTAACATGGTAGAAAAACCACCCCACTACCAGAGCAGCATTGAGTGTATAGATGCTATGGCTGCTATGTCAAAGGGTACAACTTTAGAGGCTCACGCATCCTACTGTTGGCAGAACGCTTTTAAATACCTGTGGCGCTGGCCTTATAAACATTCTTCTACTGCAGGGCGTATTACTGATCTAAAAAAGTGTCGCTGGTATTTAGACCGTTTAATTAAGGAACTAGATACTTAAAATGATGATGGATTATAACCCCACCCCTCTGGAAATGGTCAGAGAGTTTGCGGAATGTATGGGTCAACCTCTGTACGAACCTTGGTATCACAATACAAGCCTCGAAGACATGCGGTTTAAGCTGATTGCCGAAGAGTACGGAGAGGTGGCTGATGAGAGTGCCAAAGGACTTCACGCACAGGCAATGCTAAAAGAACTAGCTGACCTTGTGTATGTCGTTAACGGGTACTGCGCCACCTACGGCTGGGATCTGGATGAAGCTATCCGGCGTGTCCATGCCAGCAATATGTCTAAAATGGGAGATGACGGTAAACCCGTATACCGCGAAGACGGTAAGGTTCTTAAAGGCCCAAATTATAAACCCTGTGACTTATCTGAACTTGTGGAGAGAATAGAATGAATAACTACCTACCGACTGATTACCAAACCTTTATAGCAACTTCTCGTTATGCTCGATGGCTAGAGGAAGAGGGGCGCAGGGAGAACTGGGGGGAGACTGTATCTCGCTATATGAAAAATATAGTTATGCCTATCACTGGTGATGATACTTACATAAAAAGTATAGAAACTGCTATTCTAAACTTAGAAGTTATGCCTAGTATGAGATCCCTGATGACGGCTGGACCTGCAGCTGCACGGGATAATACCTGCATGT
>ENA-OSJC01002333-OSJC01002333.1-marine-metagenome-genome-assembly--contig:-NODE-2333-length-14429-cov-3.266653_pt1 | contig 14429 bp, 28 predicted proteins | sample MGYA00237885_ERZ534234 | MGnify/ENA primary metagenome ERZ534234 (study PRJEB26413, sample SAMN06343907) | marine metagenome | isolation source: coastal waters | place: Atlantic Ocean: West Antarctic... | reverse complement strand
TCAGCTTTAGCCGTTTCTATTTGTTCTGGACTTAAATTATTAACATCTATTCCTTGTGACTTAGCCCATTCCATTATATCTTGTTGGTATCGAGCTGGATTAGCAATTTCAAAATTAAAATCATCGCCCATCATACCAGTTGAGCCTCGTAAAAAACTACTAGAATCCGCCAAAGTAACTTGCCCATCGCCATCAAAATCATATTCTAAATTTTCAGGAATTTGCCCTGTCAACATCTTTAAAGCATCTTGTGAATATTTTTTATATTTTGCTAGTGGTTGTTCAGCCATAACGCACTCCGTGATGATTTAATACCGACGATACATAAAAAAACCCAGCAAGGCAACAAAATAAGCCGAATATTTGTTCGGGTTTGCCCGCAGCGCCCAGCTGAAATGCAAAAAGACGCCCCGCGAAAGAAAAAAATCAGGGCGCCTTTTCTAAAGATGCAAACTTCTACAGGTCATCACCACAACAAACCTTTTAGCGTAAAAATTAAATCATCTTATCACTGCGTGTTGAAATCAACACTAACTACATTATCTAACTCTTTGTTCTTACGAACAATAATCGTTCTGTGACCAGTTCCTTGGCAATAATAGCAACTGTCAGTAATATATGCACCAATTCTATCATCGTATTCGGTGTAAGAACCTTTGCCCATACAAGAATGGCAGTTCTCGCCCTCATCAACTATGTTCATTATCTATACTCCTTTAAAATAAAGAAATCTAAAAATCTGGACAGCCTAGTAGATTTTGGCTTTTCCATTGTTTTCTTCATGTCATCAACCCAATGATCGCTTTCTTTTAATCTATAAAGAATATAATCTAGTTGGTTTGCATCAAGATTTAACTTTGCAGCAATCTCCTTGTTCGGAAGTTCGCCTCGAAACGCAAGATCGTGCGCCTTATCAATTAACGCCTGGGGGTATTTACATTCCATTATCTTTCTCCTTTATTGCTAATCTAAGCATTATTTATCTCATCTTGTAAACGCCAGCTCTTTGATCTGTAGTCGGTCATAATGCACCAATCGGGGGTGGGACTACTATACATATCCCACAACATATAAGCATCAAAACCCTTAGCCTTTAGAACTTTCATCGTTAAAAGCGCGGTTAATTTTTCGTGCTGTGATAGCCAATACATAAGGTATTTCTTATCGGGGTCTAACTTTAGCTTCTCATAGCTAGAGTTGTTTGTCTCAAATCTATTCCACTGATCCTCGTAAAAGCTTTCACAACTTGTATGATACAACTTATCGAAATCATCTAATGTGTATTCAATTATCATCTTTTTGTCTCCTTAATAACTTTTCTGCTCTTTTGGCAATTTTGCGAATTTTTTTTATAATATAATCGGGGGGTTTGTCATTAGACACGTTAAAATATTCTTTTAACCTCTTGTCTAAATCTAATTTAATTTTAGTTATTTCAGTTTCTTCACTCATCTTAAAATCCTCCAATATCATCATCTAAATAACCGCAAAACATATCGCTCTCATCGCGGTAAAACCAGCGAAACTTAATTCCTGTAAACTTATGTTTCAAAGAATGAGCAATGCCAGTTGGTGGTGACCACGCGGTATCAAAGCCAAACCAAACTTGTGAATCATCATCGTCATCATTCTCAATGTGATTAACACAGTTGCACTTGGTTCCCCAGTTATCAATGCACCACTCACGTCCACTAACAGTGCCATGCTCTTTCTTTAAACGCTGTAGCTCCAAGTCAGTGAGCTGTTCACCAACACCATTTGGTTTGCTGTGATCAATCCAACAGGTTTCATTGGCAACCGTTCCATTTGTGCAAAGGCGATTAAACACCTCTGGCATCAAAACAATCTTATTAAAATCAAATGGATTATCATCAGACTTTACTAGCTTCATAAACTTATCTTTCTGATGGCTCATGTCAAAAGTAAATCTTACTTCATTCGTTGTCCAATTAGGCATTATTCTTCTCCTTCATGTGTTAAGGAATTCCTAAAGTTTATTTTTTGACAAAGTTCATGAAGAATAAGAACTAAACCGTCTGATAATCCAACACCTTCCAATTCTTCTCTTCGTTTATCTGCCCATTCAATAAGCTGATCTTCATTCATCATTTCTCTCCTTCATGTGGTTCGTTAATATCCCATTCCCAAGTAAAACTATCCCAAGGGACAAATGTACTCATCCTGTCAATAGGATCTTGATCGCCTGTCCAACGCTCACCGCAAAGATCACAACGGTAGTAATGTCGAGCCTTATTATTATCTCGAAGCCAGCTACCCGTTTTCTTGGCTGTATTTGTTAAACAGAATTTACAGTACATGATCGTCTTTCTTGTTGTGGTAATACCTAACTTATCCCACACCTTCGAAGAAGTAAAGCCCTTTTTGGCCGAAAATTAAGTCATTGTTTTTAAACGATATTCTACGTTAAGAAAAAACACGTTAAAGCTTAACGTAATTAACGTAACGTAGAATGTTGAATTAAATCAATGGTTTAGCCGTTTACGTTAACCACGTTAAAAGTGCGATTTGACGTAGAATATGTAATGAAATCAAACACTTATTTTACGTCAACTACGTCACCCCCTATATAGGGGGGGGGATATAGCTCCCCCCACTTAATGTAATTATCAGACGTTGATTAATCATCAGGTGTGGGAACACTTAGGCTTGACCTCGTAGCCAATAACAACGATAATCAGGGCGTAAACAATTGAGGTTCCAAATGTCTAAAGTCGGTGAGTCACGAAAAGGTGAATCAAGAATATCACCACAGCAACAAAAATTCCTGGATGGGTATCTACATAAAGACCTAACACAAACAGCCTCAGCTAGAGCTGCAGGATACAAGAATGCAAATGTATCAGCCGTCCAACTTCTCAACAGCCCGAAAATAAAAGAACGCATGGAAGAAATGCGGATGGAACTGGAAAGTAAGTTTGGGGTCAGCGTAACTAAGTCAGTTCGAGATATGCAAAGACTTCGAGACGAAGCTTGGAACGTAGGCAACTACTCAGCCGCTATCAAGGCCGAAGAGCTTCGCTTGAAGGTCACAGGTCTCATGGTCAATAGAAGCCACGTCACGCACGAAAATTTGGAAGCTATGAGCCGAGAAGACATAGCTCTTAAGCTACAAGAGTTTATGGATCGTGCTAAAACACGCATGGTGGATGTCACACCCAGCAAAGATTCAGAGAATACCATAAATCACGAGAAAATCCCTATAACGAATTGTAACCCAGAATAGAGAATTGTTCGGGAAAACAATCGGGGGTGTACCGGACGACCCCCTGGAGGCCCTGACTTGTTCGGGTTATCGGGATGTAACCTTCGGGATTTCCGAAACTATGCGGGTTTTTGCCTGGGATCGGGGTTTTAGCAGCATATAACCCGATTAATTGTTCGTGTTAGCTGCACCGGGCCAGGTGTTATTATTTTAGGATCGGGAAAGCCGAACATTTGTTCGGGATATTACCCAGCTGCAGCCTGGCTGCCGGAGTTTTACCTGGGCGGAACCGGGCCAGCAGCCTGAATCGGGGTCGGATCGGGAACAATTGTTCGGGTTTACCCCGGCTGCCTGGCCAACTGCTGCGTTATCTGCAGCTGTAGTTTTTTTACCCAGGCGCTTGCTGCTGGGACCGGGCATAACTAGAACAATTGTTCGGGTTTAGCGCTGCAGTCCCCCGGTTAACCAGGCATCTGGCTTACCAACTACGGTATTTTGTGTACCTGTAGTTATTGCAGCACCAGCGTCCCGGTTAAAACACGAACAATTGTTCGTGTTCTTGCAGCCAGCAGCCAGGTGCAGCATCCGGTTACCCAGGTTAATTTTTATTTTAATTAATGTATTTTTATCCTTGACATATATAAAGGTGTGGGATAATGTGGAACTATTCTAGCAAAAAGGAGTCATTACAATGACAAAGAAAGAACAAATTAGCAGAGATTTAGAGGTTACTATTATTAGTGACGACAACAGCCCAACAAGAAGATTTTTCAGATGTTGGCTTGATGGGTCGTACTTAGGTGAACAGCACTACAAACGTAATCAATCCTATATTAAGGAGAACCTAAGCAACAAAGGTCGCTTACGTTCGTTCGTAATTGGAGAGTTTGCCAAGTATATTGCTCACGATGGCGATTGCTCGCCAAGTTACGCACGTTGTGTTGTACTTGAGAAGATTGGCAGAGATAATATTGAAGCCCTCAACGATAAGCTCATTGAAGATGCAAAGGAGTTGGTAGCATGAATATTTTAGAAACACGCTATCTTTATATGTCCTACGGCATGAATACAAATAGGAGGGCGATGGAGGCACGTTGCCCCCTAGCCAAACCAATGGGCGGATTTTACCTGCCGAATTACCGCCTCGTATTTCGTGGCGTGGCTGACATTATGCCAGAAGATGGCGGAATTGTTCCCGTTGTTCTGTGGTCTATTACTGGAAAATGCCTAGAGGCATTGGATAGATTAGAGGGATACCCTCACCACTACACAAGAAAAAAGATTAATCACGGCTGGATTACCTACATGATGCAAGACAAAAGCGTTATTGCTAGTCCCAGCCATAATTATTACCGCATGATTGAAGAAGGTTATAAAGATTTCGGTCTTGATGACGGGGCATTATCTCAGGCATCGGACGACGCTGGCGGGGACTACTACCGCTCCCGCCACTTCAGAGATGTTCGGGTTAATTCTATCTAATCGGGATCGGGATCGGGATCGGATCGGGGTCGGGCTTTAACAAGTCTGACCCTTTTTATATATACACATATATACATACATAACACACGTTCATTATAATTAAAAAAAACCGATTTTTTTTGAGTTTGATTAGAACCCGAACAATTGTACCTATTCCACTAAATCCCACAAAGCCCTTGCAATTCCCATAAATGCTGTTATTTAAGTGACACCACTAACAAACAAAGGAAAAAACAATGTTTACATATGGAATAGAAATCGAAGTAGAATTGAGAGGCCAAACAATAGATAGTGTTACTGAAGCTTTTATGGATGCAAATATATTAGGTTGCATAATTAAGCCAGACGGCACGCCAAGAGTTGATTGTGAAATTGTATTGCCACCGTTAACAGCGTGCGATTTTTCATACGATTACATCAAGCAAGTTTGTACGCTTCTAGAAACACTAGGTTGCGTTATTAATATCGCTTGTGGATTGCACGTTCACATTTCAAATGCTCAAGCACTACGAACCAACCCAACGGACCTAGCAAGTAGAAGCATTCAATACACTCAAAGAACTGGCCGCTTCATTGGTGGTTCTGAATTCTTTGGCGACCCAATGGACGCAATAGCGGTCAAAGACATCATGACTAGATATGCTAACGCTCAACCAATAATCAATTCAATGTTTCCTAGTTCACGAACAAGCAACCGTTACTGTAATGTAATGAGAACAAATAGACTAGACACTGCTAGAACTATTGAGCAACTAAGGGATGCGACGACTGGCAAGTTCTCAGTAATCAATCTTAATCATTGGTCCAATGGTACAATTGAATTCAGACAAGCGAGCGGTACTATTGATGCAACCAAGATTATCAATTGGGTAATGTTCTTAATCAATCTTGTAGAACATACTATCAATAACAGAATTGAAACTGGCCAAAACTCAGAAACAATTTCAACACCAGTACAATTGTTTAGGTCTGGTTCTAGAATTGGTTTGATCTACTCAATGTGTCGCTCAACTGGTGGTTGTGATGTCCACGACCTAATGAACGCAACAGGCACAACATCAATTAACATTCGTGCTAGAGTATCAGAGATCAGAGCAAGGTTATCTGATGGTGCGGTGGTTACTCACACCATGCAAGCCAATGGCAATTCATACGGTGATGGACAACACTTGGCACGCTACGAGATACTTAATGAGTATCAAACGCAATCAACTGGTGCCAGATTATTACCAGACAATAGATTAGGTTTAGCAAGTGTTTGGTCTGGATTATCCGACGAGCTTTTTGAATGGTGGCAGAATAGAATAGTCGAGCTTTCCAGATCATAATCTGGAAGGCGGAACACACTAGAAAAGATCGCTTAACAGCGGTCTTTTTTTTATTCGCCATACAACCGGATTTAGCTGGTTGTGTATACCTATGCATTATTCCCACGTTATCCCACTCAGTGACCCGCACAATTGTTCTGGTAAGGTACCCTAGGCTTCTATGTCGATTAATCGGATCGGGGCCGAGCTATTCGGGCATACCCCTTATTTGACAATCGATCGGTCAGATCACCTTACACTCAGTTCCCCACCAACATTTACCACAAAAAAATGTTTCTCTCCGCACCAGGCACATTGACACCACAAAAAAATTTTTTAAAAAAATCCGTTGACCTATCCCACATAAGTCCATACGGTACTAAACATATTAAAAAGGAGAGAGCTATGCCTACATTTGTGAGACACATGCGTGATGATTATTATAACGAGAAGAGTGAAAAGATTACGCACGAGGAGATGTTCTTGAACCTTGACCATGTTGAGTTTATTGAGTTCCGCAATAATATTTATAGTGATCCAATGGCGATTGTTTATTTGTCTAGCGGAGTTCGTTTAGAACTTTTGGCGGATCAAAATAACATTATGACTGGATCAGACACTAAGGGATACCCTAGTTAATGCCTAGATACCGTGTTAATTATGGAAATTCTTTTGAGTTCGATGCTCAAGGTCCAGAGGAGGTTGTTCCTGTGATGCAATCGCGTCATAGGATATCTGGCATAGATGATGAGCGTGCTTTTATGCGTAGATCTGCTATTGAGATGTGCGAATGGAACGGTAAAAACTATTATTATTGCACGAGAAAGACCTATGCGAATAGCATGATGAAAAATGGTTTGCTAGAGTGTGTTGATTAAATATAAATATTTTGCTAAGAATGATTTAAATATTTTATATAACGGAGATTTTGCATGGCATTACCCCCAATGGGTCCGATGAGTCCCCCTTCACCTTTTCTTGGCGGTCCACAACAAAACATGGGTCCCCCGCCTATGCCTCCGATGGGTGGCGGTATGGGTATGGCACCTCCAATGGGTCCTCAGATGGGTCCCCCACCAATAAATCCTGTAAATCCTGCTAGCGACGGACAATCTTTTGGCGGTAATGCTGGTGGTCGCAAGACTTTTAGCCAGTATTTACAATCTATGAATACATCTTTTCCTCCGACACCTCCTGTGACAGATCCTATGGCTGGTGGTATTGGCGGCGGTGCGCCTTCGATGCCTCCGTTAGCGATGATGGGCGGCGGAGCTGTTCCGCGTCAAACGATGATTGGCAGAGAGCCACATAGTTTAGCATATATTAATCCTGGCGAAGAGATGATGCTTCGTGCTTCTGGCGGTAGTGGCGAACCTGGTCCGGGCGGCGTTCCTGCTTTTCGTGGCGGCGCTGGTGGTTATGGTGGATTTGGCGAAGGATTTGGTTTTGGCGGCAGTGGTGAGGGACCTTCTAATGGCGGTGGTTATGTTGATCCTGGTTTAGCGGCAGCAGTGGAGGCAGTGGCGGCAGCAAATGAAGCAGCGGCATCTGTAGATGTAGATTCAGGTATGGGTGCTGCTATATCTGATAATGCTGGTGTAAGTGACACAAGTTTTACTGGCAGTGGCGGTGCATCTGCTGGTGTAACTGGAACTGATTTTGATTTTGGTGCAGGTAGTACAGATGGTGAAGGCACTTCTGCTGGTGAAGTTACAGTTGACCCAACTGACACTTATGCTAGTGAAGTTACAGTTGACCCAACTGATACTTCAGGAGCCACATCAACTAGTATAGTTGGAACTTCCATGTTTGATAATATGAGAAATCTTATGGCTCAAGAAGAAGCAAAAAATAATATAGGCTCAAGTGGTTATGTTAGCGTTGATGCTATGGCTGACACAACACCTGACGTAGGTTTTATTCCAGATAACTTTACCCCTGATTTAGGTGGATATATGGGTATAGTTGATGATGATGGACTGCCAAATATTGATGTTAATGAAGGTGATTTTGACCCTATAGGTGAACCTGAACCTGAACCTTACGCGATTGATATTGCTGACACAAATATTTACACAGAAAATCCCGATGGAACATATACCGTTGAGGATGGTGAGCCAGACCCAATAGAAATGGGCGGTGACGGGGAAGGTGAACCTCCAGCAAATGGCGGTGACGGAAATGGCATTGACACAACTGAAACAACCGCCACAACCTCTATACAAGACCCAGCAGAATACTTTAATTTACGCAGGTCTACCGCGCCATCTGGTTGGATGAGTAATTCTATATGGAGTAGCACTGGCAAAGGTCCAGATTTTGATGTGGATGTCTATCAGGAGGCCGATGGCTCCTTGAGATTTAGAGAGACTGGCGAGTTAATTCCAACAGAATATTTAAAATACATAGATTTAGCAAGACGCACAGAAATGGACGCACCAGAGGAAGATGTAGCATAATGGCAGATCAAACAGAGCAAATAGATGATTTGTTAAATAAAAGTGAATTTAATGTTAATTTACCTCAAGATGTCTTGTCAAATTTAAGTGGTATTCATGGCGGTATTGGGTATGACAAAAAAGGATCTCAAGAAAATTTTGGTGTTAGGTTAAATACCTCAATACCCATAGGAGATAATTTAAGAATTAATCCCAGTGCAACTTTTGAATCAAGCTCTAATCAAAGACAAACTGGTGACGGTCTTATTCTTGATGAAAGCAAACAAGCTATTGGCGCAGTTATTGGTGGTAATTTTTATCTTGACGACAGCGGAACAAATAAACTCTGGGCTAAAATTAGTGGTGGTCAAGATAAAATACTTAATAAGCTACAGACACCAGGCAACACATTAGTGACCGAAGATGGCGGCAGTTTTACAAAGTGGTCTGGCGGTGTTGACTTAGGTAAGCTGGGAATTAATATTGGGGATAAAAGCCTAACCTATACATTAGGTGACAACGGTCAATTTTATGTAAACCCTGATCAAGTAGGGATTCAGTTTAACATACCACTTGGTGGTAGTAAGGAGAGATAATCATGGCACAAGATACAGTTATGGATCAAATAAATAAGCTCATAACAGAAAATGAAACACCAGCCATTGCACCTAATGACGGGTCAGGTGACTTTAATGCGTTTGTTAACACGATGGAAACAAATCCTAATGAAGTTCCATTAGAAATTCAACAAAGTGCTTCAGATGCGGCTTTATTGGCTGCATATATAAAAACGCAGGGTTCTGTTTCTCAAGAGCTAGGGCAAAGATTTGAACAAATAAGAAATGGACAAAAGTTAAGTGGACCAGAAAGAGAAGCCTTTACTGAAATATTGAGAAGTATAAATCCAGAGGAACTTAATTTAATTTTGCAAGGCGGTACTGGATTCCCAGACCAAAGCCAAGTGGATAGCCCCCGTGGTGATTATGAAATGAATGAAGGAGAGTAAAATGGCTGAAGTAAATGTAGAAAATATGGAAGAGAATGCAGGTCTTTTCGAGGAGAAGATGGGTTTTGCCCATGACGCTGACGGCTTAGATATGAGTGACGACCAGCTTATTAATTTCCTATTGCTTTGTCACCAAGGCGAGTACGGCATGGGTGAAGAGGAAATGGAGTACGAGGAAGAAGAAGATCATGGCGACGGTGTTAAAGTCAAGGTTATGAAGGTTGGCGGTAATGACGTCCACAACATGATGAATGAGCTACTTGGAGGTTAAATGCCTGTAACGAAAGTCAAGGGCGGTTACAGGTGGGGTAAGTCTGGGAAGATTTACGAAACAAAGGCCGAGGCAGAACGCCAAGGCAGGGCGGTTTATGCCGCTAAGTATAAGTCAAAAAAGAAAAGGAAAGCGTAATGGATTGGATTAAAGGAAGATTAAAAGAGCCTTCAAGCTATGGAGCTGCGGCTGTTGTGGGTGTTGGCTTAGGTATTTTATTAACCATGCCAATACTAACTTGGGCAGGTATTATCTGCGCTATATTCGGATTGGTTCTTAAAGAAAAATCAGGCGAGTAAAAAATAATGTCTATTTTATCTGCTCTTCTTAAAGGTGGTAGGAACTTAACTGATGATGCTCTAGAGTATTTAAAGGACTACATACGTTCAGCAGAGGGCTACGGTGCTTTAGGAGATTTAATTAAACCTGTAAAAAAAGATTTAGATCCTGCTGGTTTAGGAGGAACGCGGCTACCTAATTTTGTTGAAGATATAGAATATAAGACAACAAACCAAGGTATTTTAATTCCAGAACAGACAATTGATATTTCTGAACTTCAGGGAAGAACCTTAACTCCTGCATATGGAGATAGAACATATGCTGGAAAAACTCTTGATGAAATAGCTGGAGTAAAACTAGATCAGCCTGTTGAAATGCAGGGTGGTAATGAATTTATGCGATTAAACGATGAAGGTCTCTGGGCATCTGAACAAGCGGCAATGAACACAAAAGCAAAAGCTATGGGTAAAATGGATGACCCTCTAATGGTTTATACTGCCATGTCTGGTCAAGCTGGTGATGCTTCTAAAATGATGTCAGACGCAACAATGGGCATGATAGAGCAAAGCAAAATTACAAAAAAATCGGCAAAAATTTATGACGATTTAATAAGAAAAGAACTTGATTCAGATTGGATTGGTATTTTAAACCCAAACGCTCGTGAGTATTTAAACAACATGCCTATGACAGTTCGCAGAGAGCTTTGGCAAAAGATGGATAAAGATAGTTTTAAAAAGTTAGGGTTTCCTGATCTTGGTGTTATAAGAACCGCTATTACTGATCGTGCATTATTAACTACTCCTTCATTTACCACTGGCAGGTCTATAGGTGCGTTAGATTCAATTAAAACTCGTCCGTCTACCCATCAAACATATAATACTGAAGTTGTGGGTGAATATTTAGGGGGCTTACCTAAAGATGTACCTGGAGAATTAATTTGGCGAGATTTTTATGACATGATGTCAAAAAGAGGACCAGGAGTTGCAGGAAAACCCCCAAATCCACATAGAACATTTTTAATGACCCCATCAATAAAACAAACAGTTGATCAACAAATGGTTGATGAGGTCAGTAAATTTACTGAGATTTTGGAAGGCCGTAACTAATGAAACGTCTTGTACCTTCTTTATTTAAACCAAGAGCATTATCCAGCATAGGATCAAGTAAATCTAATTTTTTCTGTATTTCCAATGATATTTCCATACCGCCAGATGCCTCTAAAGTTATTTTCCACACCTCATCTAAGAGTGCTTCTTTGTTTGATTTATCCATGTTATTATCTCCCTTAATAAGAGTTATGTCTTACACGTCTTTGCTAGTAAAGGAAAGTAAATAATGAGTTTATATGATAATATTCGCAAGAAAAAAGCTAGAATCAAAGGTGGTTCTGGTGAGACAATGCGTAAAAAAGGTGATAAGGGCGCACCAGCTACAGGTATTTTTTCAAAGATTAAAAAAACTAAAAAGAGGAAAGCATAATGGCTAAAGGTGTGAAGCATTATTTTAAGAACGGCAAAGAGCATAAAGGTGATACTCATAAAAATGCCAGTGGAAAAGTCATGTCTGGCAAGACACACACTAAGTCAAGCAAGTTCCTAGTCCACATGAAAGACTTGTCAGATAGGGCTAAGAAAGTAGCAAGCGCATAATGTACGAATACGCAATCAAAGAAGTTTTAAGGGTTGTAGATGGCGACACAATAGATGTCCTCATTGATTTAGGCTTTGATCTGACGAAAAAAGAAAGAATTAGACTTGCTGGGATTGATACACCAGAAAGTCGGACGCGAAACCTCGAAGAAAAGAAGATGGGTCTAGAGGCAAAGGAATATTTGCAGAATAAACTTGACAATTGCAATGATCTCAGGGTCAAGACCGAGAAAGACGGCAAGTACGGCAGAATGCTAGGTTGGCTACACGGCAATGACGAAGACATTAACAGGATAATGGTTATTAAGGGCTACGCTTGGGAATATGACGGTGGAACTAAGGAAAAGAGCTTAGAGGCACTCAGAGCGTCACGAGGAGCCGTCTGATGGGCAAAGCCAGCATTGCAATTGGTGCGCTGACAGACTTGGCTGAAGGTGCTTTAAGTCTTGGTCGTGAATTGTTTGGATTTGCAATAAGGGGAAACCCTAAAGTTGCCGATATTGCTAAAGTAAATGGCGTGACAATGAATACATTGGCATCTGCGTCTGATGACACATTAAATGCTATACTTGATAGGGCATATAAATCAGAGGCAATGGATAAAAGATTTGCACAGAACATTTCTAAGCAAATTAAGAGAGATGCCCTTGGAGCATTACCTAGTCCTGATGCTCCTCAATTAAAAATAGACAACCCAGGTGGAAGTTGGCTTGAGAATAAATTAAAATATGCTGAAGAAGATCGTGTAGGAGCTAGACCAAATACATACAGGGCAAATTTAGGTTCGTCAGAGGGCGTGACAGGTTATTTCAGAAAACCATTGCAACTTGATCCAAACATGCTTGCAGAAATTAAAGGATCGGCTGGTGAAGAGTTATATAGACCTGATAAAAGTAAAATGAACGCCTTACGAGAATCAATTACAACAAAAGGATATGAAGAATCTCCAATCCTTGTCCATGTGCGAGAAGATGGGGTTCCGTTTGTAGTTGAAGGTAATCATAGAATAATTGAAGGTATTGAAAGTGGCAGAAAAACTATACCTGTTGAGGTCAAGTATCTCAGGGGTGCTGAGGAAGTAGACGGAATACTTAGCCCTTCATCTTTAGGAGTCCCAAGATAATGGCAACATACAAAGGCAAGAGCGTAAAACTTAACAACCCACGCAGGATAGGCAAGGGTGAGACCAGTTACGGCAAGAAGAAGTCTGTTGTCTATGTGACGGACGGTGATAAGGTAAAGCGTGTAACCTTTGGTGATCCCAATATGCGTATAAAGAAGAACCAGAAGGGGCGTAGGTCTAATTTCAGAGCTAGACATAACTGCGAGAACCCAGGTCCAAAAACAAAGGCACGATACTGGTCGTGCAAGGCATGGTGATAAATGGCAAGAGCGGCAATTAAAAGAGTAGCACAGGCAGAAATCAGGGCAGCTAAGAGTTTCCTAAAGCGTCGTGGCTTGGATACAGATGACATATCCCCACGCAAATTTGCAATAGCAGCTAAGGAACTCGACAAGGGATTTGCCGAGACACTGAGAATCTTAGCGCGTGAGTTGTCAGGAGGACAGGTCTAGTGGCAAGTTTCTTAGATACATACAATAAAATGTCATCCGCACCTATGTATAGCTTTGAGGGATCTGATAAAGATGAAATGCTAGGTGCGTTTAGAAAAATGGCTCAAGGTGCAACTTTAGAATCAAGCGATGAAATAGAGGCAAAACTAAGGTCTATTTTTGGCGACAAGACATACAAAGAAAATTATGACGAGATACACGAAAACATGGATATGTTTGAAGAGAAATATCCAGTCGCTGATAATATGGCTTACCTAACTGGCATGGCTTCAACTGCGGCTGTTGGCCTTACTCCTAAAATGATCCAACTTGCAAGTAAGTTAAGTCCTACAAAGCTAGGGGCATTAGTTGGTTTATTTGAGGGAACAATGGCATCTGAGCCTGGGTTAAAGCTTTCGTCTTTATCAAAAACTTCTAGGCCTAGTGTGTATCCTTTTATCATATGAGCGTTGCCACCAAGCGTTTCTTCAACCACATAAGATATAAAACGTTGTAGGCGTTTTTTGTTTTCAAACAAATCACTGCTTAAAACTTTATCCAATTGCTTATTAATTTGTTTACGAGAGATGGAAATTTTATAGACCCATATATGTGTTAATCGTGCTGCATATAGCATACAAAATATGTCAAAAATGAGAAGTGTTTTTTTCAATGAAGCAAGAAATGTTCAGCGACACTCATGAAGGGGGGAAAGTGACTGGTCGGGAATGACATTCACAAATAAGTGCCGCTGATATTCATTGTACGGGGTTAAATTAAGAAACCTTCGTTTTATTTTAGATTAATTCTAATGCGATTGCAGTTGCTTCACCGCCACCAATACAAAGGCTCGCGATGCCGCGTTTGCCACCATGTGTTTTAAGTGCCGCAAGCAATGTAATCATGATGCGTGATCCTGATGACCCAACCGGATGACCAAGCGCACAAGCACCGCCATGAACATTTACTTTTTCATGAGATAGTTTTAGGTCATGCATCGCCGCCATAGTAACAACTGCGAATGCTTCATTTATTTCATAGAGATCAACATCCGCGTCTGTCCAGCCCGTTTTAGCGTAAAGTTTTTCCATTGCGCCTACTGGTGCCGTCGTGAACCATTCCGGTTCTTGTGAATGCACACTATGTTCAACAATGCGGGCAATAGGTGTAAGTCCGCGTTTTACAGCTTCAGTTTCTTTCATCATTACAATAGCAGATGC
>ENA-OSJC01002331-OSJC01002331.1-marine-metagenome-genome-assembly--contig:-NODE-2331-length-14442-cov-8.229864_pt1 | contig 14442 bp, 10 predicted proteins | sample MGYA00237885_ERZ534234 | MGnify/ENA primary metagenome ERZ534234 (study PRJEB26413, sample SAMN06343907) | marine metagenome | isolation source: coastal waters | place: Atlantic Ocean: West Antarctic... | reverse complement strand
GCTCAGAGAGTAAATAAAAGGCTATTGCATCTTGTCCAACCATAGGCTCAGACATATTCATTACTGCTTCTGACAATCTAGGCAATACCTCTTGATTGCTTAATAGATATTTTTTATGATCAGTTTTAAATTTAGATACTACTTGATCTGAATACTCAAACTCACTCCCAGATTCATCATCAATATCTTCAAATCCAATAGAAAAAGTACGAATATCTCTATGTCCTGCCTCTTTAAGTAACGCAACAATAAGTGAAGAATCAAGACCTCCAGAGAGTAAAACACCTATAGGAACATCTGAAGCAGCCATCCTTTTAGTTACTGCTGCAGTAAGCAGTTCATGGGTTCTAGCAATATAATCTTCCTCTGAAACATTACCTTCAGGCCTAGTTGCGCTAGGATGCCAATAGGTTTGTTCCTTTATATCTCCTTTTTCACTTAATACAATATATGTGCCAGGTTTTAATTTCTTAATTCCATTAATAATAGTATTTGGAGCTGGAACAACGCCATGAAGAGATAGTTGTTGTTGTAAAGCAATAGGGTTTACACTTTTATCAAGATCTTGAGTTAATAATGCTTGTGAGTTTGAAGCAAAAGTAAAAGCTTTATTAGTCAAATTATAGTAAAGAGGCTTAATACCCATTCTATCTCTAGCGATAAAAAGTTTCTTGGAAGGTTTATCCCAAATTGCAAAAGCAAACATACCATCTAAGTGATTAACACAATCCTCTCCCCAGTAATGATATGCCTTAATGATGACTTCAGTATCAGAACTCGAAAAAAATGAATAGCCCTTGCCAATTAATCTTGAACGGAGTTGTTTATAGTTATAAATTGTGCCGTTAAATACTAAAGTCAATTTTAGAAGACTATCTATCATTGGCTGGGAGCCAGAGCTTGACAAATCAATAATACTTAATCGTTGATGTCCAAAACCAATCTTACCCTCAAGCCACTTTCCATTTGAATCTGGCCCTCTTCTGGCAAGCTTGTTCATCATATTGTCTAAAGATTCTGAAGAAGGAGTGTCTCCATCAAATCTAAGCTGACCACAAATACCACACATAAACTATAAAGCCTTAACCATTAAATTTAAATACCAAACAACCTCCTAGCAATATAGATACTTGTTAATATATTTCTATAATTGAGGTTGAGTTAGAAATGTAAAATAGTCATTTTATCAAGTATTACTTAGTAATAATGGCCGAAACACTTTACGACAAACTAATGAGTGCTCATATAGTTCGAGAGCAGGATGGTGCAACTCTTATATATATTGATCGCCAGCTCATTCATGAAGTCACTTCGCCCCAGGCATTTGAAGGACTTACACTTTCAGGAAGAAAACTATGGCGTAACAAGTCAAACCTAGCAGTGCCTGATCATAATGTCCCAACAACTGAGAGATCAAGTGGTGTAAGCAGTATTACCGATCCCGTCTCTAGGCTTCAAGTTGAAACCTTAGATAAGAATTGTAAAACCTTCGATATTAATGAAATCCAAATGAATGACATTCGTCAAGGTATTGTTCATGTTATTGGTCCTGAGCAAGGTGTTACACTCCCAGGAATGAGTATTGTATGTGGCGATTCCCATACAACAACACATGGCGCCCTAGGTGCCTTAGCTTTTGGTATTGGCACCTCAGAAGTCGAGCATGTTCTTGCAACAGGTTGCCTATGGCAGAACAAAGCTAAAAATATGAAAATTGAAGTTAACGGCGATTTAGGTGACAATATTAGTGCTAAAGATCTTGCACTATATGTAATTGGAAAAATTGGTACTGCGGGTGGAACTGGATTTGCAATTGAGTTTTGTGGTACTGCTATTCAATCTATGAGTATAGAAGGTAGGATGACCCTATGTAATATGTCAATTGAAGCAGGAGCAAAGGTTGGAATAGTTGCAGTAGATGATAAGACCGTTGATTACGTTAAGGGGAGACCTTTTGCACCTATAGATAAGAATTGGGACTTAGCTTTAGAATATTGGAAGACGTTGCATAGCGATGATGATGCACATTTTGATGAATCAATTGTAATAGACGCAAGCATGATTAAACCTCAAGTAACTTGGGGTACATCACCTGAGATGGTGGTTGATATAAATGGCTCAACACCTGACCCAGAAAAAGAAAAAGACCAAGTAAAAGCGGAAAGTATTCGTAACGCACTAAAATATATTCATCTAGAACCCAACACTTCATTAAGTTCAGTTGCAATAGATAAAGTTTTTATAGGTTCCTGCACAAACTCAAGAATTGAAGACTTGCGCATAGCCGCTTCAGTTGCCAAAGGTAAAAAAATTGCTGACAATATAAAACTTGCACTTGTCGTACCAGGTTCTGGGCTCGTCAAACAGCAGGCTGAAGCTGAAGGTCTCGATGAAATTTTTAAAGACGCAGGATTTGAGTGGCGTGAGCCCGGATGTTCAATGTGTCTAGCCATGAATGCTGATAAATTAGAGCCTGGAGAGAGATGTGCAAGTACCTCAAATAGAAACTTTGAAGGCAGGCAAGGTCAAGGCTCATTCACCCATCTAGTTAGCCCAGCTATTGCTGCAGCGAGTGCGATTGCAGGTCATTTTTCAGAAGTAGATTCATGAAAAAATTTACCTCATTAAGCTCTATTGCTATGCCTCTAGATCGAGCAAATATTGACACTGATGCTATCATTCCAAAACAATTCTTAAAATCAATAAAAAGAAGTGGCTTCGGACCTAACTTATTTGATGAATGGCGTTATCTAGATCACGGTGAAGTTGGAATGGATAATTCAATACGCCCAATTAATCCTGACTTTGTTTTGAATAATCCACAATATTCAAGCGCCCAGATTCTTCTAACCAGAAGAAACTTTGGTTGTGGCTCTTCTAGAGAGCATGCCCCTTGGGCTCTAGAGGATTTTGGATTTCGTGCTATTATTGCACCTAGCTTTGCAGATATATTCTATAACAATTGCTTTAAAAATGGCATTCTTCCGATTGTTTTAAGTCATGAAATTGTTGATGATTTATTTAAATATAGCGGTAATATAGTTATCAATCTTGAGGATCAAACTGTTAAAACACAGAACCAGATATTTAATTTTGATGTTGACGCTGAGAGAAAACGTAGACTTCTTAATGGTCTTGATGATATTGGTTTAACATTGCAATATGAAAATCAAATACGTTCTTTTGAGACAGAACACTTTAACAAGTTCCCTTGGCTATGATTGGTCATCTTAAAGGTCAAATAATTAGTAAGAATCCACCCGAAATCCTTATGGAGGTTGGTGGTATTGGCTATGAATTACTCTGTCCAATGTCAACATTCTATGAGCTGGGTAATTCGAATGATGAGCTTTTACTTTTCACACACCTCAGCATCAAAGAGGATGCTCATACGCTATTTGGATTTATATCAAAAGATGAAAAAAATATTTTTAGAGAATTAATAAGAGTTAACGGTGTAGGGCCAAAAGTTGCACTTGCAATATTGTCGCACCTTTCTGTAACCTCTCTTGTTGAGTGCATTGCCACTGAAGACTCAGATCTTTTAGCAAAAACCCCTGGGATTGGTAAAAAGACTGCACTAAAGCTCATAGTTGAATTACAAGATAGACTTAGCAAAGTAGAACTAGTCAGTAGTCATAGCAGAACCAATGGATTTCGACAGAGCAGTAATCCAAATGCCAAACAAGCTATTGAAGCGCTTCAGTCTCTTGGCTTTAAAACAAAAGAAGCCAACAAGATGGTTTCAAAAATTGAAGACAAAGATCTCACAACAGAGCAACTGATCCGTTTAGCTCTTCAAAATAAATAACTATACAACTGCTTTCTTTCTAGAGTACTTTGTTTTAATTCTTCCAAGCATATTAATAAAGTCATAGTTCATCAGATACATGCAAGGTAAAAGTATTAGGGTTAGTACTGTTCCAAATATTAATCCATAACCAAGAGCAAGAACCATTGGCTGAAGGAATACATCTGTACCGCCGATACCATAAGCAAGTGGCAAAACACCGGCCATTGTCGTTAGAGTTGTTAGTACGACAGCTCTTAGACGGTCTCTGGAGCCTCTAGCAATCCAAATAATCTTGTCTTCTAAAGCGGCACTCTTTTCTTTAATATAATTAAGGTGACTCACCATCACCAAGGAATCATTTACGATTACACCCATCAGCGCTAATGAGCCTGTTAAAGCAAAAAAGCTAAGCGGTTCACCATGAAAATAAAAAGCCCAAACTACACCAATCAAAGAGAATGGAACAGCAGCCAATACAAGCATGGGTTGTGAGTATGAATTAAAGAGTATTGCGAGTAAAAGGAAAATGCCAATAATGGCTACAACAAAAGCCCTAAGAAAATCTTGTAAGGAATCTAATGATTCTTGTGCACCACCAGCAGTAATAATGGATACTTGAGGAAAATCAACTGCAAGATTTAACTCCTCTAAAGCGAAGCTCAAAGTTTTAGTTTTAGTTGTTACCTTGTCATCAATACTTGCTGTTAATTTGATTGATCGATCCCCGTCAAAATGGTTGTAATCAGGTTCACCTTCAATCTCTCTAAGAGTTGAGAATTTGCTCATTGGTATTGAGTTACCTTGAAGATTTTTAACGGTGGTGTTCATAATAAAGTTCTCAGTATAGTCATTACTTCCTATATAAATTCTAACATCTTCCTCCTGACCAGCAATAGTAACATCTGTTACATAGGATCCAGAAAATGCAGTTCTAAGATGGCGGTATACTGACTGGTAATCAACTCCTAAGCGAGCCATCTCATCAAAATCAAGCACCGTCTCGATTCGAGGCTTACCAATCTCGTCATTACGATCTATATCATTGACACCATCTATAGCGTTTAGTATTTCTTCAAATCTATTTGCTGCCAAATTTCGCTGAGCATCATTTTCAGCAACAAGAGTAACTTCAATGTCTGATCCCTGCGGTGGTCCAGGTCTAAGCAAAGATATATCAATTTTTTCGGCGCCTTCGACATTTGCTACTAAAGCTGTAAGCTTTTCTTCCATATCTTCAGCTGTTCTCTCTCTGTCATTTGTGGGAATTAAAGCAATTTCTATGTTTGCAACATTTGTGAAGTAGCTGCCAATATTACTTGTAAATGAATCGAGATCTTCACCAATTTCATTAGCAATTATATTTTCAACCTCAATAACTATATTTTCAGTATAGGCAGCTGAGCTTCCATTAGGCGCCTCAACATTCGCAAAAATAACTGTTGCCCCTCTAGATGGAAATAAATTAAAAGGAATATTTTTTAATGCAAAAAATGATGAATACACAAGCAAAGCGATAAATAGAGGAACAATTAAATATCTCCACCTCAAGACATAGTGCATGCATCTATTGTAAAAATTTTCTACAGGTATAAACCAAGTCCTTTGTTTATCGACTTTTTTTGTTGCCAAGTGGGCTGGTAGAGCGAAAGTAATTTCTAAAAAAGATATACCAAGAGCAAAAATAACAACGACTGGTAAAACGTAGATAAACTTACCCAAAATGCCTGACATGAGAAAAAACGAAGACATAACAAGCATGGTTGATATTATTGTTGTTACAACAGGCATAATGACTCGTTTTAACCCCATTACAACATTTTTATATAGATTACCTTCCTTGGATTTATAGTAGTGAATACTTTCAGCAATAACGATACTATCATCGACAACAATACCCAACACAAGAATAAATCCAGAAAGTGAAATTAGATTAATGGTATTTCCTGTTAGACCAAGTCCAAATACAGTTCCAAGGAGTGTCACTGGAATACTTACAGCAACCCAAAAAGCAGTCTTTATAGATAGAAAAATACCCAAAACAATTAAAACTAAAGCAAGCCCAATGTAGCCATTTTTGATAATGATATCGAGTCTATTTTCAACTGCTTCTGAAGAGTCATCAGTATAAAAAATATTTATATCATCAGGATAATTCTCTTGCAATTCAGAAACACGCTTTCTAACCCTTTTGACGGTTCTAATGATATCTGCCTGATCATTTTTTTTGACTTGAAGGATAAAACCCTTAGTTCCATTAATTCGAGTGATTGAGGTTTCTTCTTCTTCACCCCTAAATACCTCAGAGATGTCCCTAAGCCTTATTACTGGGCCATCAAAGCTAGACTTAATTACAACATTTTTTATATCATCAATACTTTTAAATTCTGAAAGAATGACGATATTTTTCTCTAAATTTTCTTGATTGTTACCACCAACAGTGAAGCGAGAATTTCGAGTCGAAATTGCTGATATAACCTCGTTAATTGACATGTTGTACTTGTCAAGCTTAACTGGATCAACTTTAATCTTAATTTCACTCTGTAAATAACCATTTTTATCTATAGAAGCGACACCTTTTATCTTTAGAAGTGCAGTTTCAAGATCATCTGTAATTTGTCTGGCTAGGGCATAATCACCATTTGCACCGTCGATATTAATAGTAATTATGGGAAATTCAGTTACGTTAAAGTCAACCACTTGAGGTAAGTCCGTAACCTCTTCTGGGTAACTTTTAACGCGATTGACGGCATTTCGAACATCATTTTTGACAGTTAAAACATCTTTTAAATCAGCCTCAAGTGTGACAATGATGCTTGAAATTCCCTCACGTGAAGTAGAAGTAATTTCTTTTATCCCGCCAACACTTAATAACTCGTTTTCAATTACGTTGGTTACACTCTTCTCAACATCTTCAGGCGAAGCACCGGGATATGCAGTTGTTACAGCCAGAATTTCAAAGTCAACTGCTGGGAACTGATCTCGCTGCATCCCAACCACTGACAAAACACCAATTGCGATAAAAGCAAGAGAAAAAACCAGCGCAAACTTTTTTTGCCTAACTAAAAAATCTAAAATAGAATCCATAAAAACTATTTTTTAATGCGAAAGGGCTGATTATATAGGCAAAAAATGAAGAAACAATGAAGATTCTATGAATTCCTTGAGCGTTTTCTTTGGTTCTCCGTGAGTAATCTTTTACGTATTCTGATATTGTTAGGAGTAACTTCTACCAGCTCGTCATCATCAATAAACTCTAGGGCTTGCTCTAAATCTAGAACTATTGGTGGAGTCAAAGCTACCGCCTCATCAGTACCTGATGCTCTGACATTAGTTAACTGCTTTCCCTTCATCACATTAATTACAAGATCTCTATCTCTGGTATTAATTCCCACAACCATGCCTTCATATATATCCTCTCCATGCCCAAGAAAGAATTTGCCACTTTTTTGCAAATTAAATATTGCATAAGCAACTGATTTTCCTTGATTCATAGAAATTAGAGAGCCATTAGTCCTTTGACCAATCTTTCCATCTTTTTGAGGCCTATAAGAGTCAAATGTTGAATACATAAGGCCAGTTCCAGTGGTTGCCGTTAAAAACTCAGTTCGAAAACCTATTAAACCTCTAGCTGGAATCATAAAATCGAGTTTCACTCGACCTTTACCATCTGGTGTCATATTAGTAAGTTCTGCCTTTCTCTCTCCTAATTTCTCCATCACATAGCCCTGGTGGACAGATTCAACATCAACCGTTAAATCTTCAAAAGGCTCACAGACCTTACCATCTATCTCTTTTAGAATAACTTGCGGTCTTCCAACTGATAATTCAAAGCCTTCTCTTCGCATTGTTTCTATTAAAATTGAAAGGTGTAACTCACCTCTACCAGATACCACAAACTCTGAAGAGTCTTGTGTATTCTCAACCCTTAAAGCTACATTGTAAATAAGCTCCTTATCCAGTCGCTCTCTTATATTTCTGGATGTTATGTATTTACCATCAAGGCCTGCAAATGGCGAATCATTAACTCGAAATGCCATACTTACTGTCGGCTCATCTACACTTAAAGGGGGTAATGCTTCTACTTTTGAAGAGTCACAAATTGTATCTGAAATTGATATGTTTTCGATACCAACTATACCCACGATATCTCCTGCATTTGCAGTACTTACTTCATGCCTTTCAAGACCATTAAAGCCTAATAGCTGAACAATTTTGATATTACGCTTTGAGCCATCAGAAGAGACTAAAACATTCTGCATATTTTTCTTGGCGATGCCTCTTTCAATTCGTCCAATACCTATAGCACCTACAAATGACGAGTAATCCAAAGAAGTAATTTGCATCTGGAACGGTCCATCAAGATCAACATTGGGTGCCGGAACTTTATTAACAATTACTTCAAACATTGGTGTCATATCACCATCTCTAACATCATCATCTTCAGAAGCGTAGCCGCCCAGGGCTGAGGCATAGATAACAGGGAAATCTAATTGCTCTTCAGTGGCTCCGAGTTGATCAAACAAGTCAAAGACTTGATCAATTACCCAGTCTGGACGTGCACTGGGCCTGTCAATCTTATTGATTACTACTATAGGATTAAGACCTTGCTCAAATGCTTTTTTTGTAACAAATCGAGTCTGAGGCATTGGTCCATCAACTGCATCAACTAAAAGTAAAACACTATCCACCATCGAAAGAACTCTTTCAACTTCACCACCAAAGTCAGCATGTCCGGGTGTGTCAACAATATTAATTTTATAATCCCGCCACTTTATTGCAGTGTTCTTTGAACTAATTGTAATTCCTCTTTCCTTTTCTAGGTCATTAGAATCCATCATTCGTTCCGTTGCTTGGAATCGATCGTCAAAGGTCTGAGACTGGGAAAGTAGTTTATCTACAAGTGTCGTCTTTCCATGGTCTACGTGAGCAATGATTGCGATGTTTCTGAGGTTGTTAGTCATTAAATGCTGTACTCATTAAAAATTGATGGCACATTATCCCGTAAAAACTATGTAAAGCACAATCTAATTCAAAATCAATTTAAGCTTGCTAGAGGCTTTACTCTTATAAAATAACTTCAATACTTTATTAATAATTTTTAGTTGTGGCAAAAAAAGGAAGCTCACGTCGTTGGATGCATGAGCATTTAAATGATGAATACGTAAAAAAAGCTCAAAAAGAGGGTTATAGATGCAGAGCTGTCTATAAGTTACTTGAAATCATTGATAAAAATAAAATTATCAAAAAAGGCAACAAAGTTCTTGACCTTGGTGCAGCCCCGGGTGGATGGTCTCAAGTTGCTGCAAAAATAGTAGGAGACTCTGGCCAAGTAATAGCTAGTGATATTTTATCAATTGAAAAAATAGATAGGGTTAATTTTATACAGGGAGACTTTACTGAACAATCAGTTTACGATGAATTATTAAAATTAACTGATGAAAATTCAATTGATATTGTTCTTTCTGATATGGCTCCTAATATGAGTGGCCAACTATCCGTTGACCTTCCAAAATCAATGTACCTAGCTGAATTAGCTATGGATATGGCAGTTAAAACCTTAACAATAAATGGACACTTTATTGTAAAGGTTTTCCAAGGTGATGGTTTTGACGCTTATGTTAAAAATGCACGCCAAACTTTTAAAAAAGTTTCAATAATAAAGCCAAAGGCATCGCGTCCTAGATCTAAAGAAGTTTATCTACTTGCAAGTCAGTTAAAATAAATCCTTATGCAAAATTTCAGTGAAATTCAAGCTCTTATGAAGAGTGATCTTGAGATGACGGATGACATTCTCATCAACCGCTTAAATTCCAATGTCGAACTTATCAATCAAATGAGCCACTACATTATTAATTCTGGTGGAAAGCGTATTAGACCACTTCTTTTATTATTGTGCGCAAGAGCTACAAGTTATAGTGGGAAAGATCATCACGCAATGGCTGTAGTAATAGAACTTATCCATACTGCAACTTTGCTTCATGATGATGTGGTTGATGAGTCAACAACTCGTCGTGGACAGAATACAGTTAATGAACTATGGGGCAACGCACCAAGCGTTCTTGTAGGTGACTTTCTATATTCCAGAGCATTTGAAATTATGGTTGAACCAAACTCTATGGAAATCATGAGGGTACTATCAAAGGCAACAAACCAAATATCAGAGGGAGAAGTGTTGCAGCTTCTAAACATTAGAAATGCTAAAGTCTCTCGGTCTGATTATTTCGGAGTTATTGAGCAAAAAACTGCCTGTCTTTTTAAAGCAGCATGCCAAATAGCAGGAATTTTATCTGAATCTTCTGAAGAACTAATTACCGCACTTGGTAGTTTTGGTATGCACTTAGGTAATGCCTTTCAGATCATTGATGACACTCTAGACTATGAGTCAGATTCATCAATCATTGGCAAAGAAATTGGTGATGACCTATCTGAAGGAAAAGTTACCCTGCCTATGATTTATGCTCTTGAGCAAACAACTGGTAAAGAAAATAAAATTCTTACCAATGCTATAACTGAAGCTGATGCATCAAATATTGACAATATTGTTGATATCCTTGTCAATATCAAAGCATTTGAGTTTAGCCGAAATGTTGCAAAAGATGAATCTATAAAGGCTCTAAATTCATTAAAAGTTATCCCAGAATCAAATTATCGATCCGCTCTAAAGCTTTTATGTGAATTGTCCCTAGAAAGACAATCTTAAATATATAAAATGCTCAGCCCAACAATAAAAAAGCAGATACGCTCTTCGTTTGAAGCTACGAAGACTCAACTTCCTAATTTCACCAATCGTTCATCACAAAACAAAATGATTGCTGAGATAGCAAAAACATTAACGGGTGAATTCCCTGAATCAAACCCAATTCTTTGTGTAGAAGCTCCTACGGGGACAGGCAAAACAATGGCATATTTAGTAAGTTGCTTGCCCATTGCAAAAGCCAAAAACAAAAAACTTGTCATAGCCTCTGCCAATGTAGCCCTGCAAGAACAAATACTTAATAAAGATATAGTTGAAGCAAAAAAATACTCATCGGTTGATTTTGAGTATGCTTTAGCTAAAGGAAGATCTCGTTATGTTTGTATTCGAAACTTAATTAATCTGACTGAATCAAACTCTTCCTCTCCAGCACTTTTTGAGGAGGCACTTCTTTGGGATGAAAAGCCAACCCAAAATGACCTTGACACACTTAACATGATGAGCGATGATTATTCAGCAACAATGTGGAGTGGCGAAATTGACGACCTTGAGAGTCCTCCAGATAAATCACTTTGGCAAAAAATTGCTTGTAACCGCTTTACCTGTAATGCTAAAAGTTGTGAATTTTATGATGACTGCGCCTTTTTTAAGGCCAGGAAAAAAACTTCACAAGCTGAAGTCATTATTGCTAATCATGATCTCGTATTAGCTGACATTATTAATGGAAATAATATTCTTCCAGATGTTGAAGATTGTATTTTTGTTTTTGATGAAGCCCACCATTTATCTCAAAAAGCACTATCTCATTTTTCAATAAGCACTAGTACTGAGTTTATGAAAACTTCAATACGTCAATGCCATAGCTCGATTGATCAAATTGCAAAAATAACAAAACAAAAGAGCTCTGAAAGCTTTATTGAAAAAACAGATGAAGCTATTGAGGAATTAATAGAGATTATCTCAAATCTTGAATATTCTGATGATATTCATTTATTTTCAATAACTGGAGTTTCAAGCGAGATAATAAATCTGACTAAAAACTTATTAAACATTTTTAACTCTGCATTTAATAATTTTTCTGAGCAAAAAGAGGCTTGGGAGGATTACTATAAAAGTAACAATATTGAACAATCGGTAACTGATAATTTAAATAATATAGTAGGCCAAAATAATCAAAATTTATCCTCTATTTTGTCTCTTTTAAATACTTTTAATGAGAACCATAATCCAGAACAACCTCCAATGAGTAATTGGATAAGTAAATCAAAACTAGCTAATAAAAAAACTAATTATCATCTAAATACGGCGAAAATTGATGTTTCAAGTCTTCTAGATAAGCTTATTTGGTCAAAAGCAGCTGGTGTAGTTTTAACATCAGCCACCCTAACTGCGCTAGGTAGCTTCGAACGATTAAATCAGCAGCTGGGATTGAAATCAAATGAAAATCAATACCTTCGTCTGGCCTCACCTTTTAATCATAAAGAAGTAGACTTTATAGTTGCGAAAATTAACGCAAGCCCTTCTGAAGCTTTTGAGCATACTCAAGAAATTGCAATAGAACTTAAAAACCGTATAGATCAAAATGAAGCTACATTAGTACTTTTTGCATCAAATAACCAAATGCAAATGGTCGCTGATTTATTAGAAAAATCAATGGATTGTAAAATTTTAATTCAAGGTGAATATAGTAAAAAAAATATTTTAAAAAGACATATAGAAAAACGCAATAAAGGAAAAGGCAGCATTATCTTTGGACTGGATAGCTTTGCAGAAGGTGTTGACCTCAAAGGGGATAATTTAAACCATGTGATAATTGCTAAATTACGTTTTAGTGTTCCAAGTTCTCCAATAGAAAAAACCACACAGTCTTATCTTGAGTCTTTAAACCGAAACTCATTTATGGAGATCTCATTACCAGATGCTTCATTAAGATTAATTCAAGCAAGTGGTAGACTAATTAGAACAGAAACAGATAAGGGTAAGATTACAATTTTTGATAATAGGCTAGTAACCAAATTTTATGGGAAGCATCTCCTTGGAGCACTTCCAGATTTCAATATAGTTATTGAATAATATTATTATTAATTTTGATTAGAAGGAAACTAGTTCGGAGTTAACATAAAATAAACTTTAAATAAAAAAATAAAGTCAAAAATGGATTCTCGCATACGTACTAAAAAAAGTCAAAAAGTCACCGTTATTGGGGCCTTAGTAGATTTTTTACTTTCTGCAATCAAAATCGTCGTCGGCGTTATTGGACAGTCCGGTGCATTAATAGCAGATGGTGTTCATTCATTCTCAGACTTACTAACTGATTGGGTTACTTGGTATGCAGCTAAACTTTCTGGAGAGGCACCTGATGACGACCACCCTTATGGTCATGAACGATTTGAAACTGTAGCGACTCTTGGATTAAGTATTTTTTTAGCAATTGTTGGCACCATTATTATTTTCGATGGAGTTAGTCGTTTTACTGATGCCAATGCTTTAAAGTATGAAGGTTGGCTAATTGCCGCTGCAGCATTATCAATTATTAGTAAAGAAGCCTTATATTGGTATACAGTTAAAGTTGCTAAAAACATTAAGTCAGAGCTTCTCAAAGCTAATGCATGGCATCACCGTACTGATGCGTTTTCATCAATTGTAGTTATTGTTGGTATTATTGGTGCAGCAAATGGTTATTTCTTCTTGGACAGTCTTGCAGCAATTATAGTTGGTGTAATGATTATTTATATTGGTTGGAAACTTGGTTTCGAAGCCACCAAAGAGTTAGTAGACACATCAATTGACCCAGAAGATATAAAAATTCTTCACTCAGCACTATCTGAAATCAAAGGAGTCAATAGTGTTCATACGTTGAGAACAAGAAAGGTTGGTCATAAAAAATCAGCCGATGTTCATGTTCAAGTAAACCCTTTTTTATCAGTAAGCGAAGGTCACATTATTAGCGTAAGTGTTGAACGTGTCGCTAAAGAATGCTTTGAAGATCTGGATGATGTGACTGTTCATATTGATCCTGAAAATGATGAAGAAAAAGAGAATGCACCATATAAAAACATCCCAGAGAGAGCTCAGGCATTAAAAATTATTAGCCAGTCCCTTGAGCTTGAAAATTGTAATTATAAAATTGATAGAACTCAACTTCATTATCTAGAGGGTGAAATTTTGGTGGACTTTTATCTCTCTGTTAGTTATTTAAAAAATAAGAACGTCCTAGAAATTAATTCAGAACTTTCTGAAATTATTAAAAAATTACCAGGTTTTGGTGAAGTTAAAGTTTACTTTGGCTAGCTCTCTATAGAGCGTGATAGGCATGGCAAATAGCGCCAGCTAAGGCATCTCCTGCATCAGCTTGTGGTGCTTTATTCAACTTTAATAGTTGCTGAACCATAAAAGAAACCTGCTCTTTACTAGCATGGCCTCTTCCAACAACTGCCTTCTTGATTTGGTTTGCTGTGTAATCTACCATTGGAATTCCCTGACCTCCAGCAGCTGAAATAATTGCTCCTCGTGCATGACCAAGTTTTATTGCGGCATCAGGATTTGGTCTATCTGGGCGCATAAAAACTCTCTCAATAACCACTATATCAACTTCATGCTTTGAAAGAATTTCTTTAATCCCTGAGTATATTGTAACAATGCGTTCATTTAAATCACCTTGGGTTCGAATGCACCCACTATTAACATAAGTAAATTTAAGTTTGTCTGCTTTTATAAGTCCAAAACCAGTGATTCTTGAACCAGGATCTATGCCTAATATATTCATTAGAGTATTCTAACAGTTACAGAAAAACAAGCCAATATTTTAGTAAAAAAGTTATAATACTTTTCAATTTTTACAAAAGGGTTTATATGGCGGTTTTAGATCTTACACAATTAAATTTTGATGAAACTATTGCAAACAACGAAATTGTAATTATAGATTTCTGGGCTCCATGGTGTGGACCATGCTTGC
>ENA-OSJC01002330-OSJC01002330.1-marine-metagenome-genome-assembly--contig:-NODE-2330-length-14446-cov-5.294871_pt1 | contig 14446 bp, 10 predicted proteins | sample MGYA00237885_ERZ534234 | MGnify/ENA primary metagenome ERZ534234 (study PRJEB26413, sample SAMN06343907) | marine metagenome | isolation source: coastal waters | place: Atlantic Ocean: West Antarctic... | reverse complement strand
CAGGTTCCTAAAACTGGCTCACCTTTGCTAAGTTTAATTTTTAATTTATTAGTTTCTAACACTTTAACAACTCAAATAAATAAACATAATAGAAGATAAAACAGTTAATACCCCAGCATTTACTGGAGCTGACAATATTATATCGCATGGATACTCTACAATTTAAAGAAATTCCGTCACGTGGCAAATATAGTAATTGACTTCAAACTTAAAAACCTTACTTAGGAAATGTTGGTTTCTTATCTGTTGAATCCTTAGGTCACGTTCGTGTTTTCTCTGAGACCAAGATTGAAGGTGAAGAGAGCCATTTCTTAGCTCTATGGGTCTTTATTCCACTCTGATCTTTCTGTAACTCCACCCTTCTCTATCGTGAAGATGACGAATAAGAACATTAATGACCTGTTGTCGTTTAGTGCACTCTTTTTGATAAATGAGTTTGTTAGATTAAAACTCCATCGTGAAATCTAGACATGAGATAACGTTTTCTTCCAGGGTACAATACAAATTCATTCCGTAATGGTGAAGTAGTATTGAGGACATTCTACTAACCTTCCCTCATGCAAAAAACCCTGATGATTACATCATTTCCTTCTCCTTATTTATTTACATTACATTATTAAAGAAAGGAAGTTATTCTAAAAAAAATAAAGGATTAGCTCACTTAAAAAAAAATAAGGATAATATAAGATAAATATTATCAAAAATATATTAATATATTTTAAACCTATTATGGAAAATTGTCTTATCTGCAACTCAATTGATGTTTCTAAAATTGATCCATCAACATTTTTATTTCCAGCCAGAAGCTCTAATTCTGAATTTCATACTTACCAAAACATATATTGTGCGAACTGTGGAGTTGTTCAAATGAACAAATTTCCAAATAAGGAAAAATTGATGCATTACTATAGAAATAACTATAGAGATTCTGATTTTGCAATTAATTTAGCAGATGAAAGAAAAATAGACATTCCAATTCAAATACCCTGGAGTGGATATTCCTTTGCTCGTTTTATCAATTTTTACGAATTACTTTTGGCATGTCCGCATCTTAAGTCACCTAGTCAAAATGATACTTTTATAGATATTGGTGGATATCAAGGTTTTTTTCTTTTAGCAGTTAGCAAAGTTTTTGGATCAAAAGTATTAAACTATGAATATAGTCTAGATGGATTAGAATTTGCTAAAAATGCACTTAATATTCCTGGATTTGAAGCAAAGGAAATAACAACTGATGATATAGGAACTAAAGGCAATATTGTTTCATTGGTTCATGTATTTGAGCATTTAGAAGATCCTTCAGGTTTTTTGAAACATCTACATTCGAATATATTAAATGATGACGGATACATTTATATTGAAGTCCCTAATGCATATGGTTTCCCTTTATCTGACCCAACACATTTTTTTACTTATACCAAAATAAGTTTGTCAAACATCTTGACAAGCCATGGATTTAAAATTGAGAAAATAGTTGTTCAAGGTAATCAAAAATATGGATGGGATATTGATAATAATCATATGAATATTTCAGTAATAGCCTCAAAGACCAATATTTTAAGTAATGACTATATAGCACCTTTGGATACAAATAAATTTGTAAAAGATTTAAAAAAATCATACTCAAGAATTCATAAAAATTTGTTAGCATTAAAGCTGAAGAGACTTTTTAAAGATATTTTTTTGCTAATTATTTATTTGGTAATTTTTGTACCTGAAAAAATCTTAAAGATTGATATGAGACCAATAATTTCGGGGTGTAAAGGAATATTCATCAAGAAAAATAATGATTCAAATTAATAACCTTGCTAGTGCTAAAATATTTAAAGACTAAATTTAATTATTAGATTTCAAAATCACTATTATTATAAAATATGATCAAATTTTATGAAGAAATGTTCCTGGATATTGAGGCTTCAGACTCACTAGTTTCTGACTTGAAGAGGTATGGAAACAAAAAGCATCTTTCTGCTATTCATGGTGGACGCTTTGCACTCCCAAATACTTCAGATGAATTTAAGTATCTCTTATCTAAATCGAGACCCTGGAGAGAAATTTATCATAAGTTATCCTCAACTGAGTTTTTGAGCACATGCATGGAGCACTTAGATCTACCATCAGTGAAAGCTGAGTTAAATCCATATTTCTCACAACGAACTATACCTCAGAAACTACAACGTCTCGAAGCATTAAAATCAAAAAAAATTCAAGAAACCAATCTCAGTGGATTATGTGCTTATTTAGTTTATTCATTATGGAAGAGACTTTGTTTTTATCTATTCAGACTAAGATATGTCTTCTCGAAAAAAATTCAATTAGATATTTTGTTTGATGTTTCTCGAGCGGAAAATGGCTATTCAAGAGAAATTCATAGAGACTCAGACTCTCGATATGTCGTTTTTTTACTTTATCTTAATGATTTACCAGAGAAAGGTGAAGGTGGAGAATTAAATTTATTTGAATATACTGGTGAACGAAAGAATGAACTGGGTCCTCAACCAGACCCAGATAATTGCAAAGTAATAAGAAAAATTAAACCAACAAAAGGAAAACTGGTTATATTTAAAAATGATCATGAGGCTTTTCACTCAGTGAGTAAAATGGCAGGATTTGATGAGGAAAGAATTTTTTGCTATGGATCTTTTACTGTTCTATCTGGTTCAAATCCAAATTTTAATAAGTCTACAATAAAATTTAAAACTCCTTGGCAGATGTACATATAAGAGAAGTATTCACTTCTAAATATATTTAATCATGACATTCAATAGTATTAGCTTAACTCATTATTTTATGAAAGAAGCGATTCCAAATTGTCACTATATAATGAATCTAAATAGTTCACATAAGTTTTTCTATTATTAATTGAATAAGCCTTAAATATTATTTTTTTTGACTAACCTCAAAAGTAAAATTAAACTCTTAATTAAAACTCTTATTATGAAAAAACTAGAAAAAACCTTATTAACTCCTAAATTATTCAATGATTCTAAGATAGATAATTTATCAGAGATTTGTGGGTGGAGAGAAATTAATAATTCTACTAAATGGGATGAATTTATTTCAGAGTTAGATGGACATCCTCTTCAATCCGCTCTTTGGGGGGATGCACGTAAAAATGACGAAGGAATGGATGACTTAAGATTAGCTTATTTAGATTATGGTAGGCCATTGTTTATATCTCGTATTGAGATCAGAAAAGCCACCCTGATTGGTAAAGTAGCATGGATTCCAAAAGGTCCAATTTATAATGTAGAGTTAGACTTACGAAATATAATTCAAAAAGAATTAATTGAAATACTTAGAAACAAAGGTTTCTGTCTAATTGTTAGTGATTATTATGAAACAGTAAATGAGCCAATCAAATTAAATGACTCTTCACAAGTAAAAACTATTACTATAGATTTAACTTTAGGATTGATGGAGCTAGAAAAGAAATTATCATCACAATTTAGATCTAGAATAAAAAAAGCAAATAATTTAAAAGTAGTTATAGAGCAGACTAGCAATAAATCAGATGTTTCAACTTTTTTTAATCTTTGCCACAATCTTAGTCAAAAAAAAGATTTTATATTACCAGGTTCAGAAAAAATTTTTCAGGAGATTATTGAAAGAAGTAAAGCTTCTGGTATAGAAATGAGATTATTTTTGGCAAAAGTTGAAGGTGAAATTGGAGGGGGCTTGCTAATTGCAAGGTCTGGAAAACATATTCATTATATGTGGGGTGCTTCAGACAGAACATATTCTAAATACAGAGTAAGTGAAGCTGCTCAATGGAGTGTAATTAAATGGGGAATTGAAAAAAACTGTACCATTTATGATTTAGAGGGAATTGATCCTGTTAATAATTTAGGAGTTTATCAATTTAAGAAAAAAATGAATGGAGAAGAAATAGTTCTGCAAGGAAAGACCAGTATTGCCCTCAATCTTAAAGGTAAAGTCTTAAATTTTATTGCAAATAAATTAGGTCGAATTTAAATATACTCAACTTTATTCTTTACTAATGTAATAATATGAATTCATATTAATGGTAACTATAAATGATTAAAAAATGTCTTTTTCCAGCCGCTGGATATGGAACTCGCTTCTTACCTGCTACAAAAGCAGTTCCAAAAGAAATGCTTCCAATCCTCACTAAACCTCTTCTTCAGTATGGAGTAGAAGAAGCTTTATCAGCTGGAATTACAAATATGGCTATAGTTACTGGTAGGGGAAAAAGAGCAATTGAAGATCATTTTGATAACGCATTCGAACTTGAATCACAATTAGCTGGCACTATTAAAGAGAGCTATCTATTTGAAATAAAAAATATTATAGATAAAGCAACCTTTACATATGTTCGCCAACATAAAATGCTAGGCCTTGGACACGCGGTCTTAACAGGAGAATCTCTTATTGGAAATGAACCTTTTGCTGTTTTGCTAGCAGATGATTTGTGTGATTCAATTGATGAAGGGATTTTAGAGCAACTTATTCAAGTATATAAAAAACATCAATGCTCTGTAGTAGCTATCGAAGAAGTGCCAATAGATAAAACTAATCAATATGGCATCATTAATGGCAAGTTAATTGAAGGTTCGGATAATACTTATGAAGTTATTGATATGGTAGAAAAACCTAGTATAGAAAAATCTCCTAGTAATATGGCAATTATTGGCCGATACATTTTAACTCCAGACATTTTCGATATTCTTAAAAAAACCAAACCAGATAAAAGTGGAGAAATCCAAATTACTGATGCATTGGCCTCCCAAGCAAAAAAAGGAAAGGTAGTAGCATATAAATTTAATGGAAAGCGTTTTGATTGTGGAAGTATTGAGGGCTATCTAGATGCAACCAATCATTATGCGAAATCACTAGGGATTAAATAAATATAGAAATTTTATTTACTTTTTTTAACTTTTTGGTTAGGTTTTAGAGTTTCTTTAAGTGAAAATAGAGGGGTGAATTCTGGCACAATTTTAATAAGACAGTCTCTGATTTGAATATTATCGAAATGTATTAAGGCCTCTTGAAGCTCATTTATCATTGGCTCTAATTGAACCCAATCTATAAAATTTTCTTCTGCACGCATAATCAATTTATTTTCTGTTCGAGAAGAATTATCTCCAACTAGAAGTTCTTCATAAAGTTTTTCGCCAGGCCTCAGGCCCGTAAATATTATTTCAATATCACCATTAGGATTATTTTCATCTAGAAGCTTTAAGCCACTTAAATGGATCATCTTTAAAGCCAAATCATAAATTAATACCGGTTTTCCCATATCTAGTACAAAAACATCCCCTCCGTGGGACATTGACCCAGCCTGAATTACCAATTCTACGGCTTCTGGTATAGTCATAAAGTACCTTACTACATTAGCATCAGTAACAGTAATCGGACCACCTTCTTTTATTTGTTTTTTAAATAAAGGTACTACTGATCCACTAGAGTCTAAAACATTTCCAAAACGAACCATAGTAAAACAAGTATTATGATTATTTTTACTCAGCGCCTGAAGCACCAACTCTGAAATTCTCTTAGTCACTCCCATAGTATTCGTTGGTCTAACTGCTTTATCTGTTGAAATAAGCACGAAAATTTCAACATTTGAGTGAATTGCAGCTTTTGCAGCATTCATTGTTCCAATTATGTTATTCAAAACTCCTTCAGATTGATTAAATTCTACTAATGGAACATGCTTATATGCAGCCGCATGATAAATAGTTTGCACACCATATTCAGTAAATATATTTTTAAGTCTATCAATGGACCTAACTGATCCAAGCAAGGAAATAATTTCAATTTGGTTGATATTATTTAAACTTAATTCTTGCTGAATGAGATACAGTGAAGGCTCACTGATATCAAACAAAATTAACTTTTTTGGATTTAGTAAGACTATTTGTCTTGAAAGTTCTGAGCCTATTGACCCCCCTGCCCCAGTAACTAAAACTACTTTATTTTTAATTCTAGCTTTTAATAAACCTAAATTTGGTTTTACTAACTGCCTTCCAAGTAGATCTTTAATATTAATTCCCAATAAATCTTCAATTTTTACCTTACCTTCAGCAATTTCTGAAATACTTGGCAAGCTTCTAATACTTAAAGGTAAATTACTTAAATTCTCAATAATTACTTGACGCTCTTTTCGAGAACTTGAAGGTAATGCTAATAAAATTTCTTCAACATTATATTTTTCAACTAAGTTTAAAATATTTGCTGGTTTAAATACTTGGAGACCATTGATAAAATTCCCCTGAATAGATTGATCATCATCTACATAGGCAATTTGATTATATTCATCAGATATTTTTAATGCATTTGAAAGCTGCATTCCAGCAGAACCTGCACCATAAATAATAACATTTTTATTTTTAGACTTACTTTGATTAACTAGAAACCAGTTTGCAATTATTCTAGAGGCAGCAATAACTATAATACAAAGCATCCAATTAATAAACAAAACAGATCTTGGTATACCATCTACAAATTCAAGGCCATCAATATATATTAGGTAATCAATTAACCCCCAAGATAATGCATAAATAGTCACTCCTTTGAAAATAGACAAAAAGGCACTAAAACCAATATAGCGGACGATCGACTGATACATTCCATTAAAAATAAAAATGGGTATTGCAAGTATTGGAGAAGCAAATATCAGCCAAATTACATCTTCTTTAGGCCAATGTAAAAAATCTAATCTGAGGGAAAATGAAATCAATAGTACTAGAATAACTAAAATTGAATCTATAAACATCATAACTAACTGCTTTGTGATCCGATTAAGATTAGTTAATTTATTTCTAAAGAATTTGATTAACATAAGTTTTTCTGCTTTTAGATAGTGTTAGTGAGAAATGTCTTGGCTCTTAAAAACTTTCAAAAAAGTCATCCATAAAATTTTCAAATCAAGCCACAATGATTTTCTATTTAAGTATTCCTCATCAAGAGCAATTTTTTCAGAAATTGATATCTCATCTCGTCCATTTATTTGTGCCAACCCAGTTAAACCGGGAAGTAAGACAGTAATTCCATTTTTTTCTCTCAACTTAATTAAATCATATTGATTATATAAAGCGGGTCGAGGCCCTACAAAACTCATATCTCCTTTTAAAATTGAAAAGAGTTGTGGAAGTTCATCTAAACTACTCTTTCTAATAAAACTACCAATTGGAGAAAGGTGTTTATCAATATCAGTGAATAGATGAGTTGCAATAACAGGAGCATTAATTTTCATAGAGCGAAATTTTGGCATCCTAAAAATAACACTATTACGTCCTACTCTATCTGAAAAATACAATATTGGCCCTTTTGAAGTTAACAAAATAAATATTGAAATAACTAACATGGGAAATACAAAAATAAAAATAGATAGGACAGACAATATAATATCAAAAAAACGCTTCATTACCCCCCCCTATTAGCTAAACTAAAGCTTTAATTATAGTTTGAATGCAATAATGATAAAAAATTATTACCAATCATAAAGTATATTTATATCTTAGACAAAACATGTTGGGCCATATTTTGCATAATATGCTCACGTGAGTACTTTTCTACGAAAAAATCATTATTATCTCCACCTCTTAAATTTAATTTATCGGCCTTTAAAATAGATTTGATAAGTCCTTTGACATCACCAGGTTTAAATAATATTGAATAAGGAATATTTTCATACATAAATTTTTCTGAATATCCACTCAATCCAGCAACTATTGGCTTATTAAAAGCTGCGTATTCAAATATTTTTGATGGCAGAACTCGATGAAATGCAGGAATATCATTTAAATGTAAAAACAAAATATCAGCATTTTTATAGTATTCAATTAGCTTAATACGTTCAATAGGTTGAATTATTTCAATATTCCTAACATTCTTTAGAGTAATTTGGTTTAATAGATTAGCTTGAGAATTACCATCTCCAATTAACTGGAAGTGAAAACTCCCCTCTAATTGCTTTGCAGCCTCAGGTAAGATTTTTTCTAGTCCTTGGCCGCCTCCAATATTTCCAGCATACAAAATAGTTTTAATCCCATCTGTATTTAGATTTTTAGTATTGGGTATCCCAATAAATTCTTTATCTACTCCATTTGGAAAAAATGACCAATGAGTTGTATCTATACCTTTATTTTGAAAATATTCAGGAAATCCCTCTGACACTACATTAATACCTGAGGCATTTTTTAGTAAGTGTTTTTCAAGGAAAGAAAAAAAATACAGAAATAACCTACTTACTACTCTATTTTTATTTAGGAGTAGACCAGAAATTGTCTCTGAAAATATATCACGTAAATCTATAAAATATTTACATCGCAATCTAAAGGCAGTTATACCAGTCAAAATACCTGTCATCAATCGGCCAGATGTGCCAATTAAAAACATTGGATTCAATTTAATACAAAGTTTATATCCTGCTACAGCATAAAAGAAGAATGAATAGGCTTGCAAAAATATGCCTCTTTTTTTGTGTCCTGGCAATTTAATACGATGAATGGTGGTATTACCAATTACATCAATATTATTAGCCTCTACAAGATGACTTTTATAGCGATTTGGATGAGTTGTAATAATATGCAACTCATCATTGTCATTTAATTTTATTGATAAAGCTTGAGCTAAGGCAACAGCACGAAAAGAGCCTGCAGAGAGATCTGGAGGATAATAAAAAGTGAAAAAAACAATTTTCAAGATAGTGCGCCACAGGTATCTATTACCTGCTTACCTTCCAACATGTCAATAGTAATAATTCTAAAAGCTTTATGTTTTACTAGTATTAAAACTATATCAGCTGTATTTAAAGCCGCCTCTAATTCAACCAATTCAGCTTTTTCTTTTAAAAAGATATTAGGAATTTCATTAATATTTGGCTCAACAAGTGAAATTTTATTAAATCCCATCAAACTTAACCGATGAGCAATATTAAGAGCAGGACTTTCTCTTAGATCATCTATATTCGGTTTGAATGCCAATCCCAAGCATGCAATTTTAATTTCTGACTGATTTTTATTAATTATAGAAACTGCATGATTAACTTTTTTCATTACAAAATTAGGCTTATTGTCATTAACCAAACGTGCAGAATGTATCAATTTTGCTTCATCTGGCGCCGAATTAATAATAAACCAAGGATCAACTGCAATACAGTGACCACCAACTCCAGGACCTGGTTGAAGTATATTGACTCTTGGATGATGGTTAGCAAATTCAATCAGCTCCTGAACATCAATACTCAATTTATCACAAATTATTGAAAGTTCATTCGCAAATGCTATATTAACGTCGCGGAATGAATTTTCGACTAATTTCCCTAGTTCGGCAGTACGGCAATCTGTAATCATACAATTCCCTTTAACAAATACTTTGTATAGATGAACAGCTTTTTCAGAGCATTTAGAAGAAACTCCTCCAATAATTCGATCATTCTGAACTAGTTCATTTAATACATCGCCAGGTAAAACTCTTTCAGGGCAATAAGCTAACGCAATATCTGCCTCAAAACTATCATTACCAAACTTAGGATAAGAAAAATCTGGCCTCTCTTCTTGAATCCATTCAAGCATTTTTTCAGTAGTGCCAACGGGAGATGTTGATTCTAGTATAACTAAATTTCCTTTATCAAGAACTTTAGCTATAGCCCTTGTCGCAGATTCAATAAATGATAAATCTGGCTCATGATTTACTTTAAATGGAGTGGGTACTGCTATTATAAATACATCTGCCTTCTCTGGCTTTTTAGCCGCCCTAAGGAAGCCCTTTTGAACAGCTGATTGGACCATACTTTCTAATCCAGATTCAATAATATGAATCTTGCCCTGATTTATGGTGTTAATTACTTCTGGATTAACATCAACACCAATAACCTTAATTTGATGTGAAGCCAATATTGATGCTGTTGGAAGACCAATATAGCCTAGCCCAATAACTGAGATAATCACAGCTTCTTACCTTTAAGGACCTGAAAAATAGCTTTACTGGCACTTCCATCGCCATATGGATTGTGTGCTTTTGACATATTTATATAAACATCTTTATTGGATAATAATTGATTTACAGATTCAATAATCTTGTTTTTACTTGTTCCAACGAGCTTAACAGTTCCAGCATCTACAGCTTCGGGCCGCTCTGTAGTTTCTCGCATTACTAAAACAGGTATACCTAGACTAGGAGCCTCTTCTTGGATGCCTCCACTATCTGTTAGAATCATATAAGAAGCATCCATTAATTTAATAAAAGATAAATAATCTAATGGTTCTATTAGATGAATATTATTGATAGTTGATAATATTCTATTAACAGGCTCACGTACATTTGGGTTGAAATGAACAGGATAAATTATCATAACATCTGGATTTTTTATTGCAATTTCTCTTAAAGCCTGACAAATTTCTTCAAAACCTTTACCAAAATTCTCTCTTCGATGCCCAGTAACAAGAATAATTTTAGGTAGAAACTCTTTATCATATTTTAAAAATGGAAGCCTTTTAATAAGATCTTGTAAATAATCAATTTTCCTTGCCTTTTCGATAACTAAAAATAATGAATCAATAACAGTATTTCCTGTTACATAAATTTGGTCATCTAGAACCCCTTCATTTAGTAAATTTTTCCTTGCATTTTCAGTTGGTGCAAAATGATATTTTGTTACTATTGTAGTTATTCTCCGGTTAAATTCTTCAGGAAAAGGAGAATTAATATTATATGTACGAAGCCCAGCTTCAACATGTCCAACTGGAATTTGAAGATAAAAAGCTGCCATTGAAGTTGCCATTGTAGTTGAAGTATCTCCATGAACTAAAACAACATCAGGTCGCTCTTTATTCAGTACATTTTTCATTCCTGTCAAAACCTCACTTGTCAAATAAAACAAATCTTGGTTAGATTTCATTATATTAAGATCATAATCTGGCGTAATTTCAAATAATTCTAAAACCTGATCAAGCATTTCACGATGTTGCGATGTTATACATACCTTTACTTCAAGATTTTTTTGAATTGCATGAATCACTGGGGCCATTTTTATTGCCTCTGGACGCGTACCAAATACCACTAACACTTTCACCAGCTAATCCTTGTTTTTAATTTGAAAGGGATTACACCATTATAAGAATATATAAGCTGCTTATTCATAATTACCTCACCAAACCCAGGATAATAATTAGACGAAAACACCTTCAACTCACCTATTCCTTCAAATTCTATATTTATTTTATTACCTTTCACCTCTAGCTGCACATAATTATGATTAATTTTTGTTACCAAAACATCTGGATGAATTGGCAAAACTGACTTGATTTTATGATCTCCAAATCCAGAAATATTATCAATAATTTCGATCTTTTTTTCATAAAAAATCCACTCACGACAATGGCTTGGCTTGCCTCTTAACCTATGGTAACCATCGTGGCAGGCAGAAATTTTAATCAAATCACTCTGACTTATATGAATATTCTTCACTCTTGCGCGTCTAGCTACACGAAACCCGTCCCAAACCTCACTGGAATTTTCATCATCAATAGTTATAGTGGAGTGGGAAGAAGTTCCTCTCTGATAATGCCGATCATTTCCTACTTCATAAGTTGAAATTCCAGAATTAACAATAACCCTCTTAGAAAATAGTGATAATTCAAAACTCAATGCATCAGCATGCCCATGTCCCGGTAAATAATCTGGACCAATATTGGCTAAGTCAATTATAGAAAAAAAATCATTTTTTGCTACTCTGACATAACCCGAACTCTTTAAATAAGTTAGGGTATTGTTGGCTTTAGGTTCCAAATCAATGTTTAATTTCAGCGCATAATTAAGTAGGTCAGCTAAGGATGGCGAAATTCCATTAGTCGCATCATTAAAAAAAGATATATTTCCATCTGGATGATTCATAATTTTCAACCAGTTAATCATATTTAGAATTGAACTATTTACATTAGAAGGTAACTTTATATTATAGGATTGATGAAGGTTTACTATGTCTAACAAATCCTCTAAAAATATGCCATGGTACATTGGTGATAACTCAAAGTTACCCCCATCCTCAAGAACCTGTTTAGGCAATTCATTTTCCAATATATTTAAGCCAACTTTGTACCACTCTTTTGCCTCATCCCCTTGAAAAATTAAGCCTCCAAAAAGCAGGGCCTTACCATTAGAAAATAGATGGTTTCCTAGTAAATGTTTCTCTAAATTAATTGATAGATACCTTAATTGAATAGTCAGCGAATCAAGCCATTCTTTTTCAAAGTTATTACCAGATAAAATCCACTTAATCCAATTCACAATTCGAAGTGAGGAAGGATATGCTTCCCATCCATTTCCATAACCAGGTGGATTATTATCAATCCAATTTTCAATTAATGATCTATGCCAATTTAGTCTTTTATGAGAATTAAAAGCATTTAAATCATCAAAATAATGAAGATTATAAAGCCATAGCTTTTCATGTTTATTCGAATTCCAATCCTCTTTTTTTTGAACTCTTGAAATTATATTAAGGAATTTAAATTCATTTTCATTCAACATTTTTTCTTGAGCCTCTATGAATGAACATACCTTAATTTTAGGGAATATTATTAATGATGCGCCAGATAAATCAGGGCTCAACTTTATTAGCTTTCGCTTTACTCTATTAAATATTTGAATAAACTTTAAATACTTAATTGTATTTATTATTAATAGAGCTTTATTTACCACTAGATTCGTAATAAATTTGCAATTTCAATTGAAACTCTTGAACTTTCTACTACTTCTTCATAAGGTATTGGCGCTTTCTCACCATTAATAATTGACTCAATAAAAGCTTTTGCGCACGCTTTTTGTCCCTTATCCTGCCTATAAATCTTCATACTTTTAAAGCCTGGCCAGTCATACCCTTTTAATACTCGATAATTGTCCATTAAAAGCACCCCTTTATCACAGAAAACTTCAATTCTTTCTTTAGGGAAAGATGGACCACCATTTGCTAAATAGTGAATTGTACCAAAAGAACCATCTTCAAATGAAAGTGTAATAGATGCTTTATCTTGCCTTACCTCTACTCCTGGAACATTTCCAATCATTGTTGCTTTGAAATCAACAATACAATGGCCTACAAGATGCCTCATTAAATCAATAAAATGACACCCTTCACCAATAATTCTCCCCCCACCAATTGTATTATTTTGAGTCCAATGTTCAATCGGAATATGCCCTGCATTTATAGTAATAATAATAGATTTGGGAGATCTTCGAGAATCAAGTAGTTCTTTCATTTTAATAATATGGGGGGCGTATCTTCTGTTAAAGCCAACCATTAGCTTAACCTCATTAGACTTATTTGCTTTTTGATAAGCTTTGTTAATTAATTCAAGCTCATCAAGTGATAACGCTAATGGTTTTTCAATAAATACATGCTTTCCTGAATTCAGAACACTCACAACTTGTGAGGCATGCATATCATGTCTAGTTACTATGGCAACAGTATTTATTACCTCACTATCCAAGATATCATTTATATTAGTAGAAGCTATTGAAAAGTTATTTTTATTTCCATGATGAACACCACTAATTCCCCCACTAGTCACTATAGTATTGAGCTCTGCACCACCTTCTTTAAAAGCTGGGATAAGTGTTCTTGAAGCATAATTTCCTCCACCAATAAACCCTACTTTTGGTAAAGATGGCTTAGAGAATTCTTTTGACTTATAAGAAAGCTCAACTTTAGATAATCTAAGCTCTTTCCTAGAATGATTATCATTGTAATTTAAAATAACACCTAAGGCTCCTGGGTTATCAAGTTGAGTATAAGCTTCAATTGCATTATCAATCTCATAGCGATGGGTAATTAGCTTCTTAACTTCTAAAGTACCTGAAGACATCATATCTAAAATAGCTTCAAAGTTGCGTTGCTCAGTCCAACGGACAAATCCAATAGGGTAATCATTACCATCTTCTTCATAAAATGCATCATATCTGCCTGGGCCATAAGATGAAGACACTTGGAAAGTTAGCTCTTTCTTAAAGAAGTCATCTCTTCGTAGATTTAAACCAACAACGCCTACTAATACTATTCGACCTCGCTTTCGACAAACTTCTGCAGCCTGATGTATTAGTTCATCAGATTTTGAAGCTGCTGTAATTAAAACCCCATCAACCCCTCGACCTCTTGAAAAACTCTGAGAAGTATTTAATAAAACCTCTCCTTTTGACAAATCAACTGTATCAGCGCCAAATTGACGAGCTAATTCACATTTTTTACTATCTAAATCAACACCTAATACTCTACATCCATTAGCACGCAAAATTTGTACACACATTAGTCCAATTAGACCAAGTCCAGAAACTACAAAACATTCGCCAATACTAGGTTGAATTAGACGAACTCCCTGAAGTCCAATAGCTCCAAGGACTGTAAAAGCTGCAGACTCATCATCAACATTATTTGGAATTTTTACACATAAATTTTTGGGAACTCTAACTACTTCAGCATGAT
>ENA-OSJC01002327-OSJC01002327.1-marine-metagenome-genome-assembly--contig:-NODE-2327-length-14474-cov-7.518928_pt1 | contig 14474 bp, 11 predicted proteins | sample MGYA00237885_ERZ534234 | MGnify/ENA primary metagenome ERZ534234 (study PRJEB26413, sample SAMN06343907) | marine metagenome | isolation source: coastal waters | place: Atlantic Ocean: West Antarctic... | reverse complement strand
AATAGAATGGCTAACTACCTTGTTACTGGTGCAGCAGGTTTTATTGGATCAGCTATTGCTAAAGATCTTCTTCTAAAAGGTAATAAGGTAGTTACAATTGATAATCTTAGCACTGGTTTTAGAAAAAATATTCCTAATGGTGCTATTTTTATAGAAGGTGATTGTGGAAATTCTTTAGTGTATAAAAAAATTCCTAGGATTAAGTTTGATGCAATTTTTCATATTGCTGGTCAAAGTTCTGGAGAAATTAGTTTTGATGATCCCATCTGTGATATCAAAACAAATGCTGAGTCAACTTTACTTCTTTTAAAGTTTGCATTAAAAAACAAATGTAATAGATTCATTTATGCAGGAACTATGTCTGTTTATGGTGAAAAATCTGATATTCCAGTTAGTGAGTCTGAAAAGTGCAAGCCAGTATCTTTCTATGGAGTTGCAAAGCTAGCTAGTGAAAACTATATGCATATTTATCAAAAATATGGAATAAATTCTACTAGCTTGCGTCTTTTTAATGTTTATGGACCTGGGCAAAACCTTGAAAACCTCAGGCAAGGGATGGTAAGTATCTTTATTGCACAAATGATAAAAAATAATAACATTTTAGTAAAGGGTTCTTCTAGTCGTTTTAGGGACTTTATTCATATTAATGATGTTGTAGACGTATTCATAAAATGTTTGGAGTCTAGAGATAGCTGGGGTCTTAATATTAATATTGCAACTGGTATTAAAACAAAGGTTAGTGAGCTTGTAGATTTAATTTGTCAATTTCATGGTGAAAATGTGACTGTTAAATATTCTGGCTCAACTCAGGGGGATATTCATGGAATTTACGCTAACAATTCATTGATGAGGGATGTTTTTAATAAGCAAGATCTTATTTTGTTAAAAGATGGTTTGAGAGACATGTTAATCTCGGTTAAATCAAAAAATTAGCAGATATAAGAATGCATAATCTAGATTTAAGAAAGTCCGGCTCTTTATCTATAGAAGATTCAAAAAGAATATCTTTTTTGGCAGAAGCTGTTGGCATAGAATATAACAAATATATTGGCGAAATAATTGAGATAAATAACATAGAAGGTATTCAATTTATTCTTAGAATAGTTTGTCGCAACACTTATATGTCAAAAATATATGATCGAATGTGCCGTTTGGCTTTATTGGAAGATAGATTAAAAAATGGAGAAATATATACTTCTATTATTACTGATAGTAACAAAATGAAGAGTCCAATTAGGACTCTTTTAAATAAATACCATAGTAATGCCAAATTAAAAGTAGTAGATAGTCAGCTATCTAAATTTTCTTTTATTTACCCACTCTACTCAATTATAAGAAATCTTTACATTTGTATTAATCTTTGGATTTGGCCAAAATTCATAAGATTTAATCAAAATCCTGTCGATGATATTTATATTCTAGATACATTTATTTTTAAAGATTCATTTGATAAAAATCTAAAATTTAATGATCGTTACTATTTAGATTTAATTCATAATCTTGATTCAAATAAAAGGAATAAAATTTGGTATTTACCAACATTAAATGTTTTGCAGTACCCTTGGGAATGGCTTAAGTTATTTCGTCAAATCGCCCAATCTAAAGAAAATATTATGTTGAAAGAGAATTGGTTGAAATCAAGTGACTACATCTCGTCTTTTTTACAATCGATTACATTGGGAAATGCAATTAAAGTTATTCCTGAATGGAGAGGTATTAATATCTCTGGTTTAGTTTCTGAAGAAGTATTTCTTGAAAGGGGGAGTTTTTCAATTACCCAGGCTTTGTTAATATATCATTTTTTTAAAAGAATTAAAAATAAAGGTGTTAAAGTAAATGGGGTAATTGATTGGTATGAAAATCAAAATATTGATCGTGCATTGTATCTTGGTCTAAGAGAAAATTATCCTAATACTAAAATTAAAGGTTATCTAGGATTTGTTCCTCAAAATTATTATCTTTGCCTATGGCCCCTTAAATATGAACTTAAAGGGCGAGTATTGCCAGATGAAATTCTTGTTATTGGTCAGAAATATATTTCAAGTATAAAAAAATTTCTTCCTGAAATGAAAGTTTCGGTAGCTCCTGCTTTTAGATTTAAAAACACAATGAAATATAGTCACACATCTAATAAAAATAAAAATATAATTCTCTTAGCGATGCCTATGATTATTGATGAAGCAAGAAATATTATAAATATAGCTTTAAAAGTAAACAGATATAAAGAATATAAATGGTTAATTAAAGTTCATCCTACAATATCTCAAAGCCAGTTTAAAAATAAAATCCCCGAGTCTATTAATAGTCAGTTTAAATTCATAGATAAAAAAAATATAACTGAATTATTTCATGAAACTCACCTCTTAGTCACGACTGCATCTAGTACATGTATTGAAGCTCTTGTATGTGGAGTTCCTGTTTCAATAATTGGCAATAGATCTGGACCAACAATAAATCCATTAGTTGGAGTGGTGGATCAAAAGTACTGGTCAGTTTCCTATACTTCTATTGATCTAGAAAAAAATATTGATAAAGCTTATTTAAAATATGAATTAAACTCTGATAGCTTATTCTTGAAAGTTTCTCAAGAAAAGGTAAGAGAGATGATGAAATTTTGATTAAGGAAGGTGTATATAATAATCATTATTTTCTGAATCTAGAAATTTAATATAGTAATGAGCACTCTACAAAATTTTTTTTCTGGAAAAACTGTATTAATTACAGGACATACAGGCTTCAAAGGTTCTTGGATGTCTCTTTGGCTAAGTTATTTAGGAGCTAAAGTTATTGGTGTTTCAAAAGATATTCCAAGTAATCCTTCTAACTTTATTGCTTCTTCACTTAGAGGTAAGATTGATGATAGAAGGGTAGATGTTTTGAATTTTAATGAAATTAATAAACTATTCCAAGAGGCGCAGCCAGACTATGTTTTTCACCTTGCTGCGCAAGCATTGGTTCGTCCTTCCTATGACAATCCACTGGAAACCCTAACAACCAATTCAATAGGAACTTCAAACATTTTAGAGTCATTAAGAAGGCTAAATAAAAAAGTTACAGCAGTAATGATAACAAGTGATAAAGTTTATGATAATTTAGAGTGGCCATGGGGCTATAGAGAAACTGATAGATTGGGAGGAAAGGACCCATATAGTGCCTCTAAAGCTATGGCAGAAATGGCAATTAGGACTTATGTAGAGTCTTTTTTTAATTCAGATAGCCATGTTCAATTAGGTGTTGCTAGAGCTGGAAATGTTATAGGTGGAGGTGACTGGGCAACAGATAGAATAGTCCCAGACTGTATGAATGCATGGTCAGATGATAAAATTGTAGATATAAGAAACCCTCATGCTACTAGACCATGGCAACATGTATTAGAGCCTTTGAGTGGCTATTTGTCTTTAGCTGTTAATCTAGCTACAAATAAAAATATTCATGGCCAAGCTTATAATTTTGGACCTCCTGCAGATCAAAATTATTCTGTAAAGCAATTAATTGACAATATGTCAGAATACTGGAGTAGTGTTAGATGGAATGATATTTCAACTACAAAAAAGCATTTGCATGAGGCAGGCTTATTGAAATTAAATTGCGATAAAGCTATTAATGACTTGAGGTGGCAACCAACGCTGAAATTTAATGAAACTGTTCAAATCACAGTAGAATGGTATAAAGAATATTATGAAAACTCTTTAAAATCAGATGAACACTCAATGTTTGATTTTTCTATTAATCAGATTGAAGAATACTTTAAACTAGCTAAAAAAAGAGATATATCATGGGCCAAAAAAATAATTTAAATGGAGATATTGATGGGTTATTATTAAATTCATTAAATGATATTCAGGTAGATAAAGGAAATGTTCTGCACGCATTAAAATCTTCAGACAAAGGGTATCATGGTTTCGGTGAGGCCTATTTTTCGCTGGTGGACTATCATGCAATAAAGGGCTGGAAAAGGCACCAAGAAATGACATTAAATTTGATTGTTCCATTTGGAGCTGTTAGGTTTGTTATATATGATGATCGTGAAGGTTCCATATCAAAAAATACTTTCCAAGAAGTTTTATTGTCAAGGAAAGAGTGCTTTAAAAGACTTACTGTTCCTCCTTTACTTTGGGTTGCTTTTCAAGGTTTAAATTCAGATCAAAATATAGTTCTTAATATAGCAAATATCGAGCATAACTCGGATGAAGTAGACCAGAGGTCGCTTCGAGATTTAAAATATAATTGGAGTATAGAAAAATGAAAGTTATAATTCTTTCAGGTGGCTTTGGAACAAGGTTGTCTGAATATACTGAGAGCATACCAAAGCCAATGGTAACAATTGGAGGCAGGCCAATTCTATGGCATATCATGCAAACATATGCTAAATACGGGTGTACAGATTTCCATCTAGCTTTGGGCTATAAAGCCCAAATAGTTAAAGAATATTTTTTAAATTATCATAATCTTAATTCTGATTTTACTGTAGATATATCAACTGGTAAGATTGATACGCACCATATACAGAAAGTTGACTGGAAGGTCACTCTCGTAGACACAGGTCTCAATTCAATGACAGGAGGAAGGGTAAAAAAAATGCAGCCATTTATTGGAAATGAAGCATTTTTGTTAACTTATGGTGATGGCGTTGCTAATATAGATGTTAAGGCCTTAATTGATTTTCATAAAAGCCATGGAAAGATGGTTACAGTTTCTGCAGTTCATCCAGCTGCACGCTTTGGTGAACTTGGTTTAGAGGGTTCAAGAGTTGCATCTTTTAGTGAAAAACCTCAAACTACCAAAGGGTGGATTAATGGTGGATATTTTGTAATTGAGCCAGAGTTTTTTGATTTAATAGAAGGTGATGAAACTATATTAGAGAAAGGGCCACTTGAAAAAGCTGCTTCATTAGGCGAGCTAATGGCATACAAGCACGAGGGTTTTTGGCAATGCATGGACACAAAACGAGATAGAGATTTATTAGAAAGTTTATGGGAGTCAAATGCAAACATGTGGTGATTATCGGTATTTTTTTTTGAATAAATATTTTTTTCTTCTAAATTATGTCTAGTAAATTACTCATAATTGGAGGTACTGGGTTTATAGGGAAAAAGTTAGCTAAAGAGGCATTAAAAAAAGGTTTTGACGTAACAATAATTTCTTTGAATAAACCAAAAAATAAGATTAATGAAATTAAATATATTCAGGTTGATATTAATAATAAATCAGAATTACAAAAAATATTACTCTTTAATTCCTTTCAATACGTAGTCAATTTGTCAGGCTATGTTGACCATAGCAGTTTTTTAGATGGAGGTCGTAGTGTAATTAATACACATTTTAACGGTCTTCAGAATATTCTAGAATTAATTGATTGGAATACTTTAAAGAAGTTTATCCAAATTGGAAGTAGTGATGAATATGGTAGTTTAGAGGCACCGCAAGATGAGTCTATGAAGGAGATGCCGATTTCACCTTATTCATTTGCTAAAATGTCTGCAACTAATTTGTTAAAAATGCTTCATATAACGCATCAATTTCCTGCAGTTATACTTCGATTTTTTCTAGTCTATGGTCCTGGGCAAGAGGAAAATCGTTTTCTACCTCAAATTATTAATGGTTGTCTTAATAATAGAGATTTCCCTGTTTCAGATGGTAATCAATTAAGAGATTTTTGTTACATTGATGATGCTATTTCTGCAATATTAATATCTTTCTCAAATTCTAAAATTAATGGAGAAGTTATAAATATTGCATCTGGAAATGCAATTTCAATCCGTGAAGTTATTACAATGGTTCAAGAAAAAATTGGATATGGATTGCCATTATTTGGAAAAATTCCTTATAGAATTGGAGAAAATATGCAGCTTTATGCTAATATTTCAAAAGCTAAAAATTTATTAAAATGGACTCCAGTGACTTCGATAGACGTTGGTATTACTAAGACTATAAATAGTTTTACAAAGAAGGAAGGCATTGACTAATTCAGAGCCTTTGGTAAGCGTTATTATGAATTGCTTTAATGGGGAGCGATTTCTTAATGAAGCAATAGATTCAGTTTATTCTCAAACCTATGATAATTGGGAGATAATATTTTGGGATAATGCTTCTACAGATAGATCTTCTTTAATTGCAAAAAACTATGATAAAAGACTTAAATATTTTTTAGCTGTTAAGAATGAGCCTCTTGGTTTTGCTAGAAATTTAGCACTAAATGAAGCTAAAGGTAAATATATTTCTTTTTTAGATTGCGATGATATCTACTTACCAACTAGAATTAAAAGTCAGGTAGCAAAGATGGAATCTACTCAAGCCGCCCTAAGTTATGGAAGTTGGATTCAAATTAATAGTAAAGGCGAAATCATTAAAAAACATAAAATTAAAGAATTTAAAGGAGAATGTTTTTTAAAGTTAATTCAGAAATATGATGTCAATTTTCAAACTCTAATGATTAATAAAGAGTTAATCAAAAGTGATCTTCTTACGTTTGATCAAAAGTTGTCATTTTCTCCAGATTTTAAGTTAGTAATGACAATTGCCTATTTTCATTCAAATTTGTTAGTTATTAGTGATTATCTTGCTAAATATAGAGTTCATAGTGGAGCATTATCAAAGAGTCATAAAAAAACTAAAATTATTGAGTTTGAAAGAACAATGAAGGTTTTTAAGGAAATGAATAATAAATTTAATAGAGTGGAAAATTTTGAACTTCTGGAAAAAATATTTAAGTATAGGATGTATTTTAGAGATAGTTTTGAAGAAAAAAATTTCCTCCATGCTTTTCTATATGGAGTTAAACTAATGATTTTATATCTTAAAAATTTTTAAAGTTGAAGCGGTTTTAAAATGAAAATACAAAAAAATATTTTATGAAATTATTTAACATTATAGTTTTTTTACTATTAATCTCTATAACGGCTTTAGTAATTCCATCAATACTTCCTAACATCACAGCGGTGGCTGTCTTTACCTTATCTCTTGCACTATTATTTAATGCTTTTTTTAAAAGCCATGATTTAAAACTAATTGATAATAATTCTGCATCAAATAATTTAAATTTTAGTAATTTGTCAATTCCACTTTTATCGCTCTCGATGCTTTTTTTCTATTTGTTTTTTAATTCATTTAGTATTCATTCTAATATTAATGCAAACTTTAATCTCTTCGTATTACACGCACTATTTCTTTTATTCATTGTTAATACAAAAGAGCACATACTTCTATACATAAAAGCCTATATTTTATTAGCAGTTGTCATGGCAACATGCGGAGTTATTGCTCAACTGATAGTGGAAACTGGCTTAAATCCTGATGGATCCTATATTAATTTAGGTGAATTAACTAATGGAGCATACTCTAGAGATAGAGGCAAAGGGTTTAGTTATGTTTTTCCTTATAAACTAGGGTTAATTCTTACAGGAGACGGTACATTTAGTTATGGTGGATTTAGTTTTTATAGAATTAGTGGGTGGGCACATGAGCCTACAAGCGCTACTTTATTTGTAGCTCCAGCTATATTGCTATTAATACATAGCAATATAATTAGCAATAATTTATACAGATATTTTAGTTTGATTATGCTGATAATTTTTTGGTTATTTGCAATGGCAGTTGGCTCAATAATGGCATTTATTATTTTGTACAGTTTGTTGGGCTTAACTACTTTGCACATTAAATATTTTCCTAAAAAATTATCTCTTTTAATATTAGTAGGATTTGTTGTGGTATCTCCTATTCTTTTGTTTTTCGCTGACTCAATATTTAGTGCGGAAATTATGATGTCTAAATTTAGTTTTGAATCTCACACTATGAGTGTTGCCATTGATAATTTAACTTGGTTTATACCTGACGAGAATAAATCAACAACCTATTATTTGACACACCTTTTCTTATGGATAAATATCTTTATTTTTCTTTATGTATCTTTAGTTGGTATAATCTCAAAAAGATTTATTGATGTAAATTCATTGATTTTGTTTTATTTAATTTTGCACTCAATGAAGGGCTCACAAGAAAGTGTTTTTGTATTAATTTTTATGTTTTTTTGGTTCTATGTCGCATATTTTGCAATTGAACTTGAAAAAAATTGAATCTTAACTATAACTAAGGGGATTTAGGTTGAAGAATTTGGAAAAGGGTAGAGATTTTATTGATTTTTTAATTTTAGTATATAGAAGGCAAAAAACCTTCTATTTCTTACTGCTTGTTTTCCTTGCAATGGGAGTCTACTTTAATAATTTTCACAATACAAAGTATAAATTTAATATGGAGCTCCAAGTTTCATTAAAAGATAATTACTTTGATACTGATAATTTTCAAAGACAGTTAAATAAAACTGTCAATGAAATTAATTCAGTTGATGGAGATGGAAGCTCAACAGATCTTGAGGCTTTAAATAATCTTCTATGGTCGAGAGATGAAGTAAGAGTTTTGATAAAAACGCTACCAATGAATGGTATCTTTTTTTCTGAATTAGCGTCTGAGTATATTAAAAACTCTGACTTGGCTGATCAAGCAAATGTTGAATCAAGAATTAACGGTTCATTATCTTATAAAGATAAAGGTGATTATGGTCTTATTGTTTTTGCTTCTTTAGATGATCTTGAATTAGGTCAATTTCTTGAAAAAAACTTCATCAATATTATGGAAAAACATATTTCAAATAGGATGAAAACTCATTTATTAAATTTAAAAATTAATGCTCTGACGCTTTTTGAAAGTAAAGCGAATATTGCTATTAATAAAAGAGTTTTTCTAACTAAAGAAGATGATAAGATTGATCAATTATTAGCAGATCCAATACGTAATAGTATTTACGCAGATTCTTATTATTTTATCGATTCAATGCAAGTCCCTGAATACAACCTGGCCTATATTGATAATACTCAAACATCGATATCTAAATCTAATCGAATAAATCCTCTCTTTGTTTATGTATTTCTAATTTTTATAGCATTGTTCTTCCATATTGTTATTTCAATTTTCATTGATCTATTAGATCAAATTAAAAAAAGAATTGATGAGTAATAGGCAATTTAGAGGTTTTTAGATTATGTGTGGAATTTTAGGCTTTGCCTCTGATCAAGTTGTTAAAAATTGTAATAAAATTCTTGATGGTGCAGAACTTCTAAATCATCGAGGCCCTGATGATTCTGGTGACTGGTTGTCTGCAGATGGTCGAATTGGTTTCGCACATAGAAGACTATCTATTGTTGATTTAACTAATAGAGGTCGACAGCCGATGACTGATTTTAATAATCGTTTTACGATAGTTTTTAATGGGGAAATTTATAATTACCCAGAATTATTTGCTAAATTCTCATCTAAAGGATACAAATTTAATTCAAAGACTGATACTGAAGTAATTCTTGCTGCTTATCAAGAATGGGGAGAAGATTGTACTTCGCATCTCAATGGTATGTTTTCCTTTGCAATTTTTGACTCAATAAATAATACGTTATTTCTTTCTCGAGATAGAGCTGGGGAGAAGCCTCTTTTTTATGGATTTAATGAAGGCGTTTTACTTTTTTCATCTGAAATTAAAGCAATTCTATACGACCAATCTATTAAACGAATAGTCAATAGCGATTCACTTGATTTTTACCTTTCAATGGGTTTTATTCCTGGTGAGAAGTGTATTTTTAAGAACATAAAAAAACTACCTGCTGCTAGTTCTCTGCTATTTAATCTAGAAAGTAAAAAAATTAAAGTATGGAAGTATTGGAGACCTTTTAATTATCAATCTTCTGAAAATAATTTAAATTCTTTAAGCGAACCTGAATTATTGGATAAATTTGAAGATTTTTTAGAGGAGTCTGTGAAAAAGCAAATGGTTGCTGATGTTGATGTTGGGGTGCTATTAAGCGGTGGTGTTGATTCAAGTTTAATTACAGCGATGGCTTGTAGAAATAGTGATCGAGTTAAAACTTTCACAGTTGGATTTCCTGGGTTTAATAAATTAGATGAGAGAGGGCATGCTAGATTAATTGCAAAACATTTTAATACTGATCATACAGAGCTTGCAGCTGAAGAAATAAACTCTGATTTACTTATTAAGCTTGCATCTCAATTTGATGAGCCAATTATCGATTCATCAATGTTACCAACTTATCTTTTATGTGAATTGGTCCAAAAGCATTGTAAAGTTGTCCTAGGTGGTGATGGGGCCGATGAATTGTTTGGAGGTTATGAGCATTATAGCCGTATGCTTTGGATGAAAGATAATTTAAATTTTATCCCAAAAGTATTTAAAAGTGTAATTAGTAGTTTTTCAACAATGACATTACCTCATGGCTTTAAAGGAAAGAATTGGCTGCAAAATCTTGACGTGGATTTTCAGAATGAAATACCTTTAATAGCATCTTATTTTGATGTTCATGCGAGAAAAAACTTAATGAGGCATGTAAATGAGGATTGGGATACTTCTTCTGAAGGTTATTTTCAGAAAATTAATTTACAAAATGGAGATATTTTAAAGCGTTCTTTGCATATGGATTTTACAAATTATTTAGCAGAAGATATACTAGTTAAAGTTGATAGAACAAGCATGATTAACTCTTTAGAAGTGAGGTCTCCATTTCTGGATAAAAATATCATTGAATTTGCTTTTAATGAAGTTCCTTCTCACCTTAAAGCAAATTCAAAAGATAAAAAAATTTTTTTAAAACAATTATCAAGCAGAATTCTACCCCCTCAATTTGATAGATTAAGAAAACAAGGATTTGATATACCAATTAATGATTGGCTAAAAAAAGGACCATTAAGAGATTTCTTTTATAATGTACTTTTAGATCCTCAAACTATTTTTGATAAAAAAATAGTAAAAAAATTATTAAGATATCAGGATATAGGCTTAAATAATGGGGAGCGTCTTTTTGCATTAGTGATGTTTGAATTATGGAGAAGAGAATATAAAGTTTCTTTCTAAAAAAACAAAAAATATGAAATTAGAATTATTAGAAATTTTACGTTGTCCAAAAAGTAATCAACTATTATCTTTTGTTCAAAAAGAGAACATTACTCAGGACCTTGATTCAGGTTTTCTAGTCAGTCAGGATAATAATTATAAGTATTCGGTTGTGAGTGGGATACCACGATTTGTTTTGGAGAATAACTATGCAGATAGTTTTGGAATGCAGTGGAATCTATATGCTAAAACTCAATTAGATAGCCATACTGGGTTGAATATTTCAGCTAATCGTTTCTGGAAAGCTACAGGCTGGAGCAAAAATGAGTTAAAAAATAAGTGGGTTCTAGATGTAGGATGTGGTTCGGGTAGATTTGCTGAGATAGCACTTAATGCAGGTGCAAAAGTTGTAGCTCTAGATTACTCATCTGCCGTTGATGCTTGCAAGAGAAATTTTTTAAATCATCCAAATTTATATGTAGTTCAAGGCGATATTTACGAATTACCATTTGATTTAGATACATTTTCCTATGTCTATTCTTTGGGAGTTCTTCAGCATACTCCTGATCCTAAAAGTGCTTTTATGGCTCTACCTCTAGTGTTAAAAAAAGAAGGTAAGATTTGTGTAGATTATTATGAAAAGTCTTTAAAAAGCATGTTGCTTCCAAAGTATTGGTTAAGGCCAATAACTAAAAGGATACCAAATCAAAAATTATTTAGTTTTTTGAAAAAAACCACACCTTTTCTTTTGTATTGCAGTGTTTTAATTAGTAAATTACCATTAATTGGTAATACTCTTAAACGAGTAGTTCCTGTCGCTAATTATCATGGAATTCTTCCTTTAAATACTCAACAGCATCTTGAATGGTCCTTATTAGATACTTTTGATTGGCTTTCTCCAGAACATGATCATCCACAAACTTCTAAAACTATAAGGCAATGGATGAATGACGCTAATATACGAGATATTGAAATTCTAAAAGCTGGACATTTAGTGTCTCGTGGTAAAAAATAATACTGATTCAAGCAAGATGATTATTGGTATAGATGCCAGTAATTTAAGACAAGGTGGAGGCCTTACTCATCTCATTGAACTATTAGCTGTTATTAGGCCTGAGGTGAATAATTTTCAGAGAATTATCGTGTGGGGCGATGAAGGCACGCTTAACAAGTTAATTAGTGAGCCTTGGCTTATTAAAATTTTTCCAAAAGAATTCCAAAAAAGTTTCCCCTATCGTTTTTTTTGGCAACGTTTTAAAATTTCTAGTTCGGCTAAAGATCATGAGTGTGATTTGTTATTTATTCCAGGCGGAAGTTTTAGTTGCTCATTTAGGCCTATAGTAACAATGAGTCGAAATATGCTTCCTTTTGAATGGACGGAGGCTAAGAGATATGGTTTTTCACTAATTACTTTAAGAATAATAATTTTAAGGTGGCTTCAGTCTAGAAGTTTTCGTTCTGCTAATGGAGTAATTTTTCTAACAGACTATGCAAAGAATAATGTAACCAAAGTTATAGGTAGATTAACAGGTGTTCATTCTATTATTCCTCATGGGTTGAATGAGAGATTTCAAATTGAACCCAAAGAACAACTTGAGATTTCGAGCTATAATGATCAAAATCCTTTCCAGTTGTTATATGTTTCTATTATTGATCAATATAAACACCAATGGCATGTGATCGATGCTGTAGCCCAGTTGAGGGATTTAGGATATCCAGTTGTGCTTAATCTTGTAGGGCCAGCATACCCTTCTTCCTTAAAGCGTTTATCAAAAAAAATTGATATGATTGATAAAAAAAAGACATTTATTAAATATCATGGTTCAATCCCATACAATGATTTACATAGCATTTATAAAAAATCTCATCTTGGTATTTTTGCATCAAGTTGTGAGAATATGCCAAATATATTAATAGAAACTATGGCTGCAGGACTCCCAATTGCTTGTTCAAATAGAGGTCCAATGCCTGAAGTTCTTGGAGATGCAGGGTTATATTTTAATCCTGAATCTCCAAATGAGATTTTCAATGCACTTGAAAGCTATATTACTAATCCGTTGTTAAGATATGAGAAGGCAAGCGCAAGTTTCTCCAATGTTCAAAAATATGCATGGACAACTTGCGCTAAAGATACTTTCACTTTTTTAGAAATTGTTCTATCAAATCATAAAAAATCTTTATGTGCGGAATAGTAGGAACATTTGGAGGTAATACCGAGCTTATACAGGAAGCTTGTGCAGCCATAAAGCATAGGGGACCAGACGATTCAGGTATTTTTTTTGATAGCAAAATAAATATTGCATTGGGCCATCAGAGACTTTCTATTCTTGATTTATCTGATTTTGGTCATCAGCCAATGATAAGTAATGATAAACAAGTAGTTATTGTTTTTAATGGTGAAATATATAATTTTATTGAACTAAGATCAAGTTTAGAGAAAGAAGGCTATATTTTTAAAGGAGATTCTGATACTGAGGTTCTCTTAAATCTATATCTTGCTCATGGTAAAAAAATGTTAACAATGCTGAATGGCATTTTTGCATTTGCAATTTTAGATATTAGTTCTGAGGTTCTTTTTGTCGCAAGAGACTCTCTAGGAGTTAAGCCATTATATTACTCTTCAGAAGGGGGTATTTTTTCTTTTGCAAGCGAAATCAAAGCTTTGCTTGAATTTAATTCTATAAATAAAGAGCTTAATACAGAGGCTATTAATCGGTACCTTGCATTTTTATGGTGCCCTGGAGATGGAACGCCAATCAAATCTGTTAAAAAATTATTACCTGGTGAGGCATTAATTGTAAAAAATGGTCAAATCAAAGAAAAATGGAAATGGTATCAACTTCCTATATTTCGTGGAATACGACCTAATTTAAATGAAACAGAAGCAATTCTAGGAACTACTAATCATTTAAGACAGGCAGTTCATAGACAAATGATCTCTGATGTTCCATTAGGCGCCTTTCTTTCTGGGGGATTAGATTCTAGTTCAGTTGTTGTATTTGCACGAGAGTTAAATCCAGATATTAAATGTTTTACAATTAAAACTGAAGGTGGACAAGACAAGGGTTTTATTGATGATTTACCTTATGCAAAAAAAGTAGCCAAGCATTTAAATGTCAGTTTGGAAGTGGTAACAGTTGACTCAAAAAAAATAGCCGAAGACCTTCAATCTATGGTTATCCAGCTGGATGAACCATTGGCTGATCCTGCGTCACTTAATGTTCGTTATATTAGTCAGTTGGCAAAAGATCAAGGTATTAAGGTGCTTCTTTCTGGGGCTGGAGGTGATGATATATTTACTGGTTATCGTCGTCATTATGCGTTAGAAGTTGAGAAGTATTGGAGTTGGTTGCCAAAAAATATTAGGGGATTGATGGAAAGCACCTCTGTACATCTCAATAATAATAAGCCTATCCAACGAAGATTATCAAAACTATTTAATGGTGCAAGCCTTGATAATGATGAAAGGTTAATAAATTATTTTAGATGGACTAGTGATGTAACTATAAAGTCACTTTATTCACCTGCAATGCAAGAACTGATGAAGGATAGTGACGCTAATTTTCCAATGAGTGATTTCATTCCA
>ENA-OSJC01002324-OSJC01002324.1-marine-metagenome-genome-assembly--contig:-NODE-2324-length-14487-cov-6.080222_pt1 | contig 14487 bp, 25 predicted proteins | sample MGYA00237885_ERZ534234 | MGnify/ENA primary metagenome ERZ534234 (study PRJEB26413, sample SAMN06343907) | marine metagenome | isolation source: coastal waters | place: Atlantic Ocean: West Antarctic... | reverse complement strand
AATAGAATGAAGATGGCGTTTGCGCTATTGTTTTTTCTGAACGGCAGTGTTGATGAAAGTAAGACTGTGTACTACAAAAACCTACAAGCCTGTAGATACATGTGCCAACAGCTTTCTAAAGCACAGCGTAACTATCAGCCCACGCAGTGTATCTGTAAGTTAGCGTGGGTAGAAAAAGAGACAAAGGTTTTGAGATGAACGCATTAGTTTTTGTACTTATAGTAATTACTAACGTCGAAGGTGTAGAGGTCAAAGAAGAGTTTGGCGCATGGAGAAACATAAAAGAATGTGTTTTCTTTGCAAGATCGATTGCTTTACAAAACAGACTTAAAGAACAAAAGCATTTTCCAGAGAAGCTGAAAACCATCTTGTACCAACTGCCACTGAAGGCTTACTGCACTCCAAAATACGTTAATACAGAAACTACAAAGGTGTACTAAAATGTTACAGAATCTAATAGCGCCAATCGCTAATCTAGCAGGCACATTTTTAAACAACAGAGCCGAAGAGAAACAAGCGAAGCACAAAGCCAAAATGAATGTCATTGAGAACAATGCCGATTGGGAATCTAAGATGGCTGATGCCTCGGCTAACTCTTATAAAGATGAATTTTTTACTTTGATCCTTAGTGCGCCTATATTTTTCATTGGCTACGCAATCGCAGTAGATGATCCTACGGTGATTACCAGAGTCGAAGAAGGGATGATGGCTTTAACTAATCTCCCAGAGTGGTATCAATATCTTCTTTATATAGCTGTAAGTGCATCTTTTGGTATCCGAGGTGCTGACAAAATCATGAAAATAAGGAACAACAAGAAATGAGCAAAGGCAGTTCTGTAAGACCGACCAACAAATCATCATACGATAAAAGCTATGATCGAATCTTTAAGCAAAAACCCCCCACTAAAAGCAAGCCAAATGTAACCAAAAAGTAGTCCGAAAAACTTTGTGTCCACCTATAATAAGAAAGTAGTTGAAATCAAAGAAAACTCTATATATCCTTTGCGCTACTGGAGTCTCGCTCTGGTGTAAGTCATTGATTTTAATGCCCGGGTGGCGAAATTGGTAGACGCAACGGACTTAAAATCCGTAAGTCTATAGAAATCAAGCACTTAGGAGACGCAACGGACACATACAGTTGCTCTACTTTGTCATAATTTGACCTACATCTAGCAGTGTTACTCCTTAAACCAAGAGTTAAAGGAGAGTAAAATGACACATTTAGACGCTGTACCTACAATCCTAGAGTTCACAAAAAGTCACTACAAGCGAATCTGGGATAATCCTGACCATCAAATCGAGAGCTTTGGTAAGATCACTGCTTTCTCCAAATGCATGGACTATTCTGAAAGACTAATTACAGAGTATCGTCCTACTCACATCTATGACTTCCTAGAACACAGAGAAGAAATCTTAGGCAATTCGCCTGCTACCCTTAATCGATACATTGCTGCTTTATCTAAAGTATTCAAATACTATGATGATGAGTACAAGGCAGATATAACCCCACGTTTAAAGTACAAAAAAGATGTTGGTGGAAGACCACGTTACTTCACAGTCGAAGAGCAATTAAAGCTCAAAGATATCTTGGTAAATAGCCCTAACCCTTGGGCATGGGATTTTGTGACGATTGGTCTAAAGTCTGGTATGCGTAAAGGTGAAATCCTTGGGATCGGCCGTGACAAAAAGCAAGTGAAAGCTAATAAGCCCTACGGAAAAATAGCGGAGGACTACTCTAGCGTTCACCTGTTCCAGACTAAGAACAACACAGAGCGTCATGTGCCTTTACATAAAGAGGTTGTCAAAGCTCTTAAAGCAATGGACTCAGAGCCTGCGAAATTCTACGACCATCATAAGTTCTACAGAGAATGGGGTAGGGCAAGAGATGAGATTGCGTATGACGATGAAACCTTTGTGTTCCATGTCACAAGGCACACAGCCGCCACAACCCTAGCAACCTTGGGTTTTAACACTGTACAGATCGGTAGGATGCTAGGGCATAAATCCTTGCAGACAACAATGAAGTACATCCATGAATCTGATGAATCAAATGTAAAAATGATAAATTCACTCTGAGACTAGAGTGACTAAAGCGGCCTGTTGTGCCGTTTTTTTAAGTGGTTAAGTATGCTTTTACGATTAATTATATGTTTATAACTGAATAGGACTAGATTTCCTAAATGATAATTAATAGTATCCAGTTGCTCATAAGTGCTTAAAAAAAAGAGGCAGTAGAAAACACTGCAAAATAGAGGAAATACAGGATAATCTTTTGTGTCTACCTATATGACTACACAAATGTGTTATCTGTATACAAATGGGGAAACGTATGAATACACGAATGGAAACATATTATTTTGAATTGGTAAGCCACACAGGGCGATTCCAGACCGTCCAGATGATCTGGTGGTCTTTAGGTTACGTAAATCGGCAAGTGGGGGTGGTGAAATGCAAATAACAACAGACAGTAAAATTTTAGCCGAACAGCTTGAACGTGAAGAACATATGAAAGACGGTGGTTCAGCCCGATACTTAAATCGACAGGCTAAACACCACAGTCTCAGTCAATCTGACAGCCATCACCAACTGATACTCAGCGCATTAGAGAGAGTCGCTGAAGCTATCCGCAATAGTATTTATATAGAAAACAACAAGGGCAGTGGCCGTAAGCATCTCTGGTGTAGTCTACTAGAGGATCATGACGCTGATGCACTAGCCTACATTGGTTTAAACCAGATGATGGACTCAGTAGCCAACAGCACAGTGCTTGTTACTTGTGTAGTCAACATTGGTAGGCGTATCGAGACAGAAGTCTGGGCCAAAGAATTTAAAGCCGTTTCCAAAGAAGCCTTTAACCACATCACGGAAGTTGCTACTGACAATCAGTCTGGCTTAAGACGCAGAGTTGATTCAGCCAAATTCCAAGCTGAGAGCAGAGGGTTTAAGTTACCTGAGTGGACAGGGGCAAAGTGTACAATTGCAGGAACGCCTGTTCTTAATGCAATTCTAGAGGCTTCTGGAGTGTTTTACATCCATGAAGAATATTCTAAGAACAACACAGTTAAGACCATAAGAATCTTAAGTGAAGTTCGAGAGGCACTTAAGGATCAGACTGAAGCGGCACGTTGGCAAGAGCCAATGTTCTCAGCCATGATAATACCCCCGATACCTTGGACGGCTATAGACACTGGTTGCTACAGAGACCACGCATTGAGCCGCCATGTGCCTCTAGTCAAAGGTGCTACCTACCAACAAAAGCAAACCATTAAAAGAGACTTTGCTAAGTCGGCTTTAGTAGGTGAAGTACCTAAGTATGTGCAGGCCATTAACGCACTACAAGCAGTGCCACTTAAGATTAACAAAGCAATGCTAGAGATGGTGTCTTGGTGTTGGGGCGAGGGCAAAGAGTTTGGTAAGTTCCCATCTCAGTTGGAGCTTCTTGAGCCAGAGCGTCTAGATAACTGGAGTGACTTAGACAGAGATGAACAAAAGCGTCACATAAGTAACTCTAAGACCATTCGCCAAAAGAACCTAGAGACTAGGACTGCATCTATAGTAATGCAGAGAGACATCAATACAGCGGCTGACCTTAGTCAATTCGATGAGTTTTATCTGCCTTGGAATCTTGATAGCAGAGGTAGATGCTACAGTGTCTCAACATTTAACTACCACCGTGACGATCACATAAAGTCTCTCTTTATGCTTGGCAATGGTGCGCCTCTGTGCGATGAAACTCACGGTTGGCTAATGATCCACATCACTAACCTTGGTGACTTTGGTAAAGCGTCCAAAAGAGACTTTGAAGGTAGAATCGATTGGTTCTTAGAGAATGAGCATAAGATTCTAGAAGTAGTATTAGACCCCCAAGGCACTTTTGATTTCTGGAGTGAAGCCGATAAACCTATGCAGTTCTTAGCGGCTTGCATAGAGTGGGGTCAGTACAAGTTCTTTGGTAACGGCTATATGTGCCACTTAGCCCCTGCGCTAGATGGATCATGTTCTGGGACGCAACACTACTCTGCGGCTAGTCTGTCAGAAGACACTGGTAAGCTAGTCAATCTAGTGCCTATGGACGTACCCCAAGATGTCTACCAGACTTTGGCTGACGCTGTGAATAAGGTGCTGCTAGAGATGTCCAAGGACTCCTCTATTGACTCTCAAAAGCAAGAGATGGCGCAACTATGGCTAGACTATGGTGTAGACAGAAAGACGCTTAAAACGAACTGTATGACGTATCCGTACAGCAGTGTTGCCTTTGGCTTTGGAGTTCAGCTTTTCGATCAAATCATGATTCCGATTGCTGACAAGATACTGCACTCTGGTAGTACAGAGGAGCATCCATTTGGTACTAAGAAACAACAGCAGGAGTGTTCCAAATTCTTAGCGTCCATAAGTTTCAAATGTGTCGAGCTAGTGCTTTCGTCAGCCAAAGAAGGTATGGAGTTCTTTAGAGCTTGTGCAAAAGCATTGGCGCAAGAGAACAAGCCGATGTCTTGGGTGACACCGATTGGATTCCCAGTGGTACAGAAGTACACTAAATGGAATACTAAGAAGGTAAAAGTCTATTTGTATGACAGAGTACTCAAAAGTAAAAAGAGAGCGCAATTTTCGTTGAAGGTAGATGTTAGAGATGACGCAGGGCGTAAACAGATTGATGTCAAAAAGGCTAAATCTGGCATATCCCCCAACATCATCCACTCAATGGACTCAAGTCATTTGATGGCTACAGTGCTTGCGCTTAAGGAAAATGGCATAAACGATTTCATGATGATTCATGATAGCTTTGCTGTGCTACCCATCCACACCCCCGATCTGTTTGACTTAGTTCGTCAGACGTTTATTCAACAGTACTCTGAGTACGATATGTACCAAGAGATTAAGAAGAGTACGCTCCAACAACTGTCTGATCCTGACAAGCTAAAAGATGTTAAAGAGCCAACCATAGGCAACTTAGACTTAAAGTTGATAGCTGATTCAGACTTCTGTTTCGCCTAAATCCTAGCACTAAAAGTACCACCTCTAAGAAGCCCACAGTACGTGGGTTTTTTTATGTGTCCACCTATATGATAACACTAAGTGAATTCTCACTACCCGAATTGGAGACTTAACATCTCCATAGACCGTGTAACAAATCTGACTAGCGTGGCGCACTAGTGGTCAAAACGCGCTAATTCTACTGGAGAACTATATGCACCCTAGAGAGCGAGTCATCTCCCTTGCACACCTGTGTGTGACAAAAGGCGAGACGTTTCCGCAAGCCCTAATTGATGAGGCTAGACGATTGAAAGTTGATCTGTCTAGTGTCATTGCAACCGAAGAAGAAGCACTAGAAAAAACTAAACCCGAAATAGATAAGGAGTGCCCAAAATGGGACAAAGAGTAAAGTTTACATCACCAGTTGGTTCAGCAGTTTATCCCCACTTAAACACCCCCGATACTCAGTTTAATCCTGAAGGTGTTTACAAGACCGCATTGAGCATGGAGAACTGCGAAGAGTTGGTTGATATGTGTCACAACTTGGCAGTAGAAGAGTTCGGAGAAAAAGCCAAATTCCGTATGCCGTTCTCGCAAGATGAGGAAACTGGTAACACTGTTCTAAAAGTTAAATCTAAGTATGCCCCCAAGATTTTCGACTCCAGTGGTCAGATCATGGTCGGTGACCAAATCCCAAATCTCTGGGGTGGCTCGACGCTAAAAGTTGGTGGCTTCATTACGACTTACACAGTCAGTGGTTCAAAAGGTGTCTCTCTCCAGTTGACCAAAGTACAAGTGATTAACCCTGTATCTGGCGGTGGTGATCAAGATGGCTTTGATTCTATTGATGGCGGATTTGTAGCCCAAGAGATTACCCAAGAGGCATTCGACGATGGTGTGGAACAAGAAGTCGTACACGAAGCGAAAGCTGACCGATTCTGAGAGAGGCCGCAAACATGGTTACCGTTCTGGTCTAGAAGACAAAATTGGTAAGCAGATCACTGATGCAGGCCACCCAGTAGTCTACGAGACTGACAAGATTGCCTACGAAGTACCAATGCGAAACGCTAAGTACACCCCTGACTTTAAGCTGCCAAAGAAAGGCGGCTTTTTTTATGTCGAAACCAAAGGCATCTTTGACTTAGCAGATCGCAAGAAGCACCAGTTGATACGTGAGCAACACCCAGATATTGACATTAGGTTTGTATTTTCTAATGCCAACAACAAACTCTATAAAGGATCGAAAACCACATACGGTAGTTGGTGCGAGAAGCATGGATTTCTGTATGAGCATAAAACGATTCCAGAGGAGTGGCTGTCAGAGTGACAGTTAAGGAGAGCTAGAGGGGGTGGCCGAAAGGTTGCCCCCTTTTTATTAGGGGAAACAAATGGAACAAGAAGAGAGCGAGAAGCTGCACCACATACCTTGTCAAGAGTGTGGCTCAAAAGATAATGCGGCTGTCTACTCCGATGGTCACACCTACTGCTTTGGGTGTACCGCAACAAAGTCAGCAGAAGATGGCGCAATGTTGGCAACACAAGCACCAAAGCGACCAACAGCATTGATTGATGGGTACTACTCTGCACTTCCTGTAAGAGGTATCACCGAAGAGACTTGTCGTAAGTTTGATTACCAAATTACTGATAGTTACAACAACAGGCCACAGCAGATAGCCAATTACAGAGACATCGATGGACAAGTAGTGGCTCAAAAGATTAGAGATGCAGATAAGAACTTTAGCATCTTAGGTGATGCCAAGAAAATGACTCTCTTTGGACAACACCTGTGGAACGGTGGTCGTAAGCTAGTGATTACAGAAGGCGAAATTGATGCCATGAGCGTCAGCCAAATCCAAGGCAACAAGTGGCCAACAGTGTCACTTGGACAAGGCGCGACGAGTGGTAAAAAAGCATTGATAGCCGCATGGGATTGGCTAGAGCAGTTTGAAGAAATAATCTTGATGTTTGACCAAGATGAGGTAGGACAGAAAGCCGCTGTAGAGTGCGCTGAGTCTCTACCTATCGGTAAGGTAAAGATTGCCAAGCTACCCCATAAGGATGCTAATGAGTGCCTCCAGAAGGGTGAAGGTAAAGCCATTATAGATGCTATCTGGAGAGCCAAAGATTGGAAGCCTGATGGTATTGTTTCTAGTGATGACTTCAGGGATATCATTGGTAAATCAGATTCTACCAGTACTGTGGCTTACCCTTACAAAAAGCTAAACGATATGACTCGCGGCATACGCACTGGACTTGTGACTATCTGTGCAGGATCGGGGGTGGGCAAGAGTACCTTCATTCGTGAGGTTGCCTATGCACTCCACTGTAGTGGCCAGACAGTAGGTATGTTGATGCTAGAGGAGACCAACAAAAGGACGCTACAAGGTTTAGTTGGTCTACACATGGACAAGAACATTACCATTGATGAAGACTGCGCTGAAGAATTCCAAGTCGTAGAGGCGTATGACAGCCTCCTTGGTGGAAACCCTGTGTATCTGTTTGATCACTTTGGCTCTACTGCGGTGGACACTATCGTCAACAGGATTCAGTACATGGTTAAAGGTATGGGCTGTAAGCATATCTTTTTAGATCATGTGAGCATCTTAGTTAGTGGCTTAACTGGGCAAGTGACTGATGAGCGTAGGCTGATAGACCAGATAATGACCACGCTTAGAAAGCTAGTGCAGGAACTAGATATCTGCCTGTTCCTTGTAAGTCACCTTAAGAGGCCAGAGGGTGCTAAAGGCCATGAGAACGGAGCAAAAGTCCAACTGTCTCAACTAAGGGGAAGCCATGCCTTGGCGCAACTCGCAGACTTCTGTATTGGCTTACAGGTAAATGAAGAAGACCCTAGTGATGACACTCGCGAAATAGTACTACTCAAAAATCGGTTTACAGGCGAAGTCGGCAATGCTGACACCCTGCAATACAACCGCACTACTGGAAGGTTAATCGAAGCCGACTCCAGATTCTAATCAAGTAAATATCGAATAACTAAAAACTAAGGAGAGACAAAATGTCTTTAGAGCAAACTCGTCTTGAAAAAGACTTCCAAAAGTACCACAAGAAGAACCCCCATGTCTGGGAGATGTTCAAGCACTTCACGATGATCGCTGTAAGATCGGGCAGGGATAACTACTCTGCAAGAGCAATCATTGAGCAAATCCGTTGGTACTCTGACATGAGTACGGACTCACCGACGATCTTCAAAATACCTAATAACACCATCCCTTACTACGCTAGGCTTTTCCATGCCGCTTATCCCAAGCACCAAGGCTTTTTTAGGACTATGCCTGTGACTGCCGCTAAGAGCGCAAAACAAACAGAGTTGGCGCTATGAAACAGGCCATCTTTGATATTGAAACTAACGGCCTACTCAAAGAAGTGACTACGATTCACTGTATATCGATATACGATACAAAATGCTCAGATCGAAGAGTCAACGCTATGAAAAGCTATAGGCCACATGAGATAGATGAGGCTTTAGAAGTCTTAGAGAATGCCGAAGAAATCATAGGCCACAACATCATTGGCTATGACATCCCTGTTATCCAAAAGCTGTACCCAAACTGGAAGCCCAAAGGCAAAGTGACTGACACTCTAGTCATGTCTCAGCTAATGAAAGCTGACTTGGTAGGTGAGGACTCAAAGCGCGTCGCACACCCCGACGGCTTTTTAAGGCGTATGTGGGGATCACACTCTCTTAAGGCTTGGGGTTTACGGATGGGTAACCTCAAGGGTGACTACGATGGCGGTTGGGCTACCTTTAACGAAGATATGCTTCTGTACATGGAGCAAGACGTAAATGTCACTCACGACCTCTACAAGTTGTTACGCCAAGACAAAGAGTTCTCTCAGCGATCTATTGACTTAGAGCATGACATGGCTGAAATCTGTTTTCGCATTGGCAACAACGGATGGACGTTTGATGAGGAGAAAGCGGCTGACTTGTACGCCACTCTGTCTCAAAGAAGACTTGAGTTAAACAATGATCTTGAGAGTCTGTTTGAACCTTGGGAAATACGCACACCGTTCACCCCCAAGGTCAACAATGAGGCCAGAGGTTACGTCAAAGGTGAGACGATAGATAAAGTCAAAGTTGTCCACTTCAACCCTAACTCTCGCAAACATATAGCCAAGTGTCTCAAAGATAAATACAAGTGGAAGCCTAAGTTTTTTACGCCCAGTGGCGACCCCAAGATCGATGAGAATGTATTGATTGATCTGCCGTACCCAGAAGCCAAGAAACTAGCTGAATCGTTCTTAGTACAGAAGCGTATTGCTATGTTGGCTGAAGGTAATGCTGCTTGGATGAAGCTAGTCGATCTCGATGGCAAGCTGCGACACCATTTAGTGTCTCTAGGCACTGTAAGCGGTAGGTGCGCCCACCGATCACCTAACTTAGGCCAAGTGCCTAGTGTTCGCTCTGTCTACGGCAAAGAGTGCCGTGATCTGTTTACTGTGCCTAAAGGTTGGCAACTGTTAGGCAGTGACCTTTCCGGTATCGAATTACGTTGTCTCGCGCACCTCCTTGATGATGGTGGTGAGTACGCCAAGCAGATCATGGAATCCGATATCCATACCTTTAATCAAAATGCGGCAGGGTTAGAAACTCGCGACCAAGCTAAGACATTCGTGTACTCCATGATTTTTGGTGGGGGTGACTCTTTGATCGGCAAGATCGTGGGTGGTGGTGCTAAAGACGGTAAGCGTCTAAAGAGTGACTTTGATAAGAATGTTCCTGCGTTTAAAAGTCTTAGGAGTGAGCTTGCTAGTGCATTCAAAAGTAGAGGCTTTATCAAAGGCATCGACGGTAGAAAGCTATTTGTAAGATCAGACCACCGATGTCTCTCTCAGATTCTACAAAATGCAGGCGCAGTTATTAGCAAGCAATGGGTGAAACTCATTGATCAAGAACTAACTAACCAAGGGCTTAAAAGCTACATAGTCGGGTTTATTCACGATGAAGTACAGATAGCTTGCCCCAAAGAGGAGTCGCAGAATGTCGGTCATATCACTGGACGAATGGCGCAAAAAGCAGGAGAAGACTTTAGCTTCAGAATCCCAATCGAATCAGAGTTTAACGTGGGACTTACTTGGCGTGACACCCACTGAGTCTAAGGACTTACAGTCCAATGAGATAGAACATTTAGTTGCGTTCTACATTGTCTTGGACAAAGCGTGGAGATCCCCTTTTAAACTTAAATCCAACTTTGCTAGAGAGGCCGCTTTATATGTGGCTACAAGTGCAAGCCTTGGATTTATCTCAAACCAAATTGATGAAGACACTTTCTGTAACAAGTGGGCTATTACGCCTATGGGAGTGGACTTCAAAGGAGAGCTAGATGAAATACTCGACCATATTGCAGGGGGCATCGACCCCGACACTCTTAATTGATGCTGACCTTTTTCTGTTTAGAGCTAGTGTCATAGCAGAAGAAGAAACCGATTGGGGTGACGATATCTGGTCACTCGCAACTGACCTAAAGGTAGCCAAACAAATATTCACTGACCAAATCAAAGGATTCCATGAGCGACTAGGTACTACAGAAGCCCTCATGTGCATATCCTCAAGTGAAAACTTCCGTAAAGATGTGTTCCCCAAATACAAAAGCAACCGCAAGAAGTCAAGAAAGCCTGTTGGCTATAAAGCGATGGTTGCTTGGGTAGAGGCTAACTGGCGTAGTGTCACTCAGAAAGGCTTAGAGGCTGATGATGTCATGGGCATCTTAGGTTCTGATCCAAACATTGATGCAGTGATTGTATCGGATGATAAAGACATGAAGACAATACCTTGTCGGCTCTATCGTCCTACTGATGATGATCTGATAGAGGTTTCTAGAGAAGCGGCAGATCGCCACTTTTACACTATGACACTTCAAGGCGACCCCACGGATGGCTTCTCAGGTTGCCCCAAGGTAGGTGCTGTGACTGCGGCCAAGATTCTAGGTAACAGACCGGATTGGTCTTTGGTTGAAAACCAATTCATTAAGTCTGGGCTGACCAGAGAAGATGCAATTACTCAGGCTAGGCTTGCGAGAATCTTACGGTTTGAAGATTGGGACGGAGAGAACGAAAGCATAAAACTCTGGAGTCCAAGCCGATGATAACTTTAACCAAGACTTCGCCATTAAGTGGCCTAGCCAACACTATGACGGTTGACTGCGATGTCATTGAGTACGCTCTATGGCAACGTGGAATGCTCATACAAGACGCTATGCCTGATGTGTCCGTGGATGAACGAGAGTTCCTAATATCCGGTATTTATCCCGGAGAATGGGAAGAGTTAGCGACTGTTAGAGGGGCTGTCCATGATCCTGACTAGTAGAGAACTATTGCAGCTCACCAAGCCTCGAAAGTTACTACAAGAGAAAAGTTACACAGAGACTTGTACTAACTATTACGCAGGACTAGAAGACGGTCAGCAATACAAACCACGACACCATACGACCGACAGAGAAGCCTTCAAGAAAGCAATGGCTCGACGCAATGGGCGCAACTTTGAAACTAAGAAACGAATATTACAGGGAGACAATTCATAATGACTTGGCAAACTCACTTAGATAAGGTCGATCGACCATCAATAGAAGACTTACAAATGGCAAGCAACAAAGCGCGATCTGAAGTTAAGAAGGCTAGAGAGAAACTACGATTAGCCGAACAATGGCTCGATAGGGTGGCTATGGCCTACTCGATAGAAATGATGAATGGAGGTGTAAAATAATGGCGTACTTAGGAATAAATTCAGCCGCACCACAAGAGTGGGATAGGTTACGCAAAGCGCATCCTGCGGTAGAAGTTAAGACAACAGTTATCGAGAGTGACCCAGTGGCTTCACCTAGCCATTACAACACTGGCAAGGTCGAGTGTATCGTAGCTATACAAGAGTCAATGTCAGAAAGGGAGTTCAAAGGCTATCTAAAAGGCAACTCGATGAAATACCTTTGGCGATATGATTACAAGGGTAAAGCTGAAGAGGACTTAAAGAAAGCTCGATGGTATTTAGATAAACTAATATCAGTACTATAAAAAGATGTTGGTGTAGCGACAGCAGAATCCATAGTTGGACAGTGGATCGAGCCACTGACCAAGGACAACATACACACCGCTACACCAACAAACCGCACCATACTCCTTTTGTCACGCTTTGTGAACGCAACGGATAATTTATTTATCGTGGTGGTTACTCATGCTGCTTAAATGTAAACCTTTTTACTCGCCTGTTTAAAGCGCAAGCAACGCAATGGAGGTCTCTTTCAAGCTCAAACAGATCATCTCTTTTTTGTTTTGACGGATAAGGCTCGTTGTACATATCCGCCCACTCTGCTTTGTTTAACTGATAGTTAGGCAATGAAACGGTCGCCAGAGTAAAGGCTTCCTTAAAGATTGCTTGCACGTCTTCCCTTTCAAAAAACTTTTCGGCTTCTTTTTGTGCTTCGTTTATTGGTTTTAATTCTACATTCTTACTCATCACTCCACCTCCTCAAAGTCTACTTCATCAAATGCCTCTATGATCTGGTCGCTCACGCGCTCGAACATAAGCCCCTTCAGTATCAACTCAAAGCGTCTAGGGTAGTCCTTAGACCACCTTATAAGGTTCATTTTGTTTTCCCCAGAACCCTCAACAACCTCTTGTAAACTCTTGAACCCTACGGCTTTCGCCTTTTCACTTGGTTTCACAATTCCTCACCTCTCATAGCCTTTTGAAAGTCCTCTTCATCACAAGGCGCAATGAAGCAAAGCCTTTCGTAATCATGTTCACTTAGCTCCTTATACCTAGCATAAGCTTTAGTTGAGTTATCGTAGACTTCAAAAGTGTAATCTTCAGACTTCTTTGCGTATCTCACAACATATCTACTCATTTCCCAAACCTCCGCATTATAGCGTCAATTAACACAGTAGTTGCCAAGATAACCATAAAGCCACATACAAATACTCCTAAGATTATTAAGTCTTCACCGTTCATTGTGTCACCTCCGCAGTATGGAAAGATATTTCGTCCATTTCACCAAACGGTAAGCGGTGATCGACGAATTGTTTTTTCTTTGGGTCTACCACCGCATGACCCTTTTCGTCCCTAAGATATCCGTATTTGTCGTTGGCATCCTTAAGGTAGTTTGGTTTCCATTCGTTGATTTCAACCACACAATGACAATCTAAATCTACCACCAGTTCAGCACCATATTTAGCTTTGGTGTATAAAGATATAGCCTCAAACAACTCATAGCCCATCATTTTAATTTCCATTATTCATACCCTCCGTATGTTCTTCTTGGATATCACCGCAGGCAATCCAGAGCAGACGCTCTAAGTTGGCTGAATGGTCGCCCAGTTCGGCATCATCCCAACACCCATACTCTCCAAGTTCAGCCGCTATTAAATCAGAATCCAAAACGACCAACTGATTGTAAATATAAGGCACTGCCAGCAACTCTTGGACATCTTGTAGGCAATCGCCTTGGTGGTGTCCTGCCGAACTGTCTGACAGCCACAGTTGCAACTCTATGCGGCCGCTACTAGTAGACCACCATCGTAAATAATCTTGGTTAGCACTCATGCTGTCACCTCCACAAACTCAAGCTGACAGTCTCTCTTCAGCTTCTGTGGTGCAATAACTGCACGTTTAACCACTACACCATCGACATAGAACCTGAACTCCTGCGAGCCATCTTCAAGCGTTCTGTGGGTGGTCTTATGGCTGACGAAAGAGTGTGAGTTCTGCGCTGATGTCCCGACCACCACATCGACTACTGATTGCTCACGCGCTCCCCATGATTTTCCTGACTTATATATGCAAGCCTGTACATTATTCCAGATTGGATATGATCTCATGCTGATAGCTCCTGACGTAGAACCACTGGATACAAGCAAGTCGCACCAGTGGTAGGGTTTAGTTGTAGAACAAAAGGTGTGCCATTAATGAAACTCTTGTAGTCCTTGTGTACTTTGGCAAACATTGCCGCGGTCATGTGGACATGACCATTGATTAACTTTCCCATGATCAGTACTCCTCACAATCTAAAAATTCAACCGCGTCAACATCGACATGAGATGGATATCCAGAAGTAATGATGCAATCAAAATTAGGAAACTGTTTTAGCAAATCGCGTGTGGATTTAATCCAAACAATATCCCAACCACCCTCACCAGTTTCTGGATTCTTTGTGTAGCATTCCCAACATTCTATTAACTCAACCTCAAAGACTTTGTGGTCAGCCATGAACTGGCCTAGATCAGCACCTGATACGGTTTGTCCATCGCGCTGATTGCCATCGGTATGAAAGGAAACGAAGTAGCTATAACCTGAATAAACTTGCATAAGAAATCACCTAATAAATGAATGAGGTGGAACAATAGCAACACATAGTTACTTAATCAACACCTAAAGCAACTAAAACGATATAAAACGATGGTAAAAGATACAAACAGCATAATATGCTGTGAGATAGCCACAAGACAGCACAATCTTTTGTGTCTACCTATATGGTATATACATGGGTATATGCCGTCGTC
>ENA-OSJC01002320-OSJC01002320.1-marine-metagenome-genome-assembly--contig:-NODE-2320-length-14499-cov-5.761822_pt1 | contig 14499 bp, 13 predicted proteins | sample MGYA00237885_ERZ534234 | MGnify/ENA primary metagenome ERZ534234 (study PRJEB26413, sample SAMN06343907) | marine metagenome | isolation source: coastal waters | place: Atlantic Ocean: West Antarctic... | reverse complement strand
TAAGTGATCGGCAGACACCGGCACTGACGACCCATGACAGGCAATCTCACCTTGTCAGTGGCTGATAATATGGTTGCGGGTCATCTTTTAGCACCAACTAGTGATATAGCAGCACAGTAGAGCTTCACGGCATAAGCCCGCTCTAAGGTGACAATCTGCTCTGACAATTCCTGATCTAAAGCCAAGACCTTCCGGCTTTTATATAGGCTATACAATCCAACGGCACCAGCAACACCTTCTGAGCTATAGACAACTGCGGTATAGCCTTCATCGTCCATCAAAAAAGCTTGCTACCAAGATAGATAGGGCTGTTGTGAACCGGATTGAGCTACTATTAGCGCTTACTCAGAAGGACCTAGACGTGTTAGACGACAAGACAATCAAGGATACGATTACAGGGCATCTACAATACTAGGGGCTTGCTACTTCTAAACCATCAAATCACGATATTGCGCTGATGGTTAAACTTTCAGATCACAACTCCTCTGTGAATCTTTTCCAAGAACCTACTAGGCCTGCGAGAACTGAATGAGAGAGCTCCCATGATCGGACATGGAAGATCCCGTACGATTCAAGCAGGCCGTGTTGGCTTTCCTATCGCGTCAGAACTCGTAGTTCAGATCCACCCCGATGCTGCGCGGCTCAGACCAGGCCTTCGCGCTCTCTACATAGCCATAGACTACTTGGCCTAACTGATTCTGGGCTGGCACAGCGCTACCCAAGCCGATTACTTGCGAAGGGTATTCCTTGTCGGCTAAGTTTTCGCCCCACAGAGCCAGTTCAATACTGCCACCGCGGGACAGTTCGAACGATAAAGCGATACGTGCATTGAACAGTCCATAGGAGGGAACTTTCCAGTTGTTTCTCCCTGGTATGTCCTTGCCGGCGGTAGCCGTGGCGTAAATAGAAGACTGGTACCGGTAGTCCACGTGCGCCGAAACGTTATAACCATTTTCCTCATACAACGTGGTATCAATTGCCAGTAACAGGCTGTTCTCGGGTGCATAGGGTAAAGTGAAGGCCCCCGCAATATTTTCGCCCACTGCGTACACGCCGGTGGCAGCCGGATTCACAGCCGGATCAAACACGGTACCGGCTAGTGCCTCAACTTCTTTGATGTCGGGGTCCAAGTAGGAATACTGCAAGCTAACTTGGAGGTTATCGAGTGCTTGCACTGCAATATCTGCCTCGAGACCGCGCACGGCAGCCTTACCTGCGTTGTAGCTTTGGACTATGGAAGGATCGAGCGGGTCAACTGCAAACGCTAACTGCATATCATCAAACTGGCTTTCAAATAATGCGAAATTGGCACGGACGCGATTGTCCAGCCATTGCGACTTTAGCCCGATCTCATACGACGTGACGTTTTCAGGCTCGACTGTGTTTTCGAATTGATCTGTCGGTCCGGACTCACTGGAGCCTCCGGCCTTATAGCCGGTGGCAACTTTGACGTACGTATTTAGGTCTGCAGTCCAGTCATAGGCCAGCGTCGACGCCGGATTGAACTTACTGTAGGTGTCGTTGTTAAACGCGTCCGTCTGGGATTTGCTCGGATCAATCACCCCGTCGGTTACACTAATAAGATCGCGTGTCGCCTTACGTTTATCCTTGGTATAGCGGCCGCCCAGCGTCACATGCAGATTGTCATCCAGTATGGATGGCGTCCAGGTGGCTTGACCATAGGCTGCGTAAGAAGTGGAGTCTGCGGTGACATTTCGGGTCGTCGTGATTTCGGTGCCCAGCGCGATCTGCACGCCATAGCCGTCTGATTTGCTGCTCTCATCAAAATAGTACAGCCCTGCCACATAATCGATGGCACCGCTCTCGGTTTCGCCAATAAGGGTAAGCTCCTGTGAAAACTGATCAGTATTGATCTCATTGTCCGAGATAAAAGTGATCGGAAATGGCTGTAGCGGAAAATTCGGGTCGGTGCTAGTAATGAAACCGAAGGCCTCGGCAAAGTTCTGCTGGGCGCGCCAGTCCAGTGTGCGGTAACCCGTTAGGGAGCGAATAGACATCAAGTCGTTAATCTCCCAGTTAAGGGTGAGTGCATTCATCGTATAGTCAGACTTACTTTTTGGCAGATCGATCGGTCGGTATGAGGATGAGCGGAACTCCCCAGCATTTTCAAAGTAAGTGTATGGTGTGCCTTCAATCACGATGACCTGACCGTCCCACGCTTCGTTCTGATAGTAGCTCGGCGTTGAGTCCAGATTGCCCTTCTCGAAGAAGTAATCCGCGACGAACGTCTCTGTCACTTCCCAGCTGAGATCGAAACGACCCGCAAGCTGTTCTTCCATACCAAAATCTTCACCGTTACCCAGATTATCCACGTAGCCGTCAATGGAACTGGCAAGGAAGGCAAACTTGGTAGCAACGCCTTTCCAGGCCGGCAATTCCAGCGTGGTTAGCGAACGAAATTGGTCACGGTTGCCCGCGCTCAGCTTTTCCTTGAATCCGAACTCCCCGGTTGGTCGGTTGGAAATCAGATTGACTGCACCACCAGTGGTGTTGCGCCCGTACAGTGTTCCCTGTGGGCCGCGCAACACTTCCACCCGCGCAAGGTCTGCCAGATCGATAGTTGAAGATTGGGGGCGAGAAAGATAGAAGCCATCCTGGTAGAGCCCCACTGAGCCATCGATGGTGACCTGTCCGGGATCGGACACCCCCTGACCCCGCATGTACAGGATCAGTGTATTCCCGGAGTTGGGGTAAGGGGTAAAGGTGATGCTGGGGCTGGCCCGTGCAACGTCATCAAAGCTGGTGATTTGCATGGCCTCCAGCTCGGCTCCCTGTATCGCCGTAATAGACATCGGCGCATCTTGGAGGTTCTCCTCCCGCTTCTGCGCCATAACAATGACTTCCTCCAGTGCGGCTGCCATCAGTGGACTACTCGTCGCAGTAGTCGCGAATGCCAGCAGCGAGCAACGAAAATAGGCGGGGAATTTGGATTTATGCTTATAGCGTATATTCATCATCAAGATTCCTTATGTTTGCTATTTTTACTTTTCAATTACCGGTCAACTTTCTTGAGCCACCTTATAGCGCTGGCGATAACTGCTGTAGCGCTCGCTCAACATCTTTTCAGTCCAGCCAAAATCACCGGGGTCATAGCTGTGAACACCCGCTGCATGCTGTGGCCGCTGGGTGAGCCAGGTGTCTATCCGTCGCTTGTGCAGGGTGTTCAGTGCATCCCCGAAGTGCTCGTAGACGACTTCCAGCGTAGCTTTCGGTTGGGCCAACAGATCCTTGTACTGGACATGGCAACACCAGTCGGATGCAGCCGCCTGATCAAATGACGTTGCTTTGTCGATAGCGATACTGATTTTTTCTGCCCAGTATTCGCCGACCCGTTTCGCATCAAGGCGCCGGGTGAACTGGAGTTGCATCGCACAATTCAAACTCACCAGTGAGGTCACCAACTTGGCCGGGTCCCGATGGATCCAGATAATGCGCGCGTCGGGATAGGCGCTTAACAATTCGGGTAGGCACCATAAGTGATTTGGACTTTTCAGTGTCCAGCGCTCGGTGGGTTGCGCGTGCTGCAGCGCCTGCAACGTGAGCTTGTGAATATCGTAGGCAGGTGTCATGTCCGCATGGTCCAGCCAGCGCCCGTAGCTGGGCACAAACGCCACTGTCTCCATTCCGATGGTTCGCAGCGCATACGTAAAAATCGCTGTGCACTCCTCCGCCAGAGTACTGCCAAAGGGGTGCATAGTCGCCAGCGCCGGGTTCATCTTGTTAACGCGCGCCATCTCCTGAGTAAACAACGCGATTCGCGGGTCTTCGTTTGCCGTAGCAAGATCCGCCGGTGGAATCGCTCGTTTCGCTTCCCACTGCAGCAGCGGTCGGGAGAACGGGTCCAAGCCCATTAAAATAGAGAGAATGCTCGTTCCTGTGCGGGGTAATCCCACGACGATCCAGGGCTCACGGATTTTTTCCCTCTGTACCTCCGGGTGGCATTTACCCCAGTCCACCATGCGTAACCGACAGGCCAATGAGTTCACCAACATGCCCTGCACGGCAATTCTACCGAGCGTATTCAGGTTCGCTTCGGATTCTGCGGATTCAATGAAGCGGTTTAATGCCTCCGTGGTGTGGTCGCCTATAGGCAAATCTACCTCTGCCTGACGCTGCGCCGAGCGGATGACGGTCTCCGGCTCCAATCTCGGCAAGCGCAATCCGACCGCGCCCAAACCGGCGCCTGCTGCATTTAGCAAGCGCAGTGCGGGTGCACGAAGGCGGGCGTCACGAAACGTATAGGACTTCGGCATTGTCACTAATTTGCCACGATGACGACTGTACGACCGAGCGTTTTTCGCTGCGCCTGCTCAGTGAGCGCGGCAGGTGCTTCTGCCAAGCTTATGCTGCGGCTGAGCACCGAATGCACTCGGTTCTGGGCCAGTAGGGACAGCAGTGCGCTGTGCACCTCATCAGCAACATCGCGAGTGAACATATTGAAACCGTAATCTCGAATCGCTGGCGGTACAGCGTTGACCCAGGACAACATGACACCCATAATCGAAAAGTTAGCGGCACAGGCCGGCCTCAGCGGGCGACCGGAAAATCCGTTCTCGTCATCGTCAGCAAACCCCGCCGTTACATAACGACCCTCCCTCGCAACACACTTCCACGAGGGTTCGACGAACGCACCGCCGGCAAGATCGAGAATGACATGCGCGCCGACATAGTCGGTAGCGTCAAGTACGACTTGTTCAAACTGCTCAGTTTGATGATTGATTACGACATCCGCACCCAGTTTCCGGCAATAGTCCGCCTTGGCATCGGAGCTTACGGTGGTAAATACTTTCAATCCGAGAGCGCTCCCAATCTGGATTGCAGCGGCACCGACGCTACTGGCGCCGGAATGCACCAGAAGTGTTTCACCTTCTGCAATCTTGGCTCGACGCACCAACGCGAGGTAGGCAAGCTGAAATGGAATAATGAAGGCGGCCGCCTCCGCATCTGTGAGGCCGGGTGGGGCATCAAACACCGACGCCGATTGTGCGATGGCATACTCAGCGAGGCCGCCGGTGGCCATCATAGTTAACGCGATAACGCGCTTGCCCTGCCATGCTTCTGCTCCCGCGCCGACCGCTTCGACTACACCGCAAACATCCATGCCAAGAGTAAAAGGTGGCGTCAGCGGGACAGAAATTCGCCGGCCATAGCACCGATCAATGTCATTGAAGTTGAGCGACGCCGCAGTTACTTTGATCAACACCTGATCCGGACCAGGCTCCGGTACGGGGAGGTCGACAACTTCGAGAACCTCGGAGGGGGGGCCGTTTTTCATCGCTTGCAGTGCTTTCATACGTCTTCTCATTAATAATAATCGATGGATAAGAGCTTTTTCTCAGTGATCAGCCCTTGGGCTTAGTGCGCTTGCGCCCAGCAGGTTGCTGACCGAGAATGTCATGGAGACTAGGTTTGAGTATTGTATAAAACATGTCGCGCATTTCATCCCGATTACGCGCCACGTGGCTTGGCACGATGGCGTAGGACGCCAGCAGACGTAAAATCAGCTCCGCTAAAAAATCAATTCTCCGCTTGCTCCTTTCTCCTTTCGCCAACTTTAGGCCTGGCATTGCAAGAACCATTTCAACGCACATCTGATGAAGATTTTCTGCGGACATAGTCTGGGAGAGCACCCAGGCTCCACCTGAGTTAGTGAACAAGTGCGCATGTAGCGGGCGACGTGGAATCTCGTCGAGTACATAGAGTAAACCTTCGATCACGTGTTCCGCTGGATCCTCGATGCAAACCAGTTGCGCTTCGCAGGCCTCGATCATCTCGCTGGACTCGCGCGCCAAAGTCGTGAGGAATATATCGCCGTGACTTGGAAACCGTCGGTACAAGGTCGCCCGGGAAATGCCCGCTTCACTGGCAATATCTGCCGCCGTGGTCTTGCTAACGCCTAGCCGCAGATAACATGCTTTCGCCGCGTTGAGAATGAGTGCATGTATATTTGAATTATTTGACACTGGCAGCGCTACTGATTTTGAGACATGATACAAATCATGCCTCATGTTTCACTCATGTGCAAGCAGCGTCGAAGCAATTCAGTATCGGCGAGTTAACCTGTTGAGGTCAGTTCAAATCTGGCTTCGCCTTCGCCTCCAATAATTCACCCATCAGTAACATTCAGTAATATCCTAACAACGCTGTAAATCACCGCTCTTTCACTCTGATTAGACGGGTAGAACCAAGTGGCCAGGGTTACCACCCCGAAGAAGTCCGCAGACAACCGCAGACGATCAGCAAGGAAGCCACTGAAAAAGTCTGGCTCGCCTCTGTGCGTTCGACAGTTCAGCAATAGACGGATGTGAATTGTTCGATGACTGAGGCCGGTAGGATTTCACAGTAATCGACCCCCTGTTCGCGATCTTTTTAGGCCTTGCGGCTCGCATCCATAGGAAGACCTACTCACGATAGCCCTTTTATTTCTACTATACTTACAGGAAATGTGATGAATTATGCTGCTCAAGGAAGAGGCTGGCAGGGCCCTATATCGTTTAAGAAAGTTTCTCTAGCAAAAGACACGACGCTAACGGGTGGTTTGTGGCCATGGGATTTATTTACAACACAAGTTAATAGCCTGGACCGCGATCAATGGTTGTCTACAGTCCGCTGTTTGTAATAGATTAGTAGCAAAGATAGTGTTTATCCCGCTTATACTTACCGAGCATGCTACCCTGCCTGTCATTCAATTCTAACCTCTAACCAGCTGAGACAATCAATGACCTATACCAATCGCCAATGGCTGTTAAAACAGCGCCCACAAGGCATGGTAAGCCTTGAAGATTTTAACCGTGTAGAAACCGACGCCCCTACCGCCAACCTTGCCGCAGGCGAGGTATTAATCAAAAATCTGTACTTAAGTTTCGACCCAGCCATGCGCGGCTGGATGGATGACGAACCCAGCTATCTGCCCCCCGTCGAGATTGGCCAGCCAATGCGCGCCAGTGCTGTTGGCCAAGTCATAGCATCAGAAAATACAGAGCTGCCCACAGGCACTCTGGTTCAAGGCATGTTCGGCTGGCAGGAATACGCTTTAGCAAAACCTGACGATTTAATTCCCGCCATGGCCCTGCCCGAAGGCACGCCCCCCACCATGCCACTATCTATCTTTGGCGGTACTAGCCTCACCGCCTACTTCGGCCTATTAAGCGTTGGTGCTTTAGCGGAGGGTGAAACCGTTTTAGTCTCAGGTGCCGCTGGTGCCACCGGTTCAGTCGTTGCACAAATCGCAAAAATTAAAAACTGTAAAGTCATCGCTATTGCCGGCGGTAAAGAAAAATCCGACTGGCTAATAAACGATTGCAAGATTGATGCGGTTATTGACTACAAAAGTGAAAATGTCGAGCAACGTATTGGAGAGCTTTGCCCCAATGGGGTTAATGTGTTCTTTGATAATGTCGGTGGCGATATTTTGCAAGCCGGGATCGAACACATGGCCGAAAAAGGGCGCATTGTTTTATGCGGTCAAATTTCTGTCTACAACGACTCCACACCAACACCCGGGCCAAACAACCTAATGAAAATCGTAGTAAACCGTGTCCGCATGGAAGGCTTTATTATGATTGATTTTATGGACCGCATCGATGAGGCCATGAATGAGTTAGTGACCTGGGTAATGGAAGGAAAGATCAGCTACCGCGAAGACATTCAGGAGGGCTTTGATAATATTCCTGCAACCTTCCTGCGACTGTTTGCCGGTAAAAACGAAGGCAAACAATTATTAAAACTGGCCGACCCGGCATAACCTGCCCAATCATAAAAAACGAGACCTACAATGAAAGACTTCAAAAATAAAGTCGCTGTCGTCACCGGCGCTGCCAGCGGTATTGGCCTCGGCTTGGCAAAACGCGCCGCCAGCGAAGGCATGAAACTAGTTATTGCCGACATTGAAGAAAAACCGCTACAAGCCGTTGCTGAGCAATTAACCGCCCTCGGTGCTGCTGATGTACTGGCGATTAAAACCGATGTTTCAAAAGCTGACGACATGGATGCACTAGCTGAAAAAACCATCGAAAAATATGGCACCGTACACCTGTTATTTAATAACGCCGGTGTCGGCGGTGGCGGCTGCATGTGGGAATTGGATACTGACTACTGGGAATGGGTGCTGGGCGTCAACCTCTGGGGCGTCATTCACGGCATTCGCACCTTTACCAAATACATGGTGGCACAAAAAGAGGGTCACATCGTCAATACCGCCTCCATCGCTGGTTTAATATCTGCACCCACCACTGGCCCCTATACGGTATCTAAACATGCTGTTGTTGGATTGTCCGAAACCCTCTATGGCGAATTAAGAAATGCCGAAGCTAATGTAGGCGTTTCTGTACTATGCCCTGCGTATGTGGATACTAAAATCTATGCCGCCGAGCGCAACCGGCCCCTGGAGGACGCGGTAAAAAATGACCCCGCCCGCATTGCTGAACAAAAAGCCATAGAAGAAATGGCATCAGAATTTTTCAGCAGTGCCGCCATGGCCACCGAGGCGGTCGCGGATCAAGTTTTTGATGCAATCAGCAATGATACGTTTTATATTCTGACCCACCCCAAAGGCTCGAAAATCCAAATTGAGAAACGGATGCATGAAATTTTAGACGGCGGTCAACCTTCATCGACAGGTCCTGAAGACTTTCCCTTTGAATAGCTCACTAAAACTTTTACACAGGAATAAATAATGTGTTATCGACACACCATGGTCAGAGTCAGTAATCTGGATGCGTCGCTGGAGTTTTACTGCCGGCAAAGCAGTGAGAATTGTCGCTAGCATTGAAGACCGACTGGTCATTAAAAAATCCTTGATTACCTGAATACCAAATTCTCGGCACCAGCCTCAGGAAATCAGCTATCAGAACCTCGAGCTCCGCCTCGAGCAAGTCTCTTCGACTATTAACCATTACAGTGAATGTGATGATTTATGCTGCTCAAGGAAGAGGCTGGCAGAGCCATATATCGTTTAAGAAAGTTTCTCTGGCAAAAGACACGACGCTAACGGGTGGTTTATGACCATGTGATCCATTTATAACACAAGTTAATAGCCTGGACCGCGATCAATGGTTGTCTACAGTCTGCTGTTTGTAATAGATTGGAAGTAAAGTTAGTGTTTATCCCGCTTATACTTAAAGGGCGTTTAAAGTGGCAGGCCAATGGCGTTATAATAGTCCTGTGGACACGTTTTTCCGTCGCTAAACTAATGTAGATGTTCAGTCGCTCATGTTGAAAATTTATCATGCACCCTTTTCCCGATCGGTTCGGATACTCTGGCTGGCTGAAGAAATCAAGCTGCCCTATCAGATTGAATCGTTCACTCTCTTTACCAAGGCGATGCAAGAGCCGGCGTTCCTAAAGATTCATCCTCAGGGCAAAGTACCCGCTATTGATGACAACGGGTTTGTGCTGTGGGAAACCGCCGCCATCATCGAATACTTGGTAGCGAAATACAGTGATGGTGCCCTACTCCCAGCACGAGACAGTCAAGCTGGCGCTAAAGCCGTGCAGTGGATGGAATTTGCCGAAAACCAGTTAACGGTGATTATGGCGGAGATCGTCGCCCACGGTGGTATCTTGCCGCAAGAACGAATTATTCCGGCCCTTGTTGAGCGCGGTAATGCGCTGGCGCCGCAGCTTATTCAAATCATCGAAGAGGGCTTGGACGGCAAGCCGTACATTCTTGGGGATAACTTCAGCGTCGCCGACATCATGTTGGGCTTTGGCCTCAGCATCGCGACTTATCTTGAATTTGTGAACCACTCTACGCCGAACTGCCAAGCTTACTGCACACGGCTGGCCACGCGACCGGCGTATATTAAGGCGAATGCAGTCTAGGCTATCGCGCAGCCCGAAGCGGCATGTGCTTCCCGATCATATTGACTGCACTATTATTGAACAGCTGCCCACAGAAGCAGGGGTTTAAAGTATTGGCAAATTAGAGAGACCATTGGCAGAAAATCGACTCGCACCTTTTCGGTCTCATCCCTGAAGATGGCACTCTAGCGTCATTGATTATCGTGACATCACGCTCGCAACGCGCTTGTCGGGGGTATGTTGCTGTCATTCCCGCCTTAAGGCGCGCAAGAATCCATGCCCGGTGTTATTATAGCAGTCGCCTGCTCATGACGCCGACAAAAGCTGCGATGACCTATAGGGCATAGCGGCGTGATTTCGAGGCCGATGGTAGTTGGGCACTGAAAGTGCGGATATTGCCGCTTAAAAGAGCCTTTTATGTCCCGCACGCACCACAACCGCGCACAGTATCGGAAGGCCGTAACCTAAATATTTTAACTTTCGTCTATATAGCGCTGCAGCATTTGTCTAATCGCATCGCGGGTAGCGTTAGAATCTAGGTTTGCAGTTTGTGAACTTTCGGCCATTTCGAACATAGCCGCGTATAGCGGTATACCCTCCTCGGTCTTTCGAATCCTGAGGGTGTGTTCATCTTGCAAATAGTTAGCCCACACGTCCCGCGTGATCGCCCAAAAATCCGCTGTTCGCTTCCAGTACTCATCGCCCGCCCGCCAGTCATAGCCGCTGATACGCTCATACCGCGCTACACCATTTTCCCGCGCCAAAATCTCACTAACTGCGCCCTCATCGTCTAGGACCGTTTTCAAATTGAACTCCTCCTGAACCCAGCCGCTAGGCGTTATAGTATGTCTATTCGTTCCAATAAGAGCATCGTAGTCATTGCGCACACTGAATTCTCTCCGCGGTAAAGGACGCCATGTCTCATCGCTGGTCCAACTGGAAAAATTAGCACGGTGTTGCCAGCGGCCAGCAGCCATGTAGCGGGGTGAGTCATCCACTTGATATACGGACTGAACCCACCGACCTCTGGACTCCGCGCGTGACTGTTTAGCGAGCTTCCAGGTGAGATTGCCATGAAAGGTATGCATCCGCCGCTGCTCATAGCGCCAATCCTGTCGCCAGTGCTTAATGACCATAGGTTCCGCAGGCGTCCCATCGCTAGAGTCGAATCTAAGTACCATAATGTGCTGTAAACTTATAAAGTCAGGCTCGTCTGTCACTACGTAGACAAACTCCGTACCCCAACTTTGGTAAGGCGCAGCAGGAACATAGCCCTCAACGAACCCGATTGTTTCGATAAAGTCAAAACTCGCTCGATAGGGCCCTGCCATTGCCAGAATAGCGAAGCGGTCGCGTTCTTTATCTGTCAGTCCAGGCGCCCTGAGACGAGTCCACTGTTCTCCTGTGGACTTCGCCAGCCCTACAGGCGCTCCGCGACTGCTCCCTCCCCGTGGTGCCATGTCAGTTTTATCTGTATACGGCCAAGAAAATGTGAACTGCCGTGGTTCATTTACGCTAATGTCATCTGACATGACCACACGCGACGCGAACACTGTTCCCAACACCATTACCATTACACCCGTTCGCCATTTTTTTGCCGCCATCGTCTTCGCCTCTGGTAATAAAGTGCTGCTGCTTTTAGTCAATGCACCACAAATATAATTAAAAACCTAGTCATACGATTACGGGCAAAGAGCCGACTTGGACTTTTCAGCCTACTGAATATCGCCCGCGAAAGTTGTGCAGGCGGGGGCGCCGTGTTGGTTGCCACCAAGCGGCGGCCTTCAGCTTACACACTTGCATCTTTAAATACTAATGGTTATCATTCGCATATACGTTTAAAGCGGTCGACGCCGTTATAGTTTTGAGACAGTTGTTACTCCAGCCAAATTAGTGTTCGTGTGCACATTATGACCGGTTCTATACGTGCAGTTTGGCATCTCCAACTATGGTGGTCATGATCAGCCAGTAAGTGGCACTGCAAACAGTCCATTCGGTTTGCCGCCTGCTAGGTGGGCAAATCCCCACTAACAAGGGGGCAACCACTCTCCTTCCTGGTTTAGAACCGAGGAAAGCGGCTCTGCTGCAATTTTGACTGAAACGTATTTAAAGACCGATTATTTATTTCACTGCACAGGGAGCAAGTTATGCTAAGTACGAAAATCATTAAGTGTCTCAATGATCAGATCAATCTTGAGTTTTACTCATCCAATCTTTATTTACAGATGAGTTCCTGGTCCTCAAATCAGGGACTGGAGGGGTCAGCGTCTTTCCTTCGGGATCATGCAGTGGACGAGATGAATCATATGCAGCGTCTATTCACCTATGTGAACGAATGTGGCGCAATGGCTGAGCTGGGACAAATTGCAGCCCCACCCACGCAATTTGCGTCAGTGCAGGAAATCTTTGAAAAAACCCATGCACACGAACTCATTGTCACGAAAAAGATTAATGAGCTCGTGCATCTCGCTTTTACTGAGCAGGACTATTCCACCTTTAACTTCCTGCAGTGGTACGTGGCCGAGCAGCATGAAGAGGAAATGTTGTCCAAGTCCATTCTTGACAAAATCCGAATTATTGGAATGGATGGGCAAGGCCTGTATCACTTTGATCACGAGCTTAAACAGATGATCGGAAGCGAAAGCGAACAGAGCTGAAACGATAACTAACGGACCGCTGGGAACGTCTCAGCCAGAGAAGATGTGAATATCAAGCTGCAAAAAAGAGCAGGCACATAGACTCAGTAACTATGTGCCTGTCTCGCCCTCGGGAGGAGGATCATTTAAGCTCAAAGAATAGGCTGCCGCCATAAAGCATAAGATAACAACTAAGACTACCGGCCAGTGCACCCCCTGTATTTGGGCAATATAGCCGAAGAAGCTTGCCAAAATGAGTGCGAGAACAGCACTAACCGTGTTTGTCACAGCAACATAGTAAGTGAGTTCTTCTTTCGGTGCCGCGTCGATCAAAAACAGCACGCGGGAACCATTAACAGCCTGAATCCCACCCGCCGCCAGTGCAAACACCAAAGAGTGAGCGAAAACGGTTTGGAGTGACTCCACTTGTTCAATCGTCAAGGCCCAGACACCTCCCAAGCCCACAAAAATTGATCCTAGCGCCATAGACAAGCGCTGTGATCGTTTACCCAGCCATTGCCACAAAGGCCCGCAAATGATCGCCGCCACGCTGGTTGCCACCACAAATATGCTGAGCCCGGCCGCATTTTTATGGACGTGATGAGTAGCGCCATGCACCGCATAGAATGGCATGGCCAGAACAACAGCAGCAGTCAGGCATCGCATGTACAGGTAGCGACGAAACCAGACTAAGCGAAGTACATCGCGAAACTTCTGCAGTCGAGCAACAAAACTGGGCTTGACCGACTGGCCTGAGACGTCAGTGCCGTGCTTCGCCTGCCGAGCTGCTATCGGAGCACTGGTCTCGCGAAAGAATAGAATAATGACTGCGGCAAATGCAGTTACCAAGGCTGCACTAAACGCTAAATTAATGTAATGGTCGATCGTGTCTTCACCCGATGAAAGATAATGCGTGAACCACGTGACGCCAATGGTAACAAAGCCTCCCGCCGCAGACATGAAGAACACTCCAGAATTTCTGCGTGATTTGTTAATGTTAAGCGCCATTAGGTCATTGAACGCGAGACCGTTGAGACCCTTAGAGAAACCCAGTGCTAATGACGCACCGATGAAGACTGCCATCAGTGCCCAATGGTTAGAGCCTCTTGCACCTAAGCCGGCTACAGCGAGGCCAATTGCGGCTGCCATCCAGCCGATGAATAATATCCACTTTCTTGTGCTAGCAGCGCTCACATAGGGCGCCCCAACGATCTGACTAATCAGTCGCGAAGCCGATACGATCGGGATCAGTGCTCCCGCTAAAAAGACCGGCGCGCCGGTTGCTACGTATAGATAAGGAAGCAGAAGACGAGGACTTCCAATCGACTTCGATGCACTTGCGACGATTCCCTGAAAAACGAAAATAAAATAGTTCCAGCTGTCCCGGCGATCTGCGGCGTCGATGTTTTCGTCTTCTTCGGCCACTGCTGTGACACCATATATAGGGTCTTGCTTCACGCTACTAGCTCAGCGAAACCGACTGAGGACAGGCCCCGCACGCCGAGCCGTGACAGCCTCTGTCGCCAAATTGATTTTGCCCTGAGGCAGCCAGCGCTGTCCCTGTCGCGACTGCTGCAGAGCGCGCTATGCACACTGATTGCGTCGCTCATTTCTCAGCCACAGAACGGCCGGAGACGGCGTTATAAAACGCCTCGTCCCATGACACCTGAACCCTATGTTCAGGGTCGAGTTCCAATAGACTTGGGCACCTTTGTTTGTGAACCGACACGACTCGACTGTGCGTGATCCAGCCGACTACAATGTCCCCCGGTATAGGCGTGCAGCACTTAGCCAGACGGACAGGCACGTCGTTCATCCCTTCGACACTCAGTTGGTCAGTCTGACTGGAGTGCCGCTCGACCCGAACAGGCCGTTCCGTGATGCTTGACACTGCTTTTGGCAGACGTCCCTTGTGCTGTGGTCTTATCGCATTCATAACCGCAGACATAGACAAATCACCGATTCCGATGCGGGCATAAAGCTGTTGCGCGTTACCTGCATCCAACCTATCAAGAACATCTTTAGCATGCTGGCTCGTCCA
>ENA-OSJC01002317-OSJC01002317.1-marine-metagenome-genome-assembly--contig:-NODE-2317-length-14524-cov-3.106873_pt1 | contig 14524 bp, 15 predicted proteins | sample MGYA00237885_ERZ534234 | MGnify/ENA primary metagenome ERZ534234 (study PRJEB26413, sample SAMN06343907) | marine metagenome | isolation source: coastal waters | place: Atlantic Ocean: West Antarctic... | reverse complement strand
TATATAAAAGTTTTTGAAGAAGAACGAGAATTAACTTTAATGCTAATTGTAGACATTAGTGGTTCAGAGTTATTTGGAACTGATGGTCAATTTAAAAATGAAATTGTAACAGAAATAGCAGCCACACTAGCTTTTTCTGCATTACAAAATAATGATAAAATAGGATTGATATTATTTTCAGATGAAATAGAATTGTTTATTCCGCCTAAAAAAGGTAAATCACACGTTCTTCGAATTATTAGAGAATTATTAGAGCACAAGCCTAAAAGTAAAGAAACAGATATTACTATGGCATTAAAGTATTTTTCGAAAGTAATAAAAAAGAAAGCCATCGTTTTTGTGCTTTCCGATTTTATTACAGATGAATATAGAGAGACCTTAAAAATTGTTTCTGGGAAACATGATGTTACTGGAATAAGAGTCTATGATAAAAATGAAGAACAAATTCCTAACCTTGGAATGGTTCAAATGGAAGACCAAGAAACAGGCGAATTAGTATTGGTAAATACTTCCTCTAAACAGGTTCGAAATCATTACAAGGCTAACTATTTAGAAAGAGCAGCTTATTTTAAAGAATCTTTTCAAAAAAGTGGTGCAGGCGCATTGACATGTATGGTTGGTGAAAGTTACGTAAAAAAATTATTGGGTTATTTTAAAAATCGATAATAAATAGAAAACAGCGCAGTGCATGCAGATGAAAGAAAATAAATCATATATAGCAAAAATATCATTCCTTGAATTAACTAGGAATCTCTTCATGTTGTTTTTATTTTTTACGGTATGCCTTTCTCAAGCTCAAGTTTCTTCATCTATAGATACTACACAAATAAGAATTGGAGAAGAGATTGTATATTCAATTCAAGTGGAGGTAGATTCTACTGCTTTAGTTTTATTTCCCGAAGGACAATCATTTAATCCTTTAGAAGTAATTGATTCTTATGATGTTGATACTACTAGGCTTCAAGATAAAATTAGACTTATAAAAAAGTATGGTTTAACTCAATTTGATTCAGGAAGCTATACGCTTCCATCTCAAAGAGTAGTAATTAATAATAAGTCATTTAATACAGACTCTATTAATTTAGAGGTGTTCAATGTGCTTGTAGATACTACTAAACAAAAAATGTTTCATATTAAACCAGCATTTGAAGTTGAAGAGCCAGGTTTCGATTTTGAAAAATTACTCTATTGGATTGTTCCCATACTTTTAATTATAGGAATTATTGTTTTCTTATTTTTCAGAAGAAGAAAAAGAAAAAAAACTGAATCAGCAAAGCAACTTCCGCCATATGAAGAAGCAATTGAGGCTTTAAAAGTATTGGATCACTCTCATTTTTTAGAAAATGATAATTCTAAAAGCTATTACTCTTCTTTAACGGAAATATTAAAACGATATATAGGAAGAGAAGTAGACGATGCTGCTTTAGAAAGCACGAGTAATGAATTAATCGATCGATTGATATTACACAAAGATGCTGGAAGTTTTGATTTTGATGCAGAAACGATCAATAAGATTGATAAAATTTTAAAACGGGCAGATTTAATCAAGTTTGCTAAGATGAAAGAACTAGAAGGTCAAGCTAAAACAGACCGAACTGTTGTTGAAGATATTATTAATGAAACTAAGGAGATTATTCCAGAACCTACTGAAGAAGAGTTGCTGAAAAATAAATTATATTTAGAGGAACTCCGTAAAAAACAATTAAAAAGAAAACGAATTAAAATTGTTTTAACTGCCTTTGCATCTGTTATAATTGCTGCTGTTATTTTTGGAAGTATCAAAGGATTTGATGAATTAAAAGATAAAACACTTGGTAATGAAATGCGAAATCTTTCGGAAGGTAGATGGATTAAGAGTGAGTATGGATCACCTTTAATTGTTGTTGAAACACCTAGAGTTTTATTAAGAACTTTAGATTCTTTAGTTCCTAAAAGTGTACTAATAAATAGGAAAAGACTTTTTACTTACGGACATATTAACGATCTACTCTTCATAAGAGTTAGTACTATCAAGTTTAATCAAGAACAAAAGCTAGAGCTGGAATCTTCATTAGATATGTCACTAGCATTATTAGAAAAAGCAGGAGCTAAAAATTTAGTGGTAAAAAGAGAAGATTTTGAAACTGAAAACGGAATTAAAGGAATTAAAGCATATGGTGATTTTCATGTTCAAGTTTCAGGAAATAAACTATTGAAAAAGAAGAGTTCTTATGAGTTATTGTTATTTGCTCAAGAAAATGGTTTGCAAGAAGTATTAGTAGTTTATAAAGACGATAGTCGTTTTTCAGAAGCCATAAAAGATCGTATTATCAATTCTATTGAGTTAGAAATTACTCAAGAAAAAAAGAAAAAGAATGAGTAGTAATTTCGAATTTGTAAATCCACAATTATTTTGGTTGTTATTATTGCTTCCTTTGTTATTGTTATGGTTTTTTTGGAAACGAAAACAACAGACTGCCGTCTTAAAAATATCTAGTTTAAAAGGGTTTACTACTCCTAAAAACTGGTTAGCAAAATTACGGCCATTATTATTTGTTTTGCGATTAATCACAATAGTACTAATAATAGTTGCGATGGCAAGACCTAGAACAGTTGATGAGTCTACACGGATTAAAACTACGAAGGGAATTGATATTGTAATTGCAATAGATGTCTCTGCAAGTATGTTGGCAAGAGACTTAAAGCCCAATAGACTAGAAGCCCTAAAACTAGTAGCTTCTAGATTTATTCAAGCACGTCCAAACGATCGACTTGGATTGGTGGAATATGCTGGAGAGAGTTATACTAAAACACCTTTAACGAGCGATAAAAACATTGTTTTATCCTCATTAAAAAGTATAAAATACAATACTGTAATTACTGGTGGTACCGCAATTGGAATGGGATTGGCAACCTCTGTAAATCGACTAAAAGAAAGCCGTGCTAAAGGGAAAGTAATTATTCTTTTAACAGATGGTGTAAATAATTCTGGGTTTATAGATCCAAAGATTGCTAGCGAATTAGCTGTAGAATTTGGTATTAAGGTATATACCATTGGAATTGGATCTAATGGAATGGCCCTATCACCAATTGGAATTTTACCAAATGGATCTTTTCAATATGGAAATATTCAAGTAGAAATTGATGAAGGTTTACTAAAACAAATTGCTGAAACTACAGGAGGTAAGTATTTTAGAGCTACAAGTAACAGTAAGTTAGAAGAGATTTATGAAGAGATTAATAAATTAGAAAAAACTGAAATAGAAGAGACAAAATATAAAAGCTACGACGAATTATTTAGGCCTTTAGTACTTGCTGCTTTTGGTTTATTATTATTTGAGCTGTTGCTAAGATATACCGTATTTAGAAGTTTTGTTTAATAATTTAAAATAGTTCTGTTTGTTAAGAAAATAATTATGTATCAATTAGAAAGACCGATATTTTTTTATTTACTATTTGCCATCGTTGGGCTTATGGTATTATTTTTATTGGTTTTTATATGGAAAAAACATACTCAAAATAAATTTGCGCCTTCAAAGGCATTAAGATTGCTTAGTCCCGATCGGTCTTTTTTTAAATCTTGGATTAAAGTTATCATACTATCACTTGCTATAGGAAGTCTTGCATTGGCATTAGTGAATCCTAAAATAGGAACTAAAATTGAAACTATTTCTAGAGCAGGAGTTGATGTAGTTTTTGCACTGGACGTTTCAAAAAGTATGTTAGCGGAAGATATTGCTCCAAATCGCTTAGACAAATCGAAACAGTTAATTACTCAAATTATAAATAGTTTAGGTGGTGATCGAGTTGGAATTATTGGTTATGCTGGAAGTGCTTTTCCTCAAGTTCCAATTACTACCGACTTTTCCACAACAAAACTATTTTTGAACAGCATGGATACCGATATGGTTTCATCGCAAGGAACAGCAATTACAGAAGCCATTAAAATGGCAGAAACCTACTATAATGATGAGGATCAGGTAAACAAAGTATTGTTTATTATTTCAGATGGGGAAGATCACGAAGGAAGTATTTCTCAAATAGTTAATGAAGCAGCAAACCTAGGAATCTATATTTATACGATTGGCGTAGGCACTAAAAAAGGTGGACCAATACCTATTAAGAGAAATGGAATTTTACAAAACTATAAACGAGATCAAAACAATCAGCAAGTTATAACACGTTTGGATGCCGAAAAATTAATTGAAATTGCCACAAAAGGGAATGGAAAATATCTAGATGGGAGCAATACAAATGAAGTTGTCGAACAAGTAACAACCATTTTAAATGGTATGAATCAAAAAGAGTTTGAAACCAAACAATTTACAGATTTTAAAGATCGATTTCAGTGGTTTTTAGGCTTGGCAATCCTTTTGTTAGTTATTGAATTATTGTTGTTGGAAAGAAAAACTGCTTGGATTAAAAAATTAAATCTGTTTAATGAAGATTAATTATAACATATTTAAAAATAGTGTTTTGCTAAAGAATATGACTTGTCTTATACTTCTTTTAGTGACTGCATTTTCTATTGTAGCTCAAGACGTAGCTAAAGAAAAACAAAATGCACTTAAAGAGTCAAGAGCATTATTAAGTGATGCAAGTTATGAAATGGCTAAGGATAATTTCACTATTGGAGAGGCAGCATATCGCGAAGCTATTGCATTAAATCCTAAAGATGACACCGGAAAATATAATTTGGGAAATGCATATTATAATAAAGAAATGAATGAAGTAGCAATGTCACGTTTTAAACAAGCTGCTGCTGTTGCAGATACAAAATCAGATAAACACCGTGCTTTTCATAATTTAGGGAATACCTATATGAATGAGAAAAAATATCAGGAAGCAGTTGAGTCTTATAAAAATGCCTTGCGGAATAACCCTAAAGATGAAGAGACACGTTACAATTATGCGTTGGCAAAAGAACTTCTAGAAGATCAAGAAAAAAATGGAGGAGGTGATGATGACAAGGAGAATGAAGAGGATGAAAAAGACGAAGAAAAGAAAGAGAACCAGGATAATGAGAATAATAAAAAGGATGGAGAAGATGGTGATCAGAAAGACGAAAATGATAAAGGAGAGGAAGAGCAAGATAAAAAAGAAGGCGATGAGAATGAGGATAAGGGAAAGCCTGACGAACCAAAAGAACCGAAAGAAGAAAAACAACAACAACCACCAACAGAACCTGGAAAACTTTCGCCTCAACAAGTTAGGAACTTATTAGAAGCAATGAATAATGAAGAGAAAAAGGTTCAAGATAAAATCAATGCTAAAAAGCAAAAAGGAAAAAAAGTAAAATCTCAAAAAGATTGGTAATGAGACTTAAATCAGTTTTTATATTATTTTTCTTGTTGAGTATTGGATTTGTTCAAAGTCAAGTTTCTTTTGTTGCTAAAGCGACTAAAAAAACTCTAGGAATTAACGAACAATTACAGGTAAATTTTGAAATGAATCAGGATGGCGATAATTTTGTTCCACCAAAATTTAAAGGTTTTAATGTTGTTAGAGGTCCTAACCAATCGGTTTCGCAGTCTTGGATAAATGGAAAAAGTAGTTATTCCAAAACCTACTCTTATATCTTAGCACCGAAATCTCAAGGGACGTATACTATCAATCAAGCAACGATTGAAGTTGATGACCAAATTTATAAAACAATTTCTTTAAATATTTTAGTAACAGCAGCAGTAACTATTCCAAAAGACGCGAATAATCCAGATTATTTAGCAATTGAAAATGTTCATTTAATAGCAGAAGTGTCAAAAATTAATCCTTATTTGAATGAAGCCATTACAGTTGTCTATAAGTTATACGTATCAAATGACGTTAGTATTACAAGGAGTTGGCAAGAAATAGAGACTCCAAAATTTGAAGACTTTTGGAGCCAAAATATTGCAGATAAAGGTAAGCAGCAAATTTTTGAAGGAACGTTTAGAGGGAAGCCCTATCGATATGTAATCTTAAGAAAAGCAGTATTATATCCTCAAAAAACAGGAGCCTTAATTATTGAGCCCTTAACATTAGATATTCCTATAGATGTTCCAGGAAAATCAAGAGATATATTTGGCCGTAGAAGAATGACTCGTGTCAATAGAACAATTTCTGCGGGCAAAAGAACAATTACTGTAAAACCATTACCATTAGAAGAAAAGCCAGATGATTTTTCTGGAGCTGTGGGTGCATTTAATTTTAACGTCTCAACCAATAAATCAACTTTAGATGCCAACGAAGCTTTAGAATTAAAAATAAGAGTAGAAGGGACAGGAAATTTAAAATTATTTAACTTACCATCTTTAAATTTACCTAGCTCACTAGAAGTATACGAACCTATTAGGGATAATAAAGTGGCAGTTAATATAAAAGGGATGAATGGTTTTATAAACGATACATATACTGTTATTCCTCAATACAAAGGGAGTTATCCTATCCGACCTATAACATTTTCTTATTTTGATCCTGCTTTAAAAAGATATAAAACGGTTTCATCTGATGAAATAATAATACAAGTTGAAAAGGGTCCTGTACCCAACCAGCCTAATAAATTAAAAGATACTGCGAGTAACGAAAAATCTATTTCATTAGCCAATGATCAATTTAAATATATAAAGACTTCCACTAAATTAATTTCTATAAATCGCCCTGTATTTTTTAAAACCTCTCTGTTTTGGTGTATAACTGGGATTCCATTTTTATTAATTCCATTCATTATATTAATTGGAAATACAAGAAGAAAAAGATTGAGTGATTTAGAAGGGAAACGGTTTAGAAAAGCAACAAAATTGGCTAAAAAATATTTATCGGAAGCAAAAAATAATTTAGGAAAACAAGAAGTATTCTATGAAGCTTTAGAACGTGCTTTACATAATTATTTAAGAGCTAAACTAGACATTGTTACTTCGGAATTTTCAAAAGAAAAAATAACAATTTTATTGGCCGAAAGGAAAGTTAAAGAATTGGTGGTTTCAGACTTTTTGGGACTTCTTAAAAGTTGTGAGTTTGCTCGTTATACTCCAACATCTGATGTTATGATGAATCAGGATTACGAAAAAGCAGTTGGAGTTATTTCTAATATTGATAAACAGATTCAGTAATGAAAGGCACTATTTTAAAAAGGTTAGGCTCTATAAAAAATACATTTTTAATTATTTTATTGTTTTTTACTGTTTTAAGTTTTGCACAGAATAGATCTCTTTTCGAGCAAGGAAAATCACTGTATAAAGCTGAAAAATATCAAGAAGCAGTTAATTCTTGGATGAAAATTATAGCCAATGAACAACATGCTTCCGAATTATATTTTAATTTAGGAAATGCACACTATAAGCTTAATAATATTGGTCCAAGTATCTATTATTACGAAAAAGCTTTATTATTAGCACCCAATGATGCTGATATAAAAAACAATTTAGCTTTTGCCGAAAATGCAAAAGTAGATGCGATTGAGTCTTTACCAAAAACCATATTTTATAAATGGTATCATACTATATCTGACGTGCTTACTTTTGATGGATGGGCATATTCAACTGTATTGTTTTCAATATGTTTTATGCTGTTTTTTTTAATTTACTATTTTTCATATTCAGAACGTATTAAACGACTGTTCTTCGCTGCTGCTGCTTTTTCTATTGTGCTTTTAGGAATGTCGCTTTCTATGGCTTATTCAATCTACGATGATGGGATTAAAAATCAACCTGCAATTATTTTTGCGGAAAGTATTGAAGTTAGAGAAGCACCAAATCTAGGTAGCGTAATATCATTTACGCTTCATGAAGGCACCAAAGTTCAAATAGTTGAAAAAGTTACTGACTGGGCCCTTATTGAGATTGCAAATGGGAAAGAAGGATGGATTCCATTTTCAGACCTTAAAGCCCTGTAATAATTATTCTTTTTTTTCGGATTTATTGATGTCTAAAATGTCTTTTGGAATATCAATGTTTTCAATTTCTTCAACTAAATCAGGTAATACTAATGGAGCTAAATTAGCAATAGGCTCATATAGATAAGAGTTGTTTTTTTTCTCTTTTGAAATCACATATTCGGTAGCATTCCATTCATTAAAAAACATAAAAATTACACTTACAATAAATGCGGAGATAATCATATTAAAAACACCTCCAAGAAGTTTATTGAAAATACCCAAAAAAGCAAAATCTGCTATTTTGGTTAAGAATTTTCCAGCCCAATTTACAATAATAACAATAGCTATAAAGGTAACTGCCATTGCAGCAAAGCCAGTCGTCTGTTCTTTCCAAGAAAACCATTCATTGATATAGTTAGCTGCATAATCGGAAAAATAAATAGCGCCTATAATACCTAATACCAACCCTATTAAGGAAGCTAATGTTACAAAAAGTCCTTTTTTCGTTCCTTGAAAGAAAGAGAATATTAAAATGATCCCTAAAATAATGTCTAATAAGTTCATGCAATGAATTTAGGATAAAGATACATTATCTTTGCGATGTTTTAAAAAGGGAGGTAATTATTTGAAACCCTTATTTATTGATAAACTAATATGGCAAGAGACGAAGAATTAAAAAAGCAATGGGAAGAATTGGTTGTGCTTTTAAGCAACCAATTTGCCGACGGGGATACCTTAGACTTAGATGCAATTATATATATTATTGGATTGCAAGAAAAAGGAAACTTAAACACCAAATACAGTAAAGATGATAAACTAGATTTAATGCATATTGCTATTTGTAGACTTTTAGAACCTTTTGGTTATTATACTTTTGATTATTTTGACGAAGAAGGATGGCCCCATTATATAATACTAGAAGAATTACCATCATTAAAAGCTGGAGAGCAAAGTGTATTAATGAAAGAAGCAATTGTAAATTATTTTTTAGAAAAAGAGTTTATTAAATAAAAAATAAATTAGATGGGAACGATACGCTTTTCTGCTAAATTTGTTGTGCTAGAACTAAAAAAATGTAATTTTGCAATCTTGAAATATTTTAATTATGATTCAGAAAATAAAAGAACATATAGCAGCAGTTGAGGCTTTTAATGCAAAGTCACAAGAGGAAGTGGAACAGTTCCGAATTAAATATTTAGGAAAAAAAGGGTTGCTAAATGATTTCTTTGCTGAATTTAAAAATGTTCCAAACGAACAAAAAAAGGAATTTGGACTAACCATCAATCAGCTAAAAAACAAAGCCACCGAAAAAGTAACTTCCTTAAAAGCATCTTTAAAAAGTGATGACGAAATAAAAGGAGTTTATGGAGATCTAACACGCCCAGGAGAACCTTTTGAATTGGGATCTAGACATCCCATTTCTGTTGTAAAAAATAAAATTATAGATATATTTTCTCGCATAGGTTTTAATGTTTCTGAAGGACCAGAAATTGAAGACGATTGGCATAATTTTTCAGCTTTAAATCTTCCTGAATACCATCCAGCGCGTGACATGCAGGATACTTTTTTTATTGAAAAAGATCCAGATGTGTTATTAAGAACACATACCTCTTCAGTTCAAGTTCGCTATATGGAAAACAATAAACCTCCAATACGAACTATCTCTCCTGGAAGAGTATATCGTAATGAAGCAATTTCAGCAAGATCACATTGTTTCTTTCATCAAGTGGAAGGATTGTATGTAGATAAAGGAGTTAGTTTTGCAGATTTAAAACAAACTCTTCAGTATTTCACTACTGAAATGTTTGGTAAATCTAAAATACGCCTACGTCCTTCTTACTTTCCCTTTACAGAGCCAAGTGCTGAGGTTGACGTATATTGGGGACTGGAAACAGAAACCGATTATAAAATGACGAAAGGAACTGGTTGGTTAGAAATTATGGGTTGTGGTATGGTAGATCCAAATGTGTTAAAAAACTGCAATATTGATCCTGAAATTTATTCAGGATTTGCTTTTGGAATGGGGATAGATCGAATTGCTTTATTACTTCATCAGATTCCAGATATTCGGATGTTTAGTGAAAACGATGTTCGTTTTTTAGAGCAATTTAAAAGTTTATAATATGTCATTTAGGGCAAATCAAAGAATCTCAATGATTTTTTATTCGTTTTCTCCTTCTGAATGAGAATAATTAAATATTATGAAGAAAGACATCATCATACCAATTGTTAAAAACATTCAGGTTGTTGCAACTCATGAATGGGATAAAGATTTTTTAGCTAAAAGTTGGATTGTGTATTTAATCAATAATCGCGAAGATATTATTGAGTCTGTTTTAGTCATGTCTAGAGGGACTAATAAAAATAAAAAAACATCCACCTTACGTCATGGTTTAGGTGATTTACTGCCGCATACAGGAGCAAAAGTTGAATTGATTTCTGACGAAGTATTAGGATTTACCAACGAATATGTAGTAACTTTTTTTGCTGAAGAAAAACTTTTTGATAGAACATTTACGTTCAATCCTTATAGCATAAAAGAAAAGAACATTGTCTTTATTGACTTAATGGGTCAAGATTGTGTTTTGGCGGTGTAATTAATCTAACTTATCAGTAAGCGCTTTAAAAACATTTTTCGCATTCTTACCTTCATATAAAATACTATAAACAGCATTTATTATAGGTGTTTTTGCATTTTTTTCTTTGTCCTGATTAAGAAGATAGGCACTTTTTGTAGCATAATAACCTTCGGCAATCATACTCATTTCCATTTGTGCACTTTTAACGGTATATCCTTTTCCAATCATATTACCAAACATGCGATTTCGACTAAATGTAGAATATCCTGTCACTAACAAATCTCCAAGGTATGCAGAGCCATTAATATCGCGTTTCATTTTATAAATTTTCTTTACATACTTCTTCATTTCTCGAATTGCATTACTCATCAAAACACTTTGAAAGTTATCGCCATAACCTAAACCATGTGCAATTCCTGCAGCTATTGCATAAATATTTTTGAGCATAGCAGCATACTCAGTCCCAATAATATCCTCGCTGGTTTTACACTTTATATAATCACAACTAAGATGATCTGCTACGATTTGCGCTTTTTTATCATCAGCACAGGCAATGGTTAAATATGAAAGTCGTTCTAATGCAACTTCTTCTGCATGACAAGGCCCTGTAATTACACCAATATCTTTAAAGGGTATTTTTAAATTACTAAAGAAATGATCTCCTACTATCAAACTCGTTTCTGGAACAATTCCTTTAATTGCAGAAAAAATAATTTTTCCTTTTAACGATGCGGTTAATTTTTTCAACTCATCATATAAGAAAGCAGAAGGAATCACAAAAATGAGATAATCGGCATAAGTTGCCATTTCATTAATGTCGTTACTTAGCTTTAATTTAGATACATCAAATTCAACAGAGCTTAAATAATTTGGATTGTGCTTGTCTTTTTTAATGTGTTCTAATGCGGTTTCATTTCGCATATACCAACCAACTTCTTCTAGGTTTTCACTAAGCATTTTCACAATAGCGGTTGCCCAACTTCCTCCTCCAAAAACAGCAAACTTTGGTTTATTTGACATAAATAAATAGTATTAAATTCAAAAATACGGAATATTAATAGGCTCTACAAACCATGTTATATATTGCTTTTTTTATAGAAATTCATCTCATCAATATAGTGCCAAACATTTTTGCTTAGCATTGGTTGAATATTTTTATTTAGCGCAATACCCTTTCTAATAAATGTAGATGATAGCTCAACTATTGGAGCGTTAATAAACGTTACTGAATTGTTTTTATTTAGAATTGAATTTGAATTAATTTCAGTATTCTTTGAAATTCGTGGATAAATAAATATAGGATGCCTTTCTAAAATCACTTCATAATTCTTCCATTTATGAAGGTTCTTTAAATTGTCCTCACCCATTATTAAACAAAATTCTTTATTTGGGTGTTTTTCCTCTAAAACCATTAATGTATTGACCGTATAATTTGGTTGCGGAAGATCAAATTCTACAGTATTGGCTTTTAATTTTGGATACGCTTCAGTAGCAATTCGAACCATAGCCAATCGATGGGTATCTTCTAACAAGGTATTCTTTTTTTTATGCGGATTGTGAGGAGTTACTACCAACCAAACCTCATTTAGTTCGGAAAACTCCGCCATATAGTTGGCAATTATTAAATGCCCTACGTGAATAGGATTAAAGGTACCAAAAAATAAGCCAACCTTTTTATTCATCGGAGTTATTTATATAGTTTTCAACTAACATTTCAGCTTCTTTTAAAGCAATATCCAAGTCAATATTTTCAATTATAAAGTCAAATTGTGGAGCTGTTGCTAATTCTACTGACGCTTTTGCAATTCGCATATTAATTTTTTCTTCACTTTCAGTTTTACGCTTTTTCAATCTTATTTTAAGTTCGTCCACACTTGGTGGTTTTACAAATACAGATAAGGTTTCGGAAGGAAATTTCTTTTTAATTCGCAATCCACCAACCACATCAATATCGAAAATAACGTTTTTACCCATTGACCAAATACGCTTGATTTCTGTTTTTAATGTTCCGTAAAAATTATCTCGGTAGACTTCTTCCCACTCTAAAAAATCACTAATCTTAATGTGTTGTTTAAATTGCTTTAAACTAATATAATAATAATCTTTACCATGAATCTCACCCTTTCTAGGTTCTCTTGAAGTAGCAGAAATAGAAAAATCTAAATTTAATTTCTCTTGTTTAAGTAAATGTTGAACGATAGTTGTTTTTCCACTTCCAGATGGTGCTGAAAAAATGATTAATTTTCCTCCTTTCATTATAAAACGTTTAAAGCTTGTTCTTTTATTTTTTCTAATTCATCTTTCATTTGCACCACCAATTGTTGCATAGGAGCGTGATTTGATTTTGATCCAATAGTGTTGATTTCTCTACCAATTTCTTGACAAATAAAACCAATTTTTTTTCCATTCGAGTCAGAAGAGTCTAAAGCTTCCTTAAAGTAGTTTAAATGATTTTTTAAACGCACTTTTTCTTCAGTAATGTCATATTTCTCTAGATAATAAATCAACTCTTGTTCAAAGCGATTTTCATCTACAGCTTCTTTTAAATCTCCTACTGCTTTGCGAAGGCGGTCTTTAACGATTTCAATCCTATCAGAATCAATATCAGTTACTTCTATTAATAATTCTGAAATGCTATTAATTCGCATTTTAAAATCATCTTCAAGCACTTTGCCTTCATCAGATCGATATAGATTAATAGCTATTAAGGCTTCATTAACTGCTTCCAAAATAGTTTTAAACTCATCTGCATCAATTTCTTCTCGTTCAGTTTTCATAGTGTCTGGCATTTTTATAGCCATTTTTAAAAGCTCTACATCGTCAACAGAAACAACATTTTTAAGTTGATTCATATATTGCCTTACCACTACTTCATTCACTTTCGCACTTGTTTTTTCTCCAGTGATTTCAACATAAAGATTGAAATCTACTTTCCCTCTAACCAACGATTTTGAAATGCTTTTACGAATCTCCAATTCCTTTTCTCTATAGAATGAAGGAACTCTAGCGTTTAAATCGATACTTTTACTATTTAACGATTTTATTTCGACGGTAATATTTTTGGTAGGTAGCTGGATTACCGATTTGCCATACCCGGTCATTGACTGAATCATAAACTATTTTTTATAAGAAGCAAAGGTACTAAATTACTGCGGGAGTGTAAAAGCTTAGATTACTTTGAATCTTTTTTAATGCTTTTTTTTATAAATAAAGCACATAGTTGAAGCTGCTAAAATCCAATCTATTATTTTAGGTCTTTTAAAAAGGAAACTGTTCTTTTCTCACTATAATAAGTTTCGTTAGATTCATGAAAACCAACATGCCCACCGTGTAATGGAGTTTCTAGAAAAACATATTTTGAACTTTTTGCAATATCAAAAGGAAAACAATCGGGGCTTAAAAAACTATCGTTTTTTGCGTTTAAAATCAATACAGGAGCTTTAATGTTAGGTAAAAATTGATTACAACTGTTTTTTTTATAATAATCACAGGCATCCTTAAACCCGTGTGCCTTGGAAGTGTAAACATCATCAAAGTCTTGTAAGGTTTTCATATTTTTTAAATCTGAAGCAAGCATTTTATCTGGATATTGCTTCATTTTTAGTTGGTATTTATTTCGCAAGCTTATTAAAAAAACAGTTCTATAAGGCCAATTTTCTTTTTTATTTAAGCTCTCTAAAGAACCTCTTAAACTTGTAGGTACAGAAATCGCAACTCCTTTTTTTATTTCCTTTGGTATATTTTCTCGTTCACCTAAATATTTTAAAAGCAAATTTCCTCCTAAACTAAATCCTACTAAAACAATTTCTTGATAGTGATCTTTCTCTAAGATATGATTAATAATCGATTCTAAATCATCTGTTTTTCCAGAATGATAGGATTGATATTTTGTATTATCTTCACCGCTACAACCTCTAAAATTCATAGCGGCAATATCCCAATGATCTTTCAGTAAAGCCTTGGCAGCACCTTTTATGTAAATTCTTTGAGCATTCCCCTCTAATCCGTGAAGTAAAATAGCTACTTTATTTACAGACTTTTTAGCATAAGACCAATCTATATCAATAAAGTCATTATCAGGCAGTATAACGCGTTCTCTTTCCTGAATTAGGCT
>ENA-OSJC01002315-OSJC01002315.1-marine-metagenome-genome-assembly--contig:-NODE-2315-length-14528-cov-6.180818_pt1 | contig 14528 bp, 10 predicted proteins | sample MGYA00237885_ERZ534234 | MGnify/ENA primary metagenome ERZ534234 (study PRJEB26413, sample SAMN06343907) | marine metagenome | isolation source: coastal waters | place: Atlantic Ocean: West Antarctic... | reverse complement strand
TTACTTGCTTGTAATCTTTTTTTTAGTACAATAGTTCTTATCAATAACCAAAGGGTTAATAAGGGATGTATGATGACAAATATCCATATGTTGGCTTCTTCATATGTTATGCCTGTCTCACTTGCTATCCATCTTAATATATCTACGCATATCTGAAACAACTCCTGCATACTATTTTTGTTTTAAACAAATATAACCAAAAGGATAAAGCGGTGAGGTACAACTTTGGTACAGAAAACCCTCATATATCTGCAAGGGTTTTATACTGTAGGGAGGTTAATTATTCAACTTTAGATAGCGTTCCTAACCAAGTACCTGTTCCCGAAATTTCGTTTGTTTCATTAATTACTTGGTCTTGATGAAGTTCAATTTGTAATGAATTACCACTCAACACACCCTCTCCATATTCTAAAACATTAAATTGTGGACTACTTACGGCTATAGTCTCGGGAATAACAAATCCAGCTGCATTAAAAACACATGTATTTGTAATTATTAAATTACCTTCAATCATAGCCTCATTGGAACTTCCAATTGAAACAAAAGTCATTGAATGGTTATATAAGGTAGAATGGTAGTTTTCATTTATATAAACTTGTATATCTCCTCTATATGTACCCAGGTACTCAAGAGTATTTGTATTACCATCCCCGCCATCTTCACTACTACAAGCAACGATAAGCACAGTTAAAAATAAATAGATTAGTTTATTCATAATGTTTGTTATTTAATATTGAGTTGTTTACCCAAATATAATAAATGAAAATCTAAAACCCACTTTACTAATTAAAACGTTGGCTTAAAAACAAAGCTGTTTTTGCTACAACAGCATTAAGTATTGCAGGCATACTAGTCTGGGGGTAGGGATGTTTACCATTAAATACATGGTTTGCTTCTGGTGCTATAAAAAGCTCACTAGTATTGCACCAGTTGTGCAAATTTTGTGCCTCTTGCATACCCACTGTAGTGTCCTTCTCTCCATGGATAATTAGCAGTGGTTTTTGTAATTCTTGCGCCGCTCTTTGAATAGTGAGCCGCTTTTGATTTTCTATAAAATTGGTGTAAAATTGCCAGTAGTGAGGCATTTGCTGTTTTGTTCTGGCGTTTTGCACATAATACACCCCTTGTTTTTTAAAATCTAAAAATCCTTGCGTATTTTCTTGAAAACGTACTTTATAATCACTCACGCCCGCCCAGGTAACAACCTTATTTACTCTTGAGTCTTCTTGGGCTTTTATAAGCACTATACCGCCACCTCTGCTGTGGCCAATTAGATTTATTTTTGAGATATCTATTTGGCTCTTATATCTAGAATCTGCGCAAATAAAATCTAGAACCCTATCTACATCATCAAGCTCTAAGGAGTAATTGTTTTGTGCAAAGGCCTCTAAATCTGGGAAATCTATAGGTTGGTTTACAGTACCGCCATTGTGAGAGAAATTAAATTTCAGAAAAAAGAATCCTGCCTGTGCAAAGGCGGCGGCAACTAAATGCCAAGGTCCCCAATCTTTAAAACCTTTATAGCCATGACAAAAAATTACAACAGGTTTGGCCTTGCCGTTATTTTTATAATAGGTATCATACACAATGGGTTTTTGTGCGAGCTGTAATGGGGCCAGTACTTGGTTTTTAATACACTGCATTACACCTCTTTTTCTTGAAAATCGATGCTTATGTCACATATCTCTTGGATAAGGGCAATGAGTTGCTCTTTAAATAACACCAGGGTTTCTTGAGAGATAACATGGTCTTTTTTAGATTGTTCTTTTACTCCAAATTTTAAAAAGCCACTGCCCAAGTTTTTAAAAGAAATAATCCCCCCATATGCCTGGGTTATTGGGGCTGTGTCATTATAAATAAGAGCGTAGGTAAGTACCTGAAAGGCTTTGCTAAAGGAGTACTCTTGCCTTATTTTTTCCCAGTGCGAAACAACAAGGTCTTTTTGCTCTACTTTTCCTGTTTTGTAATCAATGATTCGCAAATCGCCATTGTAGTGATCTATACGGTCTACCTTACCTCCAACACGAACCGGAAAATCAAGCCCCGGCACCTCAACACTAATGCCTAAATCTGCCTCAAGCGCTTTTATAATAATTTTATTGCCCGCATTTACTTCTTTGATTTCAAAATCAATAAAATTGGATACATATTTTTTTGCAACTTCAAATATGAGCAAGTTTTTACCCGTACTAAAATCTCCTCCCTTAAAGCTTTTTATAAACTGTGTGGTAACCTGTGCTGCAATTTTAGGATAAATGCTCTCTAGATCTCCTACAGATAATACCTTAGAAACAAAGGGAGTGTATAACACCTCAAGGGTATCATGAACGATGGTTCCTAGGGTGCTGGCAGCTACGGTTTCTTCTACTTCTTGATGCTCCTTTATTCTCAACACCTTCTGGAAATAAAAATCTATCGGGTTTCTAATATAACTGGTAAGAGACGAGGGAGAAAAACCCCCAGATGCTATTTCTTGTAAACGCTCTAATATTTTTGGAGTCTTCTCTATACGTGCCAATGTTTTTTGACCCATCGTTATTTTTGGGCTCACGGTAGTATGGGTGATGGTATGATTGGGCTGTTTGGCCACTTCAAGTTGCAATAAAAATCTACTCTTCTCTCCTGTATTTAATCCCTCTGTGTGTGTATTATATAATAGGGTGGCCGTTTCTACTCTTTGTAATAAATGAGTGAAATGATAGGTGTAAATAGCGTCTTTCTCTGAAAAACTTGGAAGGTTGTATTGCTTTTTTAAATCATAGGTAATAAAAGAGGCGTTCGATTTTCCAGAGGGCAAGGTGCCTTCGTTTACAGAAGTCATTATTATGTTTTTAAAATCTAAGACCCTTGACTCTAACACCCCCATAATTTGTAGCCCCTGGTAGGCCTCTCCCTTAAAATCTAGAGTTGTATTTGCTATAAGTTCTCTGTAGAGTAGTTGCACAGTTTTGAGCGTTGTTAGATAGGTATAAGAATCATTAAGAGCCGCAATTTTCAAAAAAACCTCTTGCAGGTGAGATACAGAAACTTCCTCAATAGCGCTTAAATTGCGAGAGCTTGCCCGCTGCAGCAGGGTATTACAACAGCTAATAGCCATACCGCTATCTTGGGCCCAGTCTTGAAATAATAATTTTAAAATTTCATGATCCTTTGGGTCTGAAATTGACAACAAATACTCTTGGGTGCTATGGGTTATGTTTTCTTTTTTAATCTGGGCTAACATAGCGCCGGCACTAGCCATCGTGTTGCTTATAAAAGGATGGCTTAAAATAGATTGAACATCTTTATAGTAATAACTACCTGCAGGTTTTGCTTTTACTGAAAATAGAATCTCAAAAAAAGTAGCAAAAGGCATCGTTTTTAGCGCTACCCCCATGGTAATGTTTACCTGATCAACATTTTCTGGCAGAGAGTGCAACAAAGGCAATAGTAGATTTTCATCTGCCAAAATAATGGCCGTATGCGCTAGTTGTTCTTTGGTGTATGTGGCCAATAGGTTGCCTACATATTTGACTTGCCCTATGTTTTTTTGAACCCCAACAAATGAAAAAGCCTTTGGTTTTATAAAATTACTAGCAACGCTAGTGAAGCTGTTTTTTTGGTAGTACTTCCAATTATTTTTATAGTCTCTTAAAAATAAAGAGGCACTATGGGTAGCATCTTCAAAGAAATAGCTGTCTGTGTCCCAAATAACCTCGTTGTGGTCTAGTTCGAGAAGTTCTTGAAGTATGTGCTGCTCTGCGGTATTAAGTGCGTTAAAACCAATAAAAACATGCTTTGTGGCTTTATTGGCCTCCATGTAATGAGAGATGTCTTCGGCCGCTTTTCTATACACAAGGCCTTGATAGCCTTGATGGTCTTTTAATAAAGTGTCTTTTAGGGTCTTATAAAATTCTTGAAGGCTGTTCCAAAAAGCGAGGTATTTTTCTATAAGCGGTGTTTTATCCTCTCTAAGGTACCAGTGGTTTAAATCTTGAATATCATTCAAGTAATTAAAAAAAGAGTGAGTATCTAAAAGGTAGCGGTCAATCTCATTGAAATCTCCCAGTAATGAAGTGGCCCAGGAGCTGTAGGTGTCAAAACTCTCTTTCTCTGGGATACTATCTAGTTTGAGATAGGTTTCATAGCTTTTAAATAATAGCGCCGTTGGGTCAATGATATTAAGGTCAGAAACAGTTTCAATAAATGTTTCTATGCTAATAATTTTAGGGGCGAAGCTTGTGTGAAGCGCTTGGTTTTTTAGGTGGTTTAAAAGAAAGCCCCCTGCTCTTTTACTTGGAAGAATAATAGTGAGCTGTGATAAAGAGCCATGTTTTTTTGTGAGGTATTGAATTGTTTCTTCTAGAAAAGTATGCATGTTATAAAAATAAGAAACGCCCCCTTAAAAGGAGGCGTTTTTTATTATTTATTTGTGGAAGATTACTCTTTAGAAGAAATCTCTACACGTCTGTTTTGTTTTCTACCAGCTCTTGTATTGTTTGAAGCTGCTGGATTAGAAGTTGAAGCACCTTCTGAAGATAATCTACCTGCAGTAAGTCCTAATGATTCTAAATAACTTTTCACAGCCATTGCTCTCTCTTCAGAAAGTGTTTGGTTTTTTGTGTCGCTACCAGTGTTATCTGTGTAACCAGTGATTACAAAAGAAGCATCTGAATAGGTACTCATAATATCTTTCATGTTTTGAAGTGTGTCATAAGAATCTGTATGTACTGTAGACGCTCCAATATCAAACAAGATCGTTTTTGACATGTCATTCAATTCTTTCATGATCTCCATTGTTAACTGAGGAACCTCTGGACATCCTTTGTTTGCAACAGTACCAACTACTGCAGGACATTCATCGTCTTTGTCTAAAACACCGTCATTATCAGTATCTGGCCATGGGCATCCTTTGTTGGCTTTATCACCAGCTTGAGTAGCACATGCATCCTCTGCATCAGTAACACCGTCACCATCAGCATCTGGACAACCATTCATAGAAGCAAGACCTGCAACAGTAGGGCAAGCATCTTGTGGATCTGCAACACCATCGCCGTCTGTATCTGGGCAACCTGCAAATTCTGCAAGACCTGGAGTATTAGGACAGGTATCTTCTCTGTCTTCTACACCATCAAGGTCTGTATCAGGACAACCGTTAAATTGTGCAAGACCTGCAACTTCTGGACAAGCATCTTCGTGGTCATATACACCGTCTGAGTCTGTATCTTTTCCACCAAACTTAAACAATACACCAACAGAATGTTGGAAGTGCTTAGCTCCGTAGTCCTCAAAAGAATGCTTGTAAGTAGACTGGAAGTTTACAGCTAAAGATTCTGACATCCAAAACTTAACACCAGCTATACCATTGGCAGTACCAAATCTAGCATCACCAAGCCAAGTGTAACCTCCACCAATACCGATAAAAGGATCAACCCAAGCAAGTGGAGCATCTAGTTCTCTAAAGCTATATTTTATTTCTCCATCTAAACCGTAGTAGTTAATACTTTCTATTTCAAGAGTTCCAAGTCTTTCAACTTTGTTTACAGTACCTACTGCGCCCATTGTGAATCCATCACCTAGGTAGTATCCTACTGCAACTCTAGATACAGAAGGAAGAATATTGTAATGATCTTTTACATTAAAATATTCAGAAAAAAGAGTTCCGTTTTGGAAATCTTTGTCTGATTGACCGTCTCTAAGACCTGTTGGGAAGGTATCAATAGCGTTTACACCTACCTCGATAGCCCATGGATTGTTTTTATCTTGAGCATTTGTTACGCCTGTTACTAGTAGAACAAGGGCAGCAACTAAGATACTTTTAAGATGTTTCATAATTATTTGTTTAGTTATGTATATTATTAATTGCAAAAGTAAGTTGTTATACTTTATTAACAAAAACAAATCTATTAAAATTTTAATAATTTAAAAGAGTTTTTGTCTATTTAAATATCATAAGATGCTATATAACACCTAGTTTTCTACCCACTTTAACAAAAGCGGCAATAGCTTTGTCTAGATGTTCTTTGGTATGTGCTGCAGATAACTGCACTCTAATTCTAGCCTTATCCTTTGGTACCACTGGGAAGAAGAAGCCTATTACGTATATGCCTTCTTCCAAGAGCATGTTTGCCATGGTCTGTGAAAGTTTGGCGTCATACAACATGACAGGAACAATAGCAGAGTCTCCATCTACGATATCAAATCCAGCTTCTTTCATCGCTTTTTTAAAGTAATTTGTGTTATTCTCTAACATATCTCTTAATGTGGTGTCACTCTCGAGCATTTCAAACACTTTGATAGAGGCCCCAACAATTGCCGGTGCCAATGAATTTGAAAATAAATAAGGACGAGATCGTTGGCGCAATAGCTCGATAACTTCTTTTTTACCAGTAGTGTATCCTCCCATAGCACCACCCATGGCTTTTCCAAGAGTTCCAGTGATAATATCAATGCGGCCCATCACTCCTTTGTCTTCGAGGGTTCCTCTTCCTGTTTGGCCAATAAAACCAGTGGCGTGACACTCATCAATCATTACAAGGGCGTCATAGGCATCTGCTAAATCGCAAATCTTGTCTAGAGAAGCCACAATACCATCCATAGAAAAGACTCCATCTGTTACAATAATTTTAAAACGAGCTCCATTTTCATTCGCCTCTATGAGTCTTGCCTCCAGCTCTTGCATGTTGTTGTTTGCATATCTATATCTTGCTGCTTTACACAAACGCACCCCGTCAATAATCGAAGCATGGTTTAAAGAGTCACTAATTATGGCGTCTTGTTTACCTAGTAGGGGTTCAAAAACCCCTCCGTTAGCATCAAAAGCAGCTGCGTATAAAATAGTGTCTTGGGTGCCGTAAAAATCTGCGATTTTAGACTCTAGTTTTTTGTGGATGTCTTGGGTGCCGCAAATAAAACGAACCGAAGACATACCAAAGCCATGAGTATCCATAGCGTCTTTTGCCGCTTGTACAACCTCTGGATGAGAAGAAAGCCCTAAGTAATTATTTGAACAAAAATTCAGTACTGTTTGTCCAGTATTAATTGTTATTTCTGCGCCTTGAGGGGAGGTAATGATGCGCTCTGTTTTAAAAAGACCATTGTCTTTAATATCTTGTATTTCCTTTTGTAAATGCTCCTTAATGGTTCCGTACATATGTGTGGTTTGCGATGATTTTAAAAAAGCAAAGTTAAATTTTATTTATTAGTATTGTTTGATTTGTGTAGACCAAAATTTTGTCTTTAATAACATAGCCCATCTCAACAAGGGCGGTTGCATAGCCGTTGATTTGATCTTCATGATCATAACTTGGAGTCCCTGTTTTGTAATCTACAATAGTTACTGAGTTTGTTTGAGGATGAAAATTTAATCTATCTGGTCTTAGGGTGTGCCCTTGCTTTGTTATAATATCACGCTCGTTATAGACTTGGGCCTCATTTTCAAATAAAGCAAACAGAGCCGGGTCTTGTAATACGGTTTGCACTTTTAATTGTAAGGCGGCTATTTTTTCTTCGCGGATGGTCGCAAGGCGTCTTAATTTCTGAAAAACAAAAACCTCATCGCCATGATGTTTAATTTCCTGCATGGTGTCATGAAAAAGGTTTCCTTCTGCAATAGCCTCTTTTATGTTGCTATCTGAGTTAAGCCCCTTGGTGTTTATAATATGCAAATTATGCCCTTGGGGAGTACTACTTATAAACTCAGGAGAAACCCGCTTACTGGTTTGTTTGGTTTTTCCATGAGCTTGAGGGTTAAAATTTCCGAAGGTATACACCTTTTGGCCGTCATCCCACTTGCCCTGATGCTTTAAAAATTGAGAAAAAAGTTGCTGAAAATTTTTGATTGAATCTTTCACTTCTTTGGGGCTCTCTGTGATAATATATAGCTGCTCTACGGCGCGCGTAAGGGTTACATACAATAGGTTGTAGTTATCTAGGGCTATGGTTTGTCTTCTTTTTGTGTGAATAGCCGCCCCTTGATCGTTAAACTCAGCAATGCCTTTATTGTAATTAATAAGTGTTTGATCAAAGTCTTGACTCCAAGTATTGGGTACAGAAATCCAAGTCTTAGGCTCCTGCTCCTTGTAAAGTTCTATGTTGGCATATGGAAATATAACCGCAGGAAACTCCAGGCCTTTGGCCTTATGAATGGTCATGAACCGAACACCGTTAGTGTTCTCTCCACAGGCAATAGAGGTGGTCTGTCTTTTTGTTTCCCAAAAATCTATAAAGCCCAAGGTGTCTGCTTGTGGTTTTTGTTGGTATTCAAAAACAAGATCCATAAAACCATACAGATAGGCATCTGCAATTTTATCTAAGCCAAATTGTTTTACAATATACTCTGCTCCTTGGTAAAGCGATTTTTGCGCCACCTCCTGAAGGTCGAAATCAATATCGTATTTTTTTAAAGTCTTAGAAAACAAAGCCCCAGGTTCCAAAAAAGAAGTAAAAAAGGAGTGTTTGTCTATGGCTATTTTAAAATGTGCGTGCAAGAAATCCAACACGCCTATTTTGGTTTGTGTATCTGTGGGTTGCACACTGAGCAGGATGGTATTATAGATACATTTAACCACATCTGCGTTTTCTAAAAGTAAGGTCTCTGAGGAAATAACGCTTATATCATGCTCCATAAGATAGGTGCTTAAAAACACGCCATCATCTTTCTTGCGGGTTAACACACAAATATCACTATAGGAAAACCCGCTTTGGTTTAATTGCTTGACAATGGCAAGGGTTTTTTCTGCGTATAGTTGGTTTTTTTCTTCCTTGTTTTGGCCTTCTATAAATTCTAAATTAACATATCCATTTGCTTTTTCATTACGCTCTTGCTTGTTGCCATCGAGATATAATTTTTCATGCAGAGGATCTTCTAAATATTGTGCCACGTAAGAGAAAAAATCATTGTTAAAACAGATAATCTCTTTTAAGCTTCGGTAATTTTTAGGCAAGTTTTCTATCTCAGGATCTGCCGTGTCAAAGGCAGATTTTTCATGGATGAGTGATAAAAACTGTTCTGGATTACCTCCCCTCCATCTATAAATTGCTTGTTTTACATCTCCCACCAAAAGCAGCGAACCCTCTTTGGAGGTTTGTGCCTGAGATAGAGAGTTGTCTAACAAAGGAATCATATTTTGCCATTGCATGACAGAGGTGTCTTGAAACTCATCAATAAAAAAATGACTGTACCGCTCTCCCAATCGCTCATAGATAAAGGGCGCTGGTTGGTCTTTTATTTCTTTATGGATTAGGGCATTAAACTGCGCAAGGGGCACCAAGTTTTGCTCCTCTTGTAGTGTGGCGAGCTCTTTACTTACCAGATTAATTACAGAGAGCGGGGTGAGATTTTTTAAAATAGCTGCAATAAACCTAAGGGTATTTACTTGTTTTCGGGCAGCGGTAATAAAAGCCTCAAAGACTGATTGGTTTTGGTCTATAATTGTTGCAAGGGCTTCGTTTTTTTTTGCCCATGTGACGCCATACATTGGTTTTTGTGCAAGGTCTTGAATCCACGCTGCAGAAAACTCTATCTTAGCATACTCTTTGGTTTTTAATCTTTCTATAAAGGTAATAAAGGATCCTCTTGAGAACGCTTTTTTGTCCAGCCCGTGGGTTGTTAAAATATCAGAAACCACATGAATCTCTTTTAAAATAATTTCTTCACAAAGGTGTTTGTGCTTATGAAGTTCTTTTTTAAAATCTCCAAAGTCTGAAAGTGTTTTGTCTTTAAAAAGAGAGATGTGTACCGCATCATCTTCATTGTTTAGAAGCTTTGCCGCTTTAAAAATATCTTTGGAAATATCCCAGGATTTGTCATCATCAGCTTTTTCTAGGGCAAAGGCAACTAATACCTTTGTAATGGCTTGGTCTACCCCTGTTTTATCTATGAGCTTGTCTACCGCCTCAGTGAGTAATACCGTTGGGTCAAGGACCACTTCAAAATTGCTGGGTAAGGAAAGGTCTTTCGCAAAAGTGCGAATAAGACGGTGGTTAAATTTATCAATAGTTTCTACACTAAAACCAGCATAATTATGCAATATATGGGTGAGTATTGCCTTTGCCCTTGTTTGTATTTTAGGCAACCCTAGGTGCAGCTCCGATGCGATATCTTGCATCATCTGTGGTGGGTTTGCTGCAGAATTTTTTTCAGAAAAGGCCACCAAGTTTTCAATAATGCGGTCTTTCATCTCTGCAACAGCCTTGTTTGTAAAGGTTAGGGCCAACAAAGATTGATAGTAGTTGTTTTTTTGTTGCCCTAACAAAAAACCCAGGTACTCTTTTACCAGTGTGTATGTTTTACCACTGCCCGCTGCGGCGTCATAAATTAAAAAAGGAGTGTCGTTTTTCAAGTAGTAATATTTTGCACTAAAATACGCAAAAGTAGATGCTAATAAAAGCTTTCCAGGGAGGTATTAAAACCTTAATATTTCTATAACAGTATAATTAGCCCTTAATGTGTAACTTTGCATAAGATTAAAAAACAATAATTTTAAAATTACTTATTATGGCTTTTGAATTACCACAGTTATCATATGCTCACAATGCATTAGAACCAAATATAGATCAAAGAACCATGGAAATCCATCACGGGAAACACCACCAAGGATACACCAACAACCTCAACGCAGCTATTAAGGGTACAGACATGGAAGGAAAAAACATTGAAGAAATTCTTCAAAACCTTGACATGAATAACAAAGCCGTAAGAAACAATGGTGGCGGTTTTTACAACCACTCTTTATTTTGGGAAGTTATGTCACCAAACGGTGGAGGTGCCCCAACAGGCGCAGTAGCAGCGGCTATTGACGCTTCTTTTGGGAGTTTTGATGCCTTTAAAGAAACTTTTGCTACAGCTGCAAAAACTCAATTTGGATCTGGATGGGCATTTTTATGTGTCCATAAAGATGGTTCTTTAGATGTTTGTGGTTGCCCTAACCAAGACAACCCACTAATGCCAGGTGTTGGTTGCGGCGGGACGCCAGTTTTAGGTATTGATGTTTGGGAACACGCATACTACTTAAACTACCAAAACAGAAGACCAGATTACGTGAGTGCATTTTTTAATGTAATTAACTGGGATGCTGTAAATGCGCGTATGGCTAATGCATAACCCCTAATATAGTACACATAAAAACCCCTCAATTTAATTCATTGAGGGGTTTTTTAATTTTACAGAGGTTTTAAAAATAGCACTGAAGGCTATTCTAAATACAGACAGCTCTTTACTTTAAAAACAGTAAGGGATTTCCTTTTTCTAGTATGTATTTTCTCGCCAATAAAGTAGCCCCACTTGTATTGAGGTGATTTCCATTTCTGTAAACAATACTGTTATCTATCTCATAGTTACAGCCTGTGTCATAACACATAACATCATTAAGGTTGATGATTGTTACCTCAGGGTATTGTCTAGAAATCTCATAAACGATATAATCATCTGCTCGCTTATTAAAAGGAATTAAAAGATCCTGCTTTACTATAGATGCCCCATTATTGGTTTTTAATAATTTCATCTTATGAAGATTCATCTCACTAACTGTTCTTAGAGGGTCAATAATAATTACATTTTTACCTAGATCTAGTAACTCTTTAATAGTTGCCATGACCAGCTTATAGTTTTTAGATTCTTTATCAATGAAGCGTTCCCAGTTGGTGGCCACAATGATGGTTTTAAACTTTTTTGCATAGGCCAATCTTTTCTCACCATAGGCAGTATCTCTAGTTGGGGCGCCCGTTTGGTCATCTACATCATACAGCAGAGGGTATCCTCCTGCGGCGCTGTCATGAAAATAAAGGCCAGAATCTTTTGCTAGAACGTCTATAAATGCCGCAGAATGATTGGCAAAAGAATCTCCAATAAGCATACCGTCTAAGGTGTCTTTTTTAACTCCTAAACCGCACTGATCACAATTACCTACCTTAAAAACATCATAGCAATTTCTTCTTAGTTTATTGGGGTAATTGTTTTTCTTGTCAAACTCAATTAAGGTAGGATGCCGCTGTGGGAAGCCGTCTTTGCCGTCTAAGACACCATATACAGCTCCTATGAGAAGCAAACTAGGCAATAAAATAACCAAAAGGGTTTTTGAAAAACTATATTTAAATCTATATCTAAAGGGTTTTTCTATCCATCTCCATGAAAAGTAAGACAACAGCACCGTTAGGGTGAGTGCAAACAATAGTTTATCTAAGGTGAGTTCAAGCCCAAAATATTTAATAAAAGAAAAGATGGGCCAGTGCCATAAATACATAGAATAAGACAATAACCCAATAAACACCAATGGCTTAAAGGCCAATACTTTATTTACAATTCCAATTGTTTTTGTGTTCTTTCCAGACAGTATAAGTAATACCGCACCCAGACATGGGTAAAAAGCATTAAACCCAGGAAATGTGCTCATCCCGTTTAATAGCAATACAGGCAATAGTATTAGCAACAATCCTGTAATAGAAATCCAATTATTTTTAATTTTTGACAGCTTGGGTATTTTATCCCAAAAAAGGGCTAAACCCGCTCCTAAAGAAAGTTCAAAGAGTCTGGCTGGCAATAAAAAATAAGCTACTTTAGGGAAATTTGATGCTAAAAAAACAGACAGGGCTAAACCCAATACGGTAAATAAAACAATAAAATATAATCTGTTTTTAAGCTTTAAAAACCGATGTAATAGTAATAGTATTGGCGGCCATATAAAATAAAACTGTTCTTCTACAGATAAAGACCAGGTGTGCAGCAGGGGCATTAGCTCGGTGTTTTGGGCAAAATAGTTACCCCCATTTATCCATAAATGAAAATTATTTGTGCTTAAAATAGTGTGTAGTGCGGTTCTTCCATATGCCTCTAGATCATTGGCAAACAAAAACAAACAAGCTGGTATGGTTACAACCAACATAACAAATACCAAAACAGGAATTATACGCCGTATGCGTCTCAGATAAAAGGATTTGAAAGAAAAAACATTGCCAAGCATTTCTTTATCTATAGACCTTGTAATTAAATATCCAGAGATTACAAAAAATACATCAACACCAATAAAGCCTCCTTGTATCCATAGTAAGTCTGCATGAAACAAAATAACAACAATGACAGATATAGCCCTTAAACCATCAATATCGGGCCTGTAAGAAATTGGTTTACTCATTATTGCTTAGTGTGTGTTTAATAGTATCATGTAAAAGTAATGGGTTGCCGCAAAGTTACGTTTTCATACTACAATTAACTTTAATTGATTGAGACAAATAAAAAAGAAACTTTTGTAAACACAAAAAGAAATCACTAGGGTTGTGTTGCGCTTAATTAGGGGCTGTTGACTTTTAAAGTATCATATATACCTTCATCTACTCCAGAATCTGATGTCAAAATTGAGTTCATATAATCTCTAAATTCCTCAAAGAAATGAGACTCTCTATTTTTCCAATATTCCTGCCACCCTGGTTGGTTTTTTATAGAGCCTATAGAAGTTGTAAGAGATTCTTGAATATTCTGGTCTAGAGTTCCCTCATTTGCTAAATAAAAATTGTTTTGAAACGACAATATTAAGCCGTGCATTAGTATAGTAGCCTGAAATTTTTCAGCATCAGTTGTCATACTTTTTGGGTTCTTTATATAATCCCATAGAAGTTGACTTGATTGCTCACTATTACCGGTTGTAGTATACCATGAAACAGTTATTGCATTTGCAGCATTTGCAGTAGCAGATTTTGTTGCTATTGTATTTTCTTTAAACTGAACACCAACAAAAATTAGTGATATAAATAAAGCAAGCCCACCCATTATTTCAGTTATTAATGCAATTTTTTTTAACGAGAATTTCATAATCAAATAAGTTTATTCAAATATAATAAATACAAGTTTAACCTATCTAAAAGGGTTAAAAATAGCAGAACTAAAAGCAGGAGGATATGCCTATGGTTTTATGTTTTAAAGCACCAAAATCCCCGAAGTAATTTAACACCTCCCAATAGTATAAAACCCTTCCAGAAATGTGAGGGTTTTCTGTATCAAGGTTGTATCAACACATTAAGATTTATTTTTTATATTTGGGTAAACAATTCAAAATCAATATTATGAAGAAACTAATCTATTTATTTTTAACTGTGCTTATTGTTGCTTGTAGTAGTGATGACGATAGCAGTAACGACAACAACTGTCCAGGACAAGACGCACTTTTGGCACAATATGAAGATGCTGCATCAGCATTCGCTAATAGCCCATCTTCAACAACTTGCCAAGAATTTATAAGTTCTTTAGAACTTTTTATTCAATGTGGAGAAGGATTTACACCTTCTGAATTAGAGCAGTTTCAGCAAATTGTAGACACTCTTGATTGCAGTATCTATTAACTTTTGAGGTTATTTTTGATAGGGTAATAGACTAATTTTACCTAAATAATATCTTACGATACTAAAGCCCTTACTATTAATGTAGTAGGGGTTTTTTCTTTATATTTAAACTTAATTATTAATCTAAAACTTTTAAAAATGAGATATCCAAAGTATTTAATTAACGCATTCGCTATACTAGGTATAGCATCTTTTATCTTTTTAGCTTGTTCTGCTGG
>ENA-OSJC01002313-OSJC01002313.1-marine-metagenome-genome-assembly--contig:-NODE-2313-length-14537-cov-5.978423_pt1 | contig 14537 bp, 11 predicted proteins | sample MGYA00237885_ERZ534234 | MGnify/ENA primary metagenome ERZ534234 (study PRJEB26413, sample SAMN06343907) | marine metagenome | isolation source: coastal waters | place: Atlantic Ocean: West Antarctic... | reverse complement strand
GTGCTCTTCCGATCTCTAAACGATACTGTTGTAGTTTTTGATCGTGTCCGTGAAAATTTACGGAAATATAAAAAGATGCAGCTAAAAGACCTATTGAATATGTCTATTAATGAAACATTGTCTCGAACTGTTATGACTTCACTAACAACTCTAATCGCTCTAATTAGTTTATTTGTACTAGGTGGAGACGTAATACATGGATTTGTTTTTGCGATGATATGGGGTGTTATTATAGGCACATATTCGTCTGTATTTGTAGCATCTTCAGTATTATTACGTTTTGGTGTTAAGCGTGATTGGGATAAATTAAATGATGGCAAAGCGGGCACTCAATTCTCTGGTATTGATGCATAATGAATGTTGTCGAGCAGGCCCTACATTTTGATGGGTTAATTTGGCTTATTGTTGCAGTAATTCTCTCGGGTTTAGTCCGTGGTTTTGCTGGATTTGGTACTGCACTAGTTTTTATGCCTATTGCGGCATCTGTAACTAGCCCGATTTGGGCGATTATTATAATGATGTCGTTTGATTTATTTGGCCCTATTGCTCTCTTGCCTCAGGCGTATAGGGATAGTGAACCTCGTGAGATAACATTCTTAGGAATAGGAGCTTTAGTAGGATTACCTATTGGGGTTTATTTTTTAACAAAAATGGATCCCATAATATTTCGTTGGTTAGTTTCTTGTTTATCTTTGTTGATGCTAGCTTTCTTAGCTAGTGGTTGGCGATATAAAAATCCAATGAATATTGCTATGATGACATTTGTTGGGTTGATTAGTGGTTTCCTTGCTGGAATTGTAGCACTGCCTGGTCCTCCTGTAATTTTATCATATATATCAGGCTCTCGGCCTGCGTCTGTTATCAGGGGAAATACAATGATATATCTTTTTTTAGTTGATATTATGACGTTCTTTGTTTTCCTGACAAAGAGTTTATTAGTTTTATTACCATTTGTAATTGGTTTATTTTTAACCATACCGTATACTTTTTCTGCTATTGTAGGGCAAAGCATATTTAATCCGAAAAACGAACATATTTATCGCAGGTTTGCATATGGGTTAATTGCTGCAAGTGCTTTGGTGGGCCTACCAATTTGGAGTTAAAGTATGAAAATTAATGAAATCTTATATACTGGGCAGCCGCCTGTTGATGCTTATGGGCCAGGTTTTTTCCGAATAGCTGGTGTTGTTCATGAGGGTGGGTTATTTTTGACTATTAATGGAGTTTGCCATTGGGGTGGGTTAGATGACTTAGAACCTCTTATAATTAACAAAGAAAATTATGATGTAATATTTATTGGAATGGGAATTGATATTTTACCACTTCCAAAAGCTATTGCAAATAAGTTAGAGCAAGCTGGGGTGCCATTTGAGGTAATGGGCAGTCCAAGTGCGTGTCGCACTTACAATGTACTATTGTCTGAAGATCGTCGTGTGGGGCTAGCTATTCTACCAGTTTAACTAATCTATCTGAACTGCGTTTGGGCTTTCCATATTGAATTCAACAGCTATATTGAGTCTAGAAATTTAATCTTAATTATGGAGGCCCGATATGGCTTTTGAACTTCCGAATCTCCCTTATTCACATGATGCGCTTGCAAAAGGTGGCATGTCTGCTGAAACATTAGAGTTTCATCATGATTTGCATCATAAAGCGTACGTTGATAATGGAAACAAATTAATTGCTGGTACTGAGTGGGAAAATAAAACTTTAGAAGAAATTACTATTGGAACTTATAACACCACATCAACAGCTCAAAATGGCATATTTAATAACATTTCGCAGCTATGGAACCACAACCAGTTCTGGGAAATGATGGGACCAGAGGGACGCACTATGCCGTCTGAATTAGAGGCTGCAATAATGGAAAGTTTTGGCTCTGTTGAAACATTTAAAACAGAATTTGGAGCGGCTGGTGCTGGGCAATTTGGATCAGGATGGGCTTGGTTGGTTAAAGATACCGATGGAAGCTTAAAAATAACTAAAACAGAAAATGGTGTTAATCCGTTATGTTTTGGGCAAACAGCTTTACTTGGTTGTGATGTTTGGGAACACTCTTATTACATTGATTTCCGAAATAAGCGTCCTGTTTATATTTCAAATTTTTTAGAAAACCTTGTTAATTGGGAAAATGTTGCAGCACGTTTAGCTTCTGCTTAAAGATAGGACGTTAATTAAAAATCTGATTAATATTTAGTTGACTCTTAAATCAAATATTGCATTGTAAAAATTGGAACAACGCAGTGCGACGGGAGGACTAAATCTTAGGGTTTAGGTCGCATAGCAAAAAGCCCCGCTGAGAATTCAGCGGGGCTTCTTTTTTGGATTGGTGTTAGATTGAAACAAGAAACAATTGGCGTATTAGCTATGTTATTGGCCTGCTTTATTTGGGGCCTATCTGCATTGTATTATAATTCAATTGCACAAGTACCTCCCTTAGAGGTTCTAAGTCACCGCACTATTTGGACTGCCCTTTTTATCGGTGGTATTTTAATAGTTAGAAAAGGTTTAATAACCATTCCGAGAAAAGCTTTTATACGTGTCTTCATGGCATCAGTTTTTATAAGTATTAATTGGTTTTTCTTTATATATGCTGTGCAAATTGGTAAAGTTACGCAAACTAGTTTGGGTTATTATATTTTTCCATTAGTAGCTGTTGCTTTCGGTGCTATTTTTCTTGATGAACGTTTAAGCGCTTCACAGTGGTTTGCTGTTAGTTTAGCCATTGTTGCTGTGATATTGTTAAGTATTGGTATTGGTCAAGTTCCTTATATTTCAATTGTTTTAGCACTTACTTTTGGACTTTATGGATTGATTAAAAAGCCATTGAAGATTGGCCCTATGAGGTCTGTTTTCTGGGAGGTAGTAATATTATTACCATTTGCATTGATTTGGCTTATGGGAACACATTACTTCGGTTGGACTGGTATAAATGGCCGCCATGGTGGCTTCTTTGGGAATGATTTTAAAATTAGTGGAGCATTAATGTTCACAGGAATTTTAACAGGCTTGCCATTAGTTTTAATGGCTTTTGCTATGGAGCGATTACGTTTAGCCACTGTAGGGTTAGTACAATATGTGAATCCTACGATCCAGTTTTTACTGGCAACACTAGTATTTATGGAGCCAGTTAGAGGTACCCATTTCATGGCTTTTGCGCTTATTTGGGTAGGCCTTGGTATATATTCAATTAATGCTTTACGTCAGGAAAGATCTTGAATTAGTTTAGTTTCAAGATCTTTGATGTTATTTACTACAGTAAAAAAATTAATATTTTTAGCAGGGACAAATCCTTCATTTATTTGATTTTTGATAAGTGCTATCAACGTATCCCAATAGCCGTCTACATTAAATATATAGCAGGGTTTAAAATGTAATCCTAACTGACGCCATGTGATTAATTCAAAAAACTCTTCTAAACTGCCCAATCCTCCTGGTAAAAGTATAAAAGCATCAGAATTCATTATCATTATTTTTTTACGCTCATGCATATCTCCAGTAACTACAAATGTATCTAAATCAAGTTTGCCAACTTCTTTTTGTAATAAGTGCTCTGGGATAACACCAAAGGTTTCTGCACCTCCAGATTGAGCGGCTACTGCAACTGCACCCATTAGGCCTATATTACCTGCACCATAGACTAACCTCATATTAAGACGGGATATCATATCACCTGTATCACGTGCTGATGCTAAATAGTTTGGGCGTATACCATTGCGATGAGCGCAATAGACGCATATAGATTTTTTGCGTTGTAAATTCATACTTAATACTTACACTTATTAATGAGTACCGCCAAGGGGGCACATGAATATGAGTACAAACCATACTGAAAATATTGAAACCAAAATAGTTTCTGGTGTTTCAAAATTAAAAGGCGTTAGGTCTGAGGAAAAAGTTATTTTCTCGATTGCTGCTGCCTTAGCAGTTTTAGCCTTGCTTCTTATGTCAATGGAAACTGGTAGAAATAATTTACCTCTTGATAGTGAAGTCATAACTTTTAAGCAAAAAGTAGAAGCTACAATTAGCCCGGATGTGGAACCTGTAATAAGTGCAGAAGCCGAAGCTACAATTAGCCCGGATGTGGAACTTGTAATAAGTGCAGAAGCCGAAGCTACAATTAGCCCGGATGTGGAACCTGTAATAAGTGCAGAAGCCGAAGCTACAGTGAGCCCGGATGTGGAACCTGTAGTAAGTGCAGAACTAGAAGCTACAATTAGCTCGGATAGGGGACCTGTAATAAGTTTAGAATCAGAAGTTACAACAAGCCTAGCACAGGAGCCTATAATAAAGGAGGAAGCTGTAGTTAGCCTGAAAGACACATCTGCAGCGCCAGTTATTAATAATTTAACTCAAGAAACCGGTCTACCAGCAGTTGTAAAGGTTCCAAAATTTGATTTGGTACGAGTAGAAAATGATGGAGCTGCAATTATTGCAGGTTCAGCAAAACCGAATAGTGAAGTACGATTAATGATAGACGGTAAAGAGTTAGATATTATGAAATCTGATTCAAAAGGCACCTTTGCATTTATAACCACTATTCCAAAAGGTGATCAACCAATGGAGTTGCAGCTTGAGGAAGTGGGTAATACTGGATTGAAATCTTTAGAGACTGTTTTAATTATGCCTACTAAGGCAGATGAACTAGTAAGCCCAAAGATTATTATTGCAGAAGCGAATGGTCAAATTTTAATTCAGGAGCAAGCAGGAGTAGGGCCAGACATTCAACCCTTATCTTTAGATACAATAAATTATTCTGCCAGTGGGGACGTAATATTAGCAGGCCGTGCTTCATCTAATCAGGTAGTCCGTGTTTATGTTGATAATACGCCTGTAGTTTTGGGAGAAGTAAGCGATGGAAAATGGCTTTTTGAAATCCCAAATATTAAAGAAGGTTTATATACGTTAAGAGTAGATGCTCTTGATGATACTGGCAAAGTAGTAGATCGTGTTGAAAGCCCGTTTCAGCGTGTAATTCGTGAAATGGAAACAGGCCAGGCAACTATTCAACCTGGTTTCACATTATGGAAATTAGCAGAATTAAAATATGGGTTCGGTTATAGATATGTTCAAATATTTGAAGCTAATCGTGACACAATTAAAGATCCAGATTTGATTTACCCAGGGCAAATATTTCAGATTCCAGATAGCTAAAGTTTTACAAATCCAAGATTTTTTAAGCTGGTCAATTTGTGGGTGGGGTACTACATCTAATCTTCAAGGAGATTATCCATAGTGAAACCAACAACATCATCAGTAAAATTAAAACGTGGACAAGGAATGAGAGTTATTAAATCCATTCTTCCTTATCTCTGGCCAAAATCACGTAATGACATAAAGTTACGAGTTATTTTAGCTATGCTTGCATTGGTTGTTGGTGAAATATTAGGTGTTATGGCTCCATACTTTTACGGGGTTTCTGTTGATGCGCTTGCTCCAGGAGCCGGTGAAGATCAAACAATTTTTATGCTTACTGCAGGTGCGCTGGGTATGGTTGTTGCATATGGAGTTATGCGTTTGATGGCGGTTGGCTTTAGTCAACTGAGGGATGTTATATTTGCACGAGTTGGACAACGCGCATTGCGGCAATTAGCCTTAGAAACTTTTAGGCATATGCACCGGCTATCATTGCGCTTTCATATAACTCGAAAAACTGGTGGATTAAGCCGAATTATGGAGCGAGGAGTGAAAGGAGTCGAATTTCTTTTACGGTTCATGCTTTTTTCAATAGGTCCATTAATTCTAAAGCTATTAATTGTAGCTGGCATATTTTATTTTGAATTTGGGCCACAATACATGACAATTGTATTAGTAACTATTGTTATGTATATTTGGTTCACTTTTTCTGTTACTGAATGGCGTGTAAAAGTCCGAAAAGAAATGAATGACAAAGATACAGACGCTAATCAGAAAGCAATTGATAGTTTGTTGAATTTTGAAACAGTTAAATATTTTGGAGCAGAAGAGCGTGAGGCATTGCGTTACGATGAAAGTATGCGTGGATACGAAGCTGCAGCATTAAAGACTAATTATTCGTTAGCATTTTTAAACTTTGGTCAATCTGTATTAATAACAATAGGGCTTGTTGGAGTTATGATATTAGCTGCCATGGGCGTTCAACGCGGTGAGTTTAGTGTTGGTGATTTTGTAATGGCAAATGCATATATGATTCAAATAACAATGCCATTAGGTTTTCTTGGAACGGTATATCGTGAAATTCGCCAAGCTTTAGTTGATATGGGAGAGATGTTTGATTTACTTGGCCAGCCACAGGAAGTTGTAGATAAATTGGGTGCTAAAAATTTAACTGTAAAAGGTGGGCTAATTGAATTTGATAATGTCACCTTTGGGTATGACGCTGAACGTGTAATTCTTAGTGGTTTAAATTTGCGTGTTGGGAAAGGGGAGACTGTTGCTATCGTTGGGCCGTCTGGTTCTGGAAAGTCTACAATCTGTCGCTTGTTGTTTCGTTTTTATGACGTAGGAAATGGTTCGTTAAAGATTGATGGGCAAGACATACGTGATGTTACCCAGAGTTCAGTTCATGATGCAATTGGTATTGTGCCTCAAGATACTGTCTTATTTAATGATACCATAGGCTATAATATTGCTTATGGGCGTGAAGATGCATCAGAAAACGAAATTATCAATGCTGCAAAAGCTGCTAAAATCCATGATTTTATAATAAGCTTGGCTGATGGGTATAATACTACTGTGGGTGAACGTGGCTTGAAGTTATCTGGTGGTGAGAAACAACGTGTTGGTATTGCTCGTACTTTGTTAAAAAACCCACCAATTTTAGTTTTGGATGAAGCAACGTCAGCTTTGGATACAGAAACTGAACGAGATATCCAAGAAAGTTTACGCCGGCTTGGAACTGGCCGATCAGTGATTACTATTGCTCACCGACTATCAACTGTAGTGGATGCTGATAAGATTGTGGTTTTGGAAAAAGGCGTAGTCGTTGAAGAAGGCACGCATGATGATTTACTAAAGCATAATGGGCGTTATGCACATATGTGGCATATGCAAGAGACTGAAGCAGAAGCTGTATAAACTTCTTTTATTTTTATCAAAATACTTTAGATGACCAAAATTTAATACTAAGTCAAAACTAATATTGAAAAATATGATGAAGCATCAAAAAGTAAAAAATCCTTAACCTCAACTATTATTAGTTGAGGTTTTAAGATGTCTATCTAAATACTCTTATCAATCCTGCATAAGCACCCCTGCTTATCCATACTCTTAAAGCTAACAGTGATGGCGTAAGGACTAGGGTCAGAATTGTAGCAACACCCAAGCCAAACACAACAGCAGTAGCCAATTGCTTCCACCATAAGGCTGTGGGTTGATCGATTGAATATCCTCCATTGACGAAATCAATTGAAATACCCAACATCATTGGCGTCAGGCCTGCCATAGTAGTGATAGTAGTTAAAAGTACTGGTCGAATACGAGCTTGTGCAGTTTTTGAAATGGCTTCTAGTGAGGGCATTGTACGGGTATATTCTTGATATGTGTCAATTAGCACAATATTATTATTCACTACAATTCCTGCTAGAGCGACAATTCCTGTACCTGTCATAATAACACTAAAGGCTTGGTTCATTACGAGCATACCAATTAAAACACCAGCTGTGGATAGAATTACTGCAATTAATACCAAGGCTGAATTAAAAAAAGAGTTAAATTGTGCTAATAAGATTACAAACATTAAGCCCAAGGCACCAAGAAAGGCTTTACCTAGAAACGCAGAGCTTTCGGATTGCTCTTCCTGATCGCCTTTCCATTCCCATTCGATACCATTTGGCAAGCGTTGCTCTGCTTCTAACCATTTGGTAATTTCCGCAATTTTTTCTGCAGCATTTACGCCTTCAGCAACGTCTGCTTTAATATCAAAATAGCGTTTTCCATCAGCACGATCGATTTGGCCAAGTTTATCGACGGGGCTTAGAGTTATGAAATTTGATATGGGAACTAAGCCAGAGTTTGTACGCACTCGTAAAGTTTCTAATGTAGATAATAACCGATCCTTTTTGGGTAAACGTACTCTAATATCAATATCTTCATCAGAAGTGTCTACCGTCATATCACCAAGCTTAAGACCACGTGTAATTAGTTGAACCATGGCGCCAACTTGTGCAACGTCAGCCTTATATCGGCCAGCTTTTTCTACATCTACGTTGATTTGCCAGTCTATACCTGGAAGAGGACGTGTATCTTCTATTTTAACTGGTCCATTAATTGTTTCATAATGGTCACGTATGATACCAGCTGAAGCCTTTAATTTATCAAAATCAGAGCCTTTTACTCTTAATGTTAATGGTTTTCCTGATGCTGGGCCCTGAGTGAGTGCCAGGATTTCAACTTGAACTCCTGGGATATCAGTTATACGAAATTCTATTTCACGTAAAATATCAAAACCTGAAGGCGAGCCCCGACGGTCTTCCCATGGAGTTGTTTCAATTTGAATTTGCCCTACAGTATCAAGTGGAACAGTTGCACCACCGGTGTTATTATTTAAACCACCATCGCCTGCGAATGCAAATGCACTTTGAACACCGTCTATTCCTTGTATTAGACTTTCAACATTTTTAACCATTTCATCTTTTTCAACTAGTGAGAGGTTTCCACGTGCTCGCACGTATATAATGGCATTTTCTGGCTCTGTCGTAACAAAAAACTCTACTCCATTATTATTTTTAATAAATGTTGAAAATACTGTAATTAAAAAAACAACTGTTAGCACAACTATCACAGCGGGCATGTACCAATTGCTAACTATAAATTCTATCAACTTTGAATATACATTTGGCTTTGAGCTCACATTAAACCTTGGTGGTGAGCGAAGAGAGCTGGATGTTGATGACACAGCCATACATCCTGCAAAAAATAAAATTGCACCAATTATGCCAATTCCATTTACTAATTGTAGTACACCTGTAAAAATTATACTTACGGAAATTAAAATTAATAATACACGAATAGAAACTTTAGTATTGTTGCGCAGGTATTCAGAAACTTTTTCTAAAGTACGTGTTAGACGACCTGCCACTCCACCTACAACTGGAAGATAGATTAGCGCCACAAGTAAAGATGCGGATAAAACATAAATTAATGTTATTGGAAGCATCTTCATAAATTCACCAGGAATTCCAGGCCAAAATAGCATGGGAAGGAAAGCACAAAGCGTTGTTGCTGTAGATGATATAATTGGCCAAAACATACGCTTTGCCGCTGAGCCGTAGGCTTCCATTGGTCCAACACCCTCAGCAATGCGTTTGTCAGCATATTCTACTACAACGATGGCTCCATCAACTAACATACCTACTGCTAGGATTAGACCAAACATCACCATATTAGAAATTGTTATTCCAGATACCCCCATCAAAGCGAAAGCAAGCAGAAACGATGTTGGTATTGCAAAGCCTACTAATAATGCAGAGCGAATGCCAAGAGAAGCCAATACCACGATCATTACCAATGCAATAGCAGTTAAAACTGAGCCTTCAAGTTGGCTAACCATACCAGAGACTTGGCGCGATTGGTCTGAAGAATAATTGATAGTGATTGCATCGCGTAATTCTGGCTCCCACTCTAGAATTATCTTTTCAACTTCTGCTTTAACCAAACTAACTGTACTTATTAAATTTACACCTTTTCGTTTAATGATTTGTAAGGTCACCGTAGTCTCACCATTAAATCTTGCCGTTCCAATGCGATCTTCAAATGTTAGCCTGATATCCGCTAAATCTTGTAAAGTAATAACTCTATTGCCGTTTACTTTTACTGGCAGGCTATAAACATCTTTAGGCTCACTGAACGAAGATGGAATTTTTATTGCAAAGGCACCGGAATCATTTTCTATTTCACCAGCAGCAATCAAAAGATTATTATTGGTTACAACATTAATTAATTCACCTGCCGTCACATTATATGCTTCTAGCTTCAGTGGATCGATTAAAACCTCCAACATTTCATCACGTTGGCCAGCAAGCCCTACTTCTAGAACTTCAGTCATGGCCTCAATACGATCTTGTAGATTTTTTGCTGCCCGTGTCATAGTCCGTTCAGGTAATTGACCTGACATGGACACTACTAGAATTGGAAATCTTGAAAAATTAATTTCATTTATGGAATATTGGTCAGCCCCATCGGGGAATTCAGCTTGAGCTTGATTTGCTTTGTCGCGAACATCTGCAATCGTGGCAGTCTTATCCCACCCAAATTCAAATTCTAATGCCACACCTCCATAGCCTTCAGCTGCAGTGGATGACATGGTCTTTAGCCCATTAATGTCTTTGAGTTTGTTTTCTAGAGGCTTTACTATTAGTTTTTCGCTATCTTCAGCAGAAATTCCTGGAAAAGGCACAGATACGAAAAGTGCTGGGATATCAATGTCAGGTTCACCTTCCTTAGGTAAACTTGTATATGCTAAAATACCTGCAACCAATGACATGATTACAAACACTAATATCATTCGGGCCCTATCTGTTGCCCAATCAATCATACTTGTCATTGTTGAGCACCCTTATAGGATATTTTTATGTTAGAGTTATCAGTAACATACTCTTGGCCAACAACTATTACATCTACAGATTGTGGTAGGCCTGTTACCCATATACCTTCTTCAGAATCTCGAATGATTTGTATGGGCGCAAATTTAGCTTTATTATCTTCAGCAATTCTAACGCCTAATTCACCAGCCTCGCTTAATGTAAGGGACGATTGAGGCAGCAAATGTCCTTTAACTCCAGCAAGTGCGATATATATGTCTGCAGTTGAGCCTTCTCTTATAGCCAAGTCTTCATTGGCAACGGTTGTTTCTACTAAAAATGTACGTGTTGTCGGATCTGCTGAACGTGAAATAAATGTTACCTTCCCAACTACTTCATCACCGTTTATCAATTTTGCACCAGCTGATGTGCCAACCTTTATACGTGAAACTTGCGTCTCTGTCGCATAGCCTACAAGTTTAATAGGATTAAGTGCTAAGACTGTTCCACATGAAGCACCAGTTTGCATAAAATCACCTAATTCCGCAGTATCAGACTCTAAAAGGCCATTAAATGGTGCAATAATTTTTGTGTTGTCTAAATCTGTTTGTGCTCGATCAACACTTGCAATGGCTGCTTCTAGGGTAGCCTGGCGCCCAATTGCTTGAGTTTCCGTGGCAAAACCTTTTTTTACTAAGTTTGCTGAAGCTTTATTATTAGTATCAGCTTCAGCAAGTTTTGCTTTAGCTTCTGCTAATGCTGCAGTTTTAGTGCCAACTTCTAATTCACAAAGTAATTCACCTTTTTCTACAAATGTACCTTTTCGAATAGGTTGAGAAATTACAGATCCTGATGTTTCTGCCTTAACTTGAACAGATTTAAATGCAGAAGTTTGGCCACGCAATAAAATGCCGTTCGTGACTTCTTGCTCAGTAGATTTTTGAACTAAAACAGAGACAGCTTTTATAACCTTAGTTGGAGTATCTATTTTTATTTCAGGAGAGGATAAGGTTTGAGCGTCTTTTATTTCATTTCTGAATATAAATCCTGCAATCCCAATACAAACTATGATAGCAATTATGATTGATGAAAGGCGCATAATAATCTCCAATTGAACTAGTCGGATAAAAAGGTAAATTTTAAACTCATATTTGTGAGTTACTTACGCTTAAAACTATATGCTTACAACTAAAGGTATATCACAATAATGTAATTATAAACGCATTTTTTAATTAGACTTTCTATCATTCATCCTCGTAATTTTTATTTTAATACCTTAACTATATAATGAATATAAGCGCGCAAGGACGCTGATGAAATGTCAACAACATCTACTCTTTCAGAAAAAATGGCTGAAACTGATTCTGAGCAATCAAGCAGTGCTATTGTTACACGTAAAAAGATGACTGTACCTAATTTTAGAGCACGTAAAGGTGGAGAACCTCTTGTGTGTTTGACTGCTTATACTGCTCATGTGGCACGTTTGATTGATGCTGAGGCTGATATGATACTGGTAGGTGATAGTTTAGGAATGGTTATCCATGGAATGCCAAACACTTTAGGTGTTACCATTGAACACATGATTATGCACGGTCAGGCTGTTATGCGAGGTTCAGAAAAATCACTGGTTGTGGTTGATATGCCATTTGGAAGTTATGAAGAAAGCCCTGAAGTTGCCTTTCGGAATGCAAGCCGAATTATTAAAGAAACCGGGTGTACTGCTATAAAATTAGAAGGTGGCAGTGAAATGGCCAAGACAATTCATCACTTATCAGCGCGTGGGATTCCAGTAATGGCTCATGTCGGATTGATGCCTCAGCAAATGAATACAGCTGGAGGTTTTAAGGCCATTCGTGATGAAGGTGTATGGGAGGATGTCATTTCAGATGCTAAAGCTGTTGAAGCGGCTGGTGCCTTTTCTATTGTTGTTGAGGGAGTTGCTGAAAAACTAGCACAAAAAATTACTGAAAGCGTAGATATACCAACTATTGGAATCGGAGCTTCCGTGCATTGTGATGGTCAAATATTAGTTTTTGAGGATATGATAGGTTTATTTCCTAGTGTGCCAACTTTTGTTAAACGTTATGGTAACATGCAAGAGATGATGATTGATGCTATAACTCGCTATTCTTCTGAAGTTAGGGATCGAAGCTTTCCAGCAGAGCAGCATACATATAAAGTAAAAAAAGACTAATCTTACTGGTATTAACATTATATTCAGTTTAAATAAATTCCATAAATGAATTTGGAGGCTTTCGGGTGAGTAATACAGACGGTTTTATTGAAGAAGTATCAGAAGAAGTCCGTAAAGATAAATTATTTGCTTTATATAAAAGATATGGCTGGATTGCTGTACTTATTATATTTGGTTTGGTTGGTGGTGCTGGTTTTCTTGAATACCAAAAGTCAGCATCTGCTAATGCTGCCGCTGCACGTGGTGATGCATTGATAGCTGCTTTAGAGCAAGATGATGCTACTTTAAGGGCGTTGGCGCTAAATAATATATCAAATTTGGGCGGTGCGGAAGTTCCAATAGCAGAATTACATCGAGCGGGAGTATTATTAGAGCAAGATGATACTAAGGGGGCTTTAAAGATATATGATTCTTTAAATTCAGGAACTGATATTTATGCTCAAATCGCAACTTTAAAAGCTATTATGGTTCGTGGTAATACTATGAATATTGATGATCGACTTAAAACTCTTGAAAGAATGTCTACAGCGGGAAATCCTTTCAGAACAATAGCGCTGGAACAAAAAGCGATTGCCCATATTGATTTGGGTGATAAAAAAGAGGCACTGTCAGTTCTAGTGTCTTTAATTAATGAATCTGGAGTTTCTCAAGCTTTGTTGTCCCGTAGCCAACAAATGATTATTGCTCTTGGTGGCAAAATACCTGAAAAAACAAATCTACTTTCAAATGATGGAGTGGCACAATAGTTGAAGTAATGTTTAATCTATTTTTGTGTCTGCTGATTAAGAGGTGAAGCTTATGTTGTATAAGTCAAAAATTATTATGCTAATTGGGCTTTTAATTTTAGTAGCATGTGGAGAAAAAGAGGATATTGTTGAAGGTATCCGTTTAGATTTAAGATCTAAAGCAGTATCATCATCTGTAGCCAGTACTAATTTGAGGCTACCATCAGTATCAGTGAATTCTAGTTGGACGCAACGCAATGGCAGTAAGTCCCATTATTTAAAACATCCAGCATTGTCGGACATGCCTCGTAAGATTTGGTCGGCAAAAATTGGTGTTGGAAATAAAAAGCGGTTGCGAATATCTGCTGAGCCTATTGTTGCTGAGAATCATATTTTCACATTAGATGCAGATGCAAATATTACTGCATTTAATAATAGTGGAAAAAAGGTTTGGTCACTAAAATTAAATAAAAGTCCTAAAGACAAAGTATCAGGAGGTGGCTTGGCCTATTCCACTGGAATGATAGCTGCAACGATTGGAACTGGTGAAGTTATTTTGATTAATGCTTCATCTGGTGAGGTCAAATGGCGACATAGTGTCTTGGGAACAATATCTGCTCCACCTGCATTTGATGGTAAAAAAGTTATAGTGATGACTGGTGGTAATCAGGCAGTAGCTTTGGAGGCAAGTAATGGGCGTATTGCTTGGCAACAGAGCTCAAATACAACAGGTACTGGAATTTTGGGTGTAGGAACCCCTGCCATAAGTGGTAATATTGTGATCTTGCCATATAGCTCGGGCGAAGTTCAGGGTATTTTTCTTGATAATGGTTTGCAAATTTGGAGTCATATTATGAGTGGGAAACGGACTGGCTCAGCGGCTAGTTACGTCAAGGCAGTGTCCGGTGACCCGGTTGTGTTTAATGATGTAGTTTATGTAGGAACTAGCTCTGGTCGTTTAGCTGCAATTAATATTACTTCTGGTAGGCCAAATTGGACGATAAAAGAGGGTATAATTGGTCCAGCGTGGCTATCTGGAAATGCCTTATTTCTAATTACTGATCAGCAAAGTCTTAAACGTTTAGATCGAAAAAATGGTTCGGAGGTTTGGTCGGTTAG